>Ga0123355_10016435_pt1 | contig 11662 bp, 8 predicted proteins | sample TergutEmb28metaG_3_FD_89872 | JGI IMG/M metagenome (GOLD analysis project Ga0123355, IMG submission 89872) | Embiratermes neotenicus P1 segment gut microbial communities from Petit-Saut dam, French Guiana - Emb289 P1 | ecosystem: Host-associated > Arthropoda: Insects > Digestive system > Gut ...
AGGTGCTTTTCAATATGGCTGACTATAACAGGGCATGGCTGAGATATCATACCATATGCATTATTCTCCTTTATATACTTTATATAAGCCCATGTCGTAATATCTGCACCAAAACTAACGCTATAGAACCCATTAACCCCAAGCTTCTTTAAATACCCAAGAACCCTTTTATACTCGTTTGGGTAGTTCAGCCAAAAGGCAGGTGCAATTAGCAGGGAAATTTTCTTGCCTTGTGCCAGATCTTCTAGGAATTCATCGCAATCGTCAATAAAACGACGAACATCGTGGGTACAAGTATCAAGACATGTCCCACATAGTATGCACTCCCTGTCATCTACATGCAATTTACAAATGCCGTTATCTTTATCTATTTCCCCGACGTTAGATTCCAGTGTTGGGCATTCCCTTATACAGTTGTTGCATCCTATACAGTTCTTCGAATCTGTATAAATTAAGCCTTTATCCAAATATTGCAGTTCCATAATAATACATCTCCAATCACTCTGCTCGTCGCCCTATCAGGTATTGTTTCTCTTTCTCTTTTATTTTATAACTTGTATTAATTGCACAAATATAGTCAAAATATCCCCCAGGGGGGCTTGTGCGTTGTAGATCAGTAACTTAGAATTAAGGTATTCGGAAAAAATAAACTAGCCAATCCAACGGTCTTTTTAGCACGATTGCTTCGTCGTGTCTGGGCTTGCGTACTGCTAGTACGCCGCACCCAGCCACTCCTCGAATCGCACCAAAAATCCTCGCTGGCTTGACCAGTTATTTTTGTCCGAATACCTAATGTATTGCTATTGGAGGATTGTAGAAAATTTGTATTAGGAGGCCTTCAAATGAGAAAAATGAGATACTTTGCTTTACTGGTGATGATACTGTTTATCTTCTCAGCATGTGTCACTGAGGGTGGAACAATGCAGCCAGGAGCCCAGGTTGAAATACCTCAGGCCATGGCCGACGAGCCCACTCAAAACGACGAAACACAAGTCACGGCTCCTCACGCCTCGACTCCTGTAGATGAGATCATAGTAGCGATAACACGTGACGAGAATACACTTACCCCTTTTACATATGTTACAGGTTTGGGTCTGGAAGTGATGAGGCTCATATACGACTCACTTTTTGCCATCAGTTTAGACGGTGAAATCATACCTTGGATGGTTGAAGATGATTATTCTATCGACAGAGAAAGCCGTATTTTTACGATGACATTAAAAGATGGCCTGTTCTGGCACGACGGTACGCCACTTACTGCCGAAGACATAAGGTTTACGTTTGAATATGCGCTAACACAAACGCAGACAGTGTGGCGGAATATTGCGAGTCAAGTTGAGGACATTGAGATTTCTGGCAGTGAAATCACGATCACCTTGTATCAAGGTAACCCTGATTTTCTTAGGACAGGGCTTGCTAACAAACCAATTGTTGCGCAGCATATATTCGAGGGTGTTGAGGATGCTGCTTATTATACAGGGCCGACTATCGGCAGCTCGCTCTTCCAACTGATCGATTATACCGCTGGCCGGTATTATGTATTCGAGAAAGTGGAAGGCTATTTCAGAGGCGAGTCTATAGTATCAAGGATAAACATGCCAATCATGTCTGACGATGCTGCTATTACTCAAGCACTGATGGCAGGGCAGATCTCTGCTGCAACAATGAGCATAGGCCCTGAAGTTGTCAGTGAATTTGAGGCGGCAGCGGGCATTGAAGTCCATTCAGGCAGAGGATTCGCTCCCATGATGATGTTATTCAACTGCGAGAGGGAGCTTCTTAACGAAGTGAAGTTCCGCCACGCGCTTAGATATGCTTTAGATATTGAAGCTATGATGAACACCATAACGTTAGGCCACGGAACAGTTGCCCCGCCGGGGTTCATCACTCCAGATATGCCACATGCTGTCACTGAGCTTGTACACGAATACAACCCAGACAGAGCAAATGAGATTCTTGATGAACTAGGATTCCGTAAAGTCGATGGGGTCAGGCAGCATAACAACGAACCTATAACGTTCAGTCTGTTAGTTCAGTCTGGGAACACTACACGGATACGAGCAGCTGAACTAATTCGAGGATATTTCGAAGAAATTGGGATTCTTTTGACGATAAATTCGATGGAATTTGATACCGTCGACAGCTTTGTTTGGCCAGGGTTTGATGTAGCTGAAGGAAGGGATTACGACATGACAATGTGGGGATGGTCTGCGCCCGTACAGCTAAACCCAATGGCATTGACCATGTTAGGAATGTCTGACCATGAACTTGGCAGCTTTAATCTGTCAGGTATGGTTGACGAGGAGTTTGACAGGCTCGGACACATGTTCCTAGAAACTACTGTCCAAGAAGAGCGTGATGAGATCTCACAGCTGATGCAAGTTCGGTTTGCGGAGCTTGCACCTTTTGTTAACCTCTGGCATACAAACTTAAACTTTGCTGTGAACGCAGAGCATTTTGATGGTTGGGAGTTTCAGCACGCTACTGGCATAATCAATAGGTTTTCCTTTCTGCCTTGAAAAAGGGTGATGTAATAAAAAAACTTCTCTGGTGTTCTATATTAATAGTTGCAGTGATTGTTTTAAACTTTTTTTTACCTAGGCTGCTTCCTGGTTCGCCGCTGCGGGCATTAGGGGGGCTAGGTGCAGACGATATGGGCTTGACGAGGATCGAACGCGAGCGAATTTATGAAGCTTACGACCTTCACCTGCCAATGTATCAGCAATTCGGTGCATATCTGGTGTCACTTTTCACCTGGGAATTGGGTACATCGTTTTCTAGAAGGATGCCGATCACATCGATTCTTGCTAGTGCTTTGCCGTGGACGGTGTTGCTGTCATTGTCCAGCACAGTGCTTTCGCTTGTATTAGGGTCGCTGTTGGGATCGCTCTCTATCCGCTTGCGTCAAAAAGGCAGAGATGTGCCGCTCATTTTGTCAGTCGCGCTGATAGGCTCCCTCCCCACATTTTGGTTGGGGATGGTGCTTATCGCGATCTTTGGGGTAAATCTTGGCATTCTGCCGATTTTTGGAGGGTACAGCATGTGGAGCGGATACACGGGTATACAACGAGTGGTGGATGTTTTAAGGCATATGATACTACCTGTCGTAACCATGTCGGTCGGTTCGCTTATGATTTTTTTCACTACTATGCGTGCAGGCCTGCTCTCTGTGCTCGGCGAGGATTACGTGAAACTTGCAGAATTACGAGGTTTATCTAAGCGACGGATTCTGTTTTTCTACCAATGGCGAAATGCCATTATCCCGGTGTTTACAGTTTTGATGTTACATCTGGGCTTCATTCTGAGCGGATCAATCGTGATAGAGGCTGTGTTTTCTTACCCTGGCCTTGGATTGGTCTTGTACGAGGCTGTGCTTGCTAGGGATTACCCTCTTATGCAGTATAGCTTTCTTTTCATTGCTATTTCAGTGATTATTATGAATCTGATAGCAGATCTGACTTATCCATTCCTAGATCCGAGGATAAGAAAAATATGAAGAAAAAAACGCTCGTGACAGGCTGTGCAATTCTCATTATATATGTATTTATCGCAGCTTTAGCTCCCATTCTAGCTCCTTTTGACCCTGTAAGGGACAGGACGCAGCCACATCTGCATCCGTCTTCGACCCATATATTTGGAACAAACGATATAGGTGGCGATATCTTTTCAGAGTTGATATTCGGGACACGTCAATCACTGCTTATTGGGTTTACAGCAGCTGCAATTAGTTTGGTTATTGGTGTAATTTTCGGTGTTGTGGCAGGATGGTTCCATGGATGGATCGATGAGCTTTTGACAGCTATTGGTTCACTTGTCATTACGATTCCATTTTTTCCACTGGTTATCATTATCTCTGCCATGGCTAGCGGCGGCAGGTTGGCACCAGCTGTGATCCTGGGCCTTTTGAGCTGGCCGGAGACGGCACGGATTTTAAGGTCACAAACGCTGTCTCTTAGAGAAAAATCATATATTCAGGACATTCGCGCAATGGGCGCAGGGTCTTATTATATTCTAACAAGGCATATCCTTAGAGCACTCATTCCGATGCTAGCCTACCGGTTTATCCTGTCTTTTAGAGCCGGCATTTTAGCAGAGGCGACATTAAGCTTTCTTGGACTCGGTACGCCGTTAGTGACTAGCTGGGGAAATATGCTTTATTTTGCCCAAGCCAGAAACGCATTTTTGACGGGTGCATGGCGTTGGTGGGTAGTACCACCGGGTGCTGCGCTTATGCTGCTTGTTTTTGCTTTGCTGCTTGTTAGCTACTATTTTGAGCAGGCATCTGATCCCAGGCTGGAGTCGTGATATGTCGATTATCGAAGTGAAAAATTTAACTGTAGGATATAAAACTAACAACTCTCAATCTGGCCTTAAGCCGGTTCTACGGGATTTGTCGTTCGAGCTTATGCAGGGGCAAACGCTTGGAATCTGCGGCTCCTCCGGTTGCGGGAAGAGCACTGTGATCTTAGCTTTGCTTGGTATGTTGCACAAGCAAGGCGGATATGCTTCCGGAGAGGCCATGTATAATGGTATGAACCTTTTAGAGCTTGATGATAAGCAATGGAAGACGATTCGGTGGAGTAAACTTGCCCTTGTTCCACAAAGTGCGATGAGTGCGTTTAACCCTGTTTTCACAATTGGCAAGACTTTTGCCGAAACGATAGCAGCTCATAAAGATAAAAAAACGATGCCTCAACGACAGAGGATCGCACGAGCTGAAGAGCTGCTTGAATCAGTTGGATTATCAAAAGATACTTTGCGGCGATATCCTCATGAGCTTTCCGGCGGCATGAAACAGCGCATGTCAATCGCACTGGCATTGCTCCTTGACCCAGAGGTGTTGATGTTGGACGAGGCTACTTCAGGGCTAGATGTTATTATCGAGGCCGATATCCTGAAGTTGCTGCGTGGAATCCAGCAAAAACGTGGCATAAGCATAATTTTTGTAAGTCATGACAGAAGGGTAACCGCAGAGTTTTGCCACAGGAGAATAGAGTTATGATAAGTGTTCGTAACTTAAGAAAAAGCTATCGTCCAAAATCAGCGGAAGATACTCACGCTGTCCGGGGTGTATCTTTCGCGATTAAGCCAGGGCAAGTGCTAGGGCTAATCGGCCCTTCCGGATGTGGTAAGTCTACCATAGCTAAATTGATAGTCGGTTTACTCCAGCCAGACAGCGGAGTGGTAGAAACGTCTGGGCAGCCAGGCTTTGTCTCGCAAGACCCATATAGTGCTTTAAGCCCCGTTATGAAGATATGTGATATTGTGGCAGAGCCGCTCCGGTGGCGCAAAGGCTCAAAAGATGCCAATGTCGTTAGACATGCAATGGATAGAGTAAGACTGGATTTTGACAAGTTTAAAAATCGGTTGCCAAGCGAACTTTCAGGCGGGGAACGACAGAGGGTTTCAATTGCTCGTGCATTAATCGCCACGTCTGGAGTCTTGATACTGGACGAGCCGGTATCGATGCTGGATTATGATGTAAAACAGGAGATAACTGACATACTGTGCGATCTAGTTGCAGATTCAAACTACACCGTCCTACTAATATCCCACGACATAGGCTTTGTCCGAGATATTGCATCACACATTGCTGTCATGGAGCAAGGCTTGATTATTGAGGAAGGTTCTCCAAAAGAAATCTGTAGTAACCCGCAAGAGGAGTTGACAAAAAAACTTGTTCTGGCTGCTTTGGATCTAAAAACCTATCTTGAAGTATCTTCAGGATAGGTTTTTTTTTGAGTGGACGAAAGCTTTGCAAAATCGAGGCTTTCGTCCCCATTTTCTTGCGGTCCATTATTCTTTCTGGGTTGTTAGACGATAAGATTATCGAGCTCAAATAATTCTTGCTTGCGATATGCTTCAGAGAATAGTGTTCCACTATGTCCACAAGCACCATAAAACATTGCAGTGGATCGATCTATCTCACGTTTCATAGCTTTGCCCTTCTCAAGATATCCCGGCAACTTGTCCCAATCGGGCACAAGCGTCTTAAGCTCTGTCTTAGTAAGGGTTCTTTCATAATATTCGGCACTGAATGCAAGCTGGAGCTCAAGCGCGTCCATAGCGGCACATTTTTTATCCCATACATCAAGAATGTCCACAAGGCAATTTGGAGTCGATGGGGTCATGTAATAGATAGTTGCTCCTGAATGCGGTTTGTTTGGAGCCGTTTCATCAAGCGCGAATCCTCTGCCAGCAAGAGAGATTGATTCGAATACCAGAGTCATAAACGGTCTTCTGCCAGGATCGAAATCCGCTATACAATGCTCCGGATCCTGTGTAACAATGATATCAGGACGAAAAGCCCTAATTGCACGAACAACTCTGAGCTTCTCTTCGACACTGACTGAAATCTCTGCAGAATCAAGATCCAAATATTCTAAAGATACGCCTAGTATCTCAGCGGACTTTTTGAGATCTACGCGCATATCTTCGCTCACAAATGCCAATGCGGCATGAGATGAGCCGCCCGCAAGTACATTTTTGGCGAGGCACCCTCCGCATTCAACAATTTCCATGCCATATCCGCCAATAAGCATTATCCTTTTTCCGGGTACAACGGTTTTTTCTGTTTTCAAATTTATTTCATCCTTCGTGTTTCAAGAATTTTGTTTATGAAACTGTACATACGTGCAGTCAGCACCTCGAAGAGCATTGACATAGCATGTCACATCTTATAATGATATAGAAATTCAAAAAACTTGTCAATGTTTGAAAACAGCAGACCACAGCAGACCTTTATAGTTTGAAATAAGCTATTAGCTGTTTAAGCATTTCAGCCTGTGAATTAAGTTCTTGTGATGTGGCAGCAGTTTCCTCAGAAACTGCCGAATTACTTTGCACAACACTAGAAATTCGCGCTATCCCTTCGCTAATTTGTTCAATCGCTTCTGCCTGCTCCTTTGAGGCTACGGAAATACTGTTTATAATCTCCAACACCTCTGCAGCGTTTCCAACAATGACATCCAAAGATTGTGACGTAGACTCCGCAATTCCCGAGCCAGTTTCTACCCGGTTGATGGAATCTTCGATAAGAGTAGTAGTTTCCATGGCCGACTTTTGGCTGCGGGCCGCAAGATTACGCACTTCTTCCGCTACAACAGCAAAGCCTTTGCCATGTTCACCAGCTCGAGCAGCTTCAACTGCTGCATTAAGCGCAAGTAAATTGGTTTGAAACGCAATGTCTTGAATTACTTTAATAATCTTCGAAATATCATCAGACGATTCCTTAATTTGTGTCATGGCAATCAGCATTTGCTTCATTGCCTCATTACCCTCTTGGGCGTTGACAGTTGATTTATTGGAAAGATCGCTTGCATCAGATGCATCATTAGCATTTTTTATAGTCTGCTGACTAATTACGCTAATAGTTGCACTAAGTTCCTCAACAGAGCTGGCTTGCTCCTGTGCGCCATTTGCCAAATCCGCAGCACTATTAGAAATTTGCTTTGCACCAGACAATACTTGCTCAGATGACATAGAAATTTCCAACATGGTTTTGTGTAAGCCTCCACTGATATTGTTAATTGAATCCCTGATCGTAATAAAATCCCCAATATACTCACGCGATATTTTAACTGTTAAGTCACCATTGGCAATAGAGGCTAAAGACTCGCTAATTTCGTCCACATAACCCTTGATAACACCTGTTGCTTTTTGAACAACAACTTCTACGGCATCTTGCTCTTCTGCTATATCCTTTGTATCCTCATCATGACTGCTATGGACTATATTTACATCTAAATCACCTTTTTCAAAAGCTGTGACTATAGTATTAGTAAGTTTCTCGGTGCGTTCGTGCCTGTAGCTATTAAGTTTTTCGTTAAGCCTTTGCATATTCCGAATATGTGTAATGTTTACAAACAGTAAGAACGCACAAACGACTTCACCATCATAAGCGAATGGCACGCAGTTGTACTCTAAATCAAAAAGTTGCTCTGGATTAAGTTGAAGCTGAATCTCAACATCATTCTGTGGTGTATTTTCTCTAAGTGCTTGAATAGAGGCGGGATGACCCGACAAATCACCATGCACTAACTCGTTCGCATTCAAACCAATGACATTTTGGCCTGCGAAGCCCGTAAGTTCTTTTATTTTTGGATTGGCATACAAGATATCGAAGTTTTTGTCAACATACATAAGTGGTGCAGAGATGCTATCAAAAGTAAGAATAAATTCATAGGTAATATCGTTGACTGTTTTTAAAAGATTTGCGTAAATACCCTCAAGCCTATCATCATTAAGCTGATAGAGTATATTGCCGTGTTGATTGGCAAATGCCGCTTTTTTGAAGCTTTCATCCAGTATATTCACGCTATTTACAATGTTTAAAAATGCTTTCGAAAGCTGTCCTACTTCATCGTTAGAGTCGTTGCTAAGATTTACTGCCATATTACCTTTGGCTATCTGCTGCGCAGCAAGTTTGAGCTCTTCTATTGGCTTAGTAATACTCCTGCCAATAAGCAAGGCTACTAATATGCCAAAAAGTACAGCACCAAATGCTATACCAGCAAATATTGTTACTATATTACGAACAGAATTGGCTATATCCTCAGAAAAAGCGGCCATATGCATTTGGGTTTCAGTAAACATAACTTCAAAAACTTCCTCAATATTGCCGACAACTACTGTGCTTGCCGGAAACAAAACATGGTCTATAGTATATTGGTCGCCTCTTCCTCCAGCCTCAAACATTGGCCCAACAATTTCAGATATATAAATCGTAAATAGTCTATGGAGTTCATCGGCTTGTTCGGCTTGTGCGGTGCGGTATGAATCATCCAACATCGGGTCATTCGCAATATTGTTTTTTAGGCTCATAAATATATCTTCGATTTCAGAATGAACATAATCAAGGTGTGCGGATATTTGAGCGAAAGTTCCTGCTAAGTCAGCAGCCTGCATGGCAGAAGCCGTCATAGCAACAAGTCGCCTAATATCCATCAAATGACTATCTATTCTCCTAAGATACGAATATCGTTGGTTAGGATACTTCAACGCTATAGTGTACTCACGATTTACTCGTACTATATTCAATCCACCAATAGTCGCTATGGTCGCAGTTAAGAAAATGAGCAAAGCAAATCCTAATGCTAGTTTTCTGCTAATCTTTAAATTCTTCATGTCTGCCCTCCAGATTTTGTACCACTAAGCTCTTTGTCTGACTATTAGTATAACCATGTTTCGTGAGTTAGATTGTGAATGTAAAAAAACGGCTGCCCTCTGCATTTGAAATGCAAACAGCAACCGCCTTTTGAATTTTGAGAAATAACATTTCATACAAGCCCGGCCTTCTTTGCAAAAGCATTCAGGTCGTCGCCCTTTATAGCACTTGCTAATAACTCAGGCAATTTGTTTGGCGTGCATCCAAAACAAGGTATGCCCAATTTACTGATTTTCGCCGCCAATGCTTCATCATACGAGGGAATGCCCCTGTCAGACAGTGCCAGCAACACCATAACCTTAACACCCGACTCACGCATATCATTTAGCTGCCGCAACAACCCTGCCGCAACGCCACCTTCATATAAATCCGAAATAAGAATAAACATAGTCTTTTCGGGCTGATGTATAAGCTGGGAGCAATACTTAACAGACTTGTTTATGTCTGTCCCCCCACCCAACTGAACGCCAAACAATATATCTACAGGATCCGAACCACAGGTTTCAGTCAAATTCACAACCTCGGTGTCAAAGGCAATAATATGTGTTTCTACTGCCTTCAATGAGGCCAGAACAGAACCCATGATAGAGGCATAGATAACACTATCTGCCATCGAACCGCTTTGATCGATATCCAGAATAATATTCCAATCCCTAGTCACACGTTTATTCTCGAAAAAATAGAACCGCTCAGGAATGATGCGCTTTCTCTCCCTGTCATAATGCTTCAAGTTTTTCGTTATAGTCCGTTTCCAGTCAGTATTAGGGAGGCTAGGTATAGGCGAGTGTTTTTTTCGGTTTAACGCACCAGTCACTGCACGACGTATATCATTCTCCATATGTTTTATTATTTCATCAGCAAGAGCCCTCACCAATACTCGTGCTTGATCTTTAGATTTTTCCGGTATATGGTTTTTTAGGGTCAATAATGTACCAACAATACTAATATCCGGTTTTACATGAGCAAGTGTCTCTGGCTCAAACAGAAGTTGAGTAAGCCCTTTTCGTTCAATGGCATCCGATTGTATAACACTTACAGTATCTTCAGGGAAATAGGAGCGAATGTCTGAAAGCCATTTTGCTAGATTAGGGTAGGACCGGCCTAATCCCGCTCTTCGGCCAGAGCTGCGGTCCCCTTCTTCAGTATTGTCATATATAGCAGACAGTGCGCGATCCATTGCTGTTTCCTCTGCACCCAATATTTCAGGGTTATTGGAATATTCACCCAACTGATTCGCTTCCTGGCCCAATATCAGCCGCCATCTTTTAATTTGCAGATCGTTCGTCATCATAGATCACCAAAATCGAAATCATTAAGTTCATCAAGTATATCTTGTTCTGTATCACTCAGTTGATCAAGAAGCAGTTCTTCCTGTGAGCCATCCAGCTCCCAAATATCTGCCAGCACCTCACAGATTCCCGCCTTTTCTCTAGGCTCAAAGCGAGAAAACACCCTACGCAGGCAAACCAGTGAACGTTTAAAAGACTCGTCGTCAAGCCCGGATACGTACGTATCCAGGTGCTCCCAAAATAATCTCTGAGACAATAAAATATGCCTGTTGCGCAAGCTGAGACCTTCAAACCATTGGGCACCGAATTCAGGTTCGCTTCCTGCTGAAAGATAGCGCGATACATATACAGCCAACTCACTAATGTCAATCTTGTGTCTCTCCATTAAAAGTGAACAGGCGAAACCGCATAACAAAGGGTTTTTCTCAGTGTCGGAGGCTAATCGGTCAAGCTCCTTTAACCATATGGAATCATTTACATATTCCGAATTTTCCTGTGAGATATAATGCATACGAGTCATGTCAGAAGCTATTTCTTTTGCTGCAGCATAGTCACAGGAGGCAGATGGCATCAACAGTAGTGCCGCTTTTAGAAAAAGCTGGCTCAACATAGGTATAAAATGCTTGTTGTCGAACCTGCGCACACCACCATACGAAATAAGGAAAGACATTTCGTGAGCAGCTTTTGTAACGTGAGTTATATTTTCCGCTTCACTGGCAAATGCCTGGAGTTTTTGAATCGCGTTGGTTACTAAATCAAATAGACCGCAACAGCAGATTTGGCGAATCAACTCAGCAACTTCTAGCACATCTCCTGAGTCTTCAAGCTTCGTTTTTAGTATATATGAAGCGGCTGTTTCCACAGTATCGCCCATTAGAACAGTTTCCACCAATTGTATTTCCGATTCAGGTGTCCAGCATAGGTTCCAACTCTCTGCCCATGTTGCACTATCTTGCTTTCGGTTAGCTGGGGTTGCGAAAGATATGCCCAGTGTGTTGAGCCTGTGCAGAAATACAGATCGGTTTAGATCCAGAAATGCAGCCTCCTCTGATTTGACCCGGCGATTCTCACGCAAATCCAGATTGATAGTCTGCGCAACCACTGTTTTATACTTCGTGAGTTTTAGTTTTTTCAGCTGTCTGTTCATGTCGTCCTGCACTGGGGTTTGGCTTACACCTTCTGGTAGTATGCCGATTGCTGTGCCAAT
>Ga0123355_10016439_pt1 | contig 11659 bp, 8 predicted proteins | sample TergutEmb28metaG_3_FD_89872 | JGI IMG/M metagenome (GOLD analysis project Ga0123355, IMG submission 89872) | Embiratermes neotenicus P1 segment gut microbial communities from Petit-Saut dam, French Guiana - Emb289 P1 | ecosystem: Host-associated > Arthropoda: Insects > Digestive system > Gut ...
ATTTAAGTCGGGAGGGCTACATGAGAAGCATGTAGTGGCAACTTGGAATCTTGGGAACCATCTCAGCATTTGCTTTTAGGCACAGGAAAACCAATAAAAACCTGTGTCGAGATGGCCGGTCGCAGGACCTTCCGAATACTGACTTCTAGACAGCAGTCCGGCATCTAAACTTAAAAAAAAAACAATACACACATAGTACAACAAATACACATAAGATAACAACACACACAAGTCAACCACAACAATACACACCGTCAACCAACAACAATTACCCAAAAGACAACTTAAAACTAGCAACAAAACACGCGAGACAAATTAGAATTAGAATACACGAGACAAATTAGAATGTTTAATACTTATTGCTTTTGCACGGTAAAAATGGTTGTACGAACACGCCTCGATTGTATGTTATATGTATATTGCCTATCTTGTTGAAAATTTACGCGTTATTCCAGCAAACAATGCAGGCACCCATACAACCAACATAACGTTTTGTTCGTTTACCCCGTACGATGCCATGTAATACTTGTTGAAAAGGCAATGGATAAAAAAAGAACACCCAGACATAACGGACTTGGAAGAAATCATCAGGCGCGGAATATTGGACATTTTAGATGAGGCATTCAAACAGTTTTTAATAATTTATTCACCAGGCGTGAAGCATATCTCAGAGCTGAAGGTCGTTTCCAGCGCCTGCTTTAACGTTCGGTAAGATACGTTGTGCTTCCAGGGGAATGAACCCGTCATTGGTTGGGGCTAGAAGTAATAGACGCTAATCCAACCTGTCTTTCAGCAGTCGTTTCTTTGTACTGGAGTACCGATGAAGTCAATACGATGTTGAATATTAAATTTTTATTATTTTATTTTTAGGCGAAGTCCATCACTTTTACGGGTGGGGTACAGGGAAACTCATGTAGTGTACCAAGGAATAATAAGTAAGTTTAGTTTTTCACTAACTCTTTAATTAGAGCGTTTTTGTTAATATTCCATTATCTGACACAATTGTCCCTTAATAATGCGTATCATGAAGGTAAACAATATTTTCACGAGTGATCTGAAAGACCTGATTCAAATGTAGGGTTAACTCGTCGATTAGCGTAGGCGGATTAATAATGCCACATGAATTTTAAGGCTATTGGAAGCTATTTGAAGGAATATTGTAATACTGTAATTTTATGTTTAAATTGTATTTGTTTGTGTATTTTTTTAATCGCCTGATGATGGGTTTCCAGAAAAGCCGAAACGTGTCAAGTATAGAATCATAAAAACACAGTTGTGATTGACGATCTTGAACTTCTTCACTGGTTTTTCAAACTAGTTCACGGTTACAATAAAACACAGAACGAATTGTGCATTCCATAAATTTGTTCCCCTTGTTAGTAGCTTTTATGTTTTGTGACCTTGAGTGGGCGGGCCGACTTTATTCTGAACTTACCGGCCACTAAGATGTAACGCGTCTTAAAAGCTAAGAGTGTTTTAAAGGCTGAATATTCGAAAACAATTCGAGTTGTAAGTGTAATATTATCTCTCAGTACAGTCACTAATACCATCTTTCGTGTCAACGGATGTAGAATATAGTACTCTGTAATAACTCCCTGTAAATTGTTGATTTATTTATTTCTAGATCTTGAATAGTGTCTGAATTGAAATGTTGTTTCCGGTAATACCGCCACTTGCTGTTCGGCAAATAACGCAGGCGAATATGTTATGGCTTAGGGAAAGGTGTATGTTAAGATACAGTGTTATTTACGTTGTAACAGTAACAATTAAAGTAACTGCTGTATATCCTAAATTGTATGCACACGGAAAACGTAAAAAGCCTGAGACTACGTGTGGCTCAGAAACATAGATATATGCTGCCACCCCAACAATGCTGTGTCACGTCTTAGGTGCGCATACTGCAAACTGCCCGCACGAACAAAATGTCATCTAAGCAGCAGCAGCGGCGGTGGCATCATCATCAGCATCACTTGCTCCAATCTGTATCGCAGATGAACCAGTAGAACAGGAGTCATCCACCCCAATCCTGAGCAACCGGCAGCAAAATGGTAATATCACTTCGGTTTCACCCTCCAGTATATAAAAGAACACATCAGCATCCTAATCACAGACCGCGAATTTCTTCCAACACTCGAAATTAGAAGAAATTAAGCAAATGTTACAATTTTATTTGGGTCTTTTTATAGATACGTTTACAGGTAAACTGCTTCATTTATTGGAAACAAAACGAATCTCACATCACAATATAAAAAACCCAGAGTCTACAGGCAGGGCAATAGCATTCATTGTGGTGGCTGCGTTGGGTATTGCTATGCCAGGAACAACAAGGATGTCTGGATTCAATGTGTTCAGTGCTCGTCTGGCATCGTCAGATGTGATTTATGTAACTTATGTTGTGAGGGTTATGATGCACAGAGACAATTGTGTATAATTCTTGCCTTTATGCATGTTTAAATATTGTTAACCTAATATGCTTGAATATCAACTAATTTTTATTCATTCAAATTTATCGCCTCCAAATTCACTTCTTAGTTCACGGGGCAGCGTTCTTTTAGCTCAAAGACAGAGTTCTTAAAGTATATTTTATATTTAAGATATACTGCCTCTACTGCATTGAAAGAGTTGTATTTGTTTTGAGTATCTAAAGTTTAAAATATGTAGTACTTAACGAAACTATCAAACTACATTTTTTCCTGTGCCGCTTCGACCTGATTCCGGGTCATTGCCTCCCCTTACGGGGCTTCGCGGTCATACTAATTGGACAGACCATACTGGGTAGGACACCTCTGGACGAGTGATCGGCCCGACGCAGGGACCTCTATCTGACAGCACACGACACTCACAATAGGCAAACATCCATGCCCCCGGTGGGATTCGGACCCGCAAACCCAGAAGCGAGCGGCTGCGTACACTCACGCCTTAGGCCGCGCGGCCGCTGGGATCGACCATCAAAACCCATAACTGGCATTACTTGCCTCAATGTCGGGTAATAACGTCATCTGCACCTTTTGTAGATAACTACGTCGTGAGGAACTAGAATTTTGGAATCTTCTTAAAAAGTGATTCGGATTTATCGCGTCCGATAATTTCATTTTCGAAAAATCGGTCCCCACTATGTGACCGATAGGTTGTCCCGAAAGTTCGGTAAGGAATTACCACTACTCGCTGCGTAATAACCAAGAAGAACGATGTTCTCATAAACTTCGCGGCAGCTACCTGAAATCACGCTAAAAAGTCTGTAATTCTGAATATTTTAAACCTACAAAGATTTTGTACAGTGTTGTCATTTTCTTCCGTTTCTCTCCTTCGTGCCAGACCTGCGGTTCTAAAACTTTTGATCCTCGCGGCACATATTTTTCTTTTGGTGGCACACTAGACTTAGAATTTAGAAATAAATATGTAATAAGCCTAGCAACACTCATTTTTAAGCAACGTAGTTTTTACACAACAACAAAGTAAAATAATTTTCCAAGCTAGAGCAGTACACTCGACAAAACTTGTTGAAGCATTCTGCAAAAGCGGAAGAGAACCTTACGTACACAAACTTAGGTGTTTATTGTTCATGGCACACACTATCAACAAATGGATTCTGGCAGGCAGTGGAGTGAGATATCTTCACAGTCCATGTTTTAATAATACCACAGTTCACATCCGCAGCAGTATCTGCAGCAGCCACTGCTGCTACTACTACTGTTACAAACTTATGGTCCTAAGTTTCAAATATGTTAATTGCTATGCTTTAACCACTTACTAGAATGCACGTAATTAAGGATAATAATATGATGGTAACAGTTATCTGATTATATAAAATTAGCATACTAATTTTATATAATCGTTCATCTGCTCAAAGCCTCGCGGTACATGGTGGAAAATCACTGTATTAGACGATCACGAAGTCTGATAGTGTAAAATGTATGTGTGTGCCACTCTTTCGTTTCTTGGCGAAAGTTTAATGCATCAAACTGTCATTACATGGTTATGATGGAGGTATATACTAGAACCGTGATCAAAGGAAATAGCAATATATTAAAAAAAATATGCGTTACCATAAATCCTTTATTTTCACAAACCTCTAGAGAATCGGCAATCGTTAACGTGCCTAATTCATAATTAATTTAATCATTTAAGTAAATTTATTATAAGAAATTCTCTGGCTAGGTACGAAAAACTTGAATGGTGAACTTGTCATCAAATACATAGAAATTCGCAGCCGAGACAGGCTATTACAAACTCCTTTATACAATACGTCGATAAATATCTGCATGGTAATCATGGACATTTCAGTAGGGTGGCTTCTGTACAGAATAAGGGACATGCAGCGCCAGGATTGCTTCTTTCATGCAACGATGGTTCAGTTGCTCTCTTCATAATCGAACGCAAAGAAACCTTTCATGCCAGCAAGATCAGAAATATAGATAGACTTACTTACGAGAAGAGATTGATGGGCTAATAAGCATAATACGTAACGTGTATATGAGTCTTGTAAGATGTGTCTGGCGCCTACCGCAAACCATTGTGTAAGCCTGTTACTCCTGTGCAGAATTTTCTACTGAGTCATATCCACAGCCGATGCTGCTGTTAATACTGTTACACGAAAAACGACGAAAGCATTACAAGATAGTAGACTAAGATCTCGAGGACTAGTAACGCAACGATCACAGACTTGTCAACTTATACGGAGGACTGAAACAAAATTTGCTACCCACAGCAATTGGGTAGGGGAGGGGGAAACACCGTGGCTTTACTTGCAAGAGAGCCATAGACCGCTGCAATTATGCAAACACGACAAATATCACAGTGTTTGGTGTTACTGCACAAGGCAATTTCGGCAATGTGCAAAGTCATAATTGTTAATATTCACTTTGTGTATAATAATAACAAATTAGACTAATATGCACATATTATTTTCTGTGCGGATGGACTTAAAACATCCGTTTGAAAGAAATGCGCAATATGTCGAATCTTAAAATGACGATAAATTTTCCGGTATATGTAGTTTCTAAACTCCATAAATCCATGTAAGATTCCATCCCTTACAAATATTATGACATGTTCAATTGTTCATATTATGTTTATAGTTAACTGTGCTATAGACATACACATACGCTGTTTATTTTAAATCAGTACAGTAAAACGGGATAAACATTACTTAAGGCTCCAAAACGTTTCTAAAATCTCTTAGAACTATGCGTATTTCTGACACTCCAGTCAGGCGATGAATGGAATTGTGTAAAATTGCTCGTGCTGACTGAAAGGCCATGAAGATCACTATGGTGGCAAAAAATCTAATCAACGTAATTTGTTTGAATAACCCTATTTTCTAAAGTTGATGCTGTGTCAAGAATCACCGTATGATACTGCACAGCTGGTTTCTTGGTTCTACAAACCAGCGAAGGCTAGCGGCTGCAGTTATTGCAGTTTGCTTCAAGCGGAAGAAGTTAGTAACAAACAGAACTTTTGTAATAAATTTACACAAATTAAGATTCCGTAATGTTTGTTACTGCATACGCGTAGATTATCCAGAGCGTAATTTTCGGTCGATATGGAGCGAAAGAGAGACGTACGATTCGTAGCAAACCGAGGCTTGTTACAAACGAAACACGTAATAAATGGCGACCAGTGGAAAGAAGCTCATGAGGTGACAGAGACTCGTATTTTTGACAGGATTTATAGGAAAATGTTTTCTCCGACCGTCGTCGCAAGTGTTTTTAAGGGACCCTAACCACGCTGTGCAAGTCAACTGCATTCTCTTGAGTAAGAGACAGTACCTTGCCTATGAAGTGGGAAATACATTCTTAGGCTACGTGACAATGAGTCCCGTTCAACGGATGGTCATCTCTTGCCTTTAGTAGATATGCTGGAGACAGAAAAATTTTGAACTTACACGTAGCTTTATCTACCACAAAACCCCACTCGGAAGCAAATAATCTCAGACACAAGTTCCGTTACTCATCTGACGTCAAGACGCGAACCACGCAGGTTCTAGCAGTGTAGGTAGGGTCTAATTGTCGCAACGTGGGAATTTTATGCTTTTGGTTCTTTTGCTTCCTTACTGTCATTGCTGTACTACACTGTCCACGTCGCTGGGGCCCGAAAGGCCTCTGGAGGGAAAAGGTGTTTTCTATTGTGTTCCACGTACACTTCATACTCCACCATCACACCGTGACAGGTGAATATTACAAACCTCTGACCTTTCACCACACAGTGAACTGTCTACGTGTTTGGCGTTTCTCAAAACAAACAATGACTGTATCCTTAACAGCATTAACCAGCTTGTCTTTGTAATTGAGACGCAGTGTGTTTACTGTGAGACACAAAATGAATGTTTATATGTCATTTAGGTAAAGTTCGTTCCTTAAAGTTATAAAAACTAAAAAAAAAAATACTTTTGTTTTGTTAATATTCCGCCCATTTTATCTTCGATTTAATCTTGGAACATACGAGACAAAGGATAGACCAATCAGTTATGAAGTTGCTCATTGTGCAAACTATTTGTTCGTGCCCGTTAGATCCAAATTTGATCTCCAGTGCTTTCAATCTCTGTTTCCTACATAGAGGTTTATATGACGTCATGAAGGTTGTAAATTCACACCTAACACCATGAACGAAAATGTTTCTGACTATTCTGTGTTTTCTGTTAAGGTCTAAAATAGTACAAAATACCTAAAAAGAAGCCTCATTAAACATCTTAGACGACCAAAGGCTACGTGATGTCGGGGGTCTGTAAGAAGAATCGAGTAACTGAGAGAACCGGTTACAATAACAGCAGACACTGTAATACAAAAGTGGCACACATCGGAATTGACGTAGCCACGATCTTTCTGTTCTTTCATTAGTTAACAATCAGCCCTCTATGCTGTCAAGAGAAGGGCGGCAGTTACACTTGATTAGAAGTCGAACTGATCGTTCATGTATGTGCACACATGCGAAAGTTGGTTACATGTGTATGAATATTTTTGTAAAATGCGAGACATAGAGGATATATTGCTTATGCTATAAAGCGATTCAAGCACCAAGCAGAAAACTCCTTCTGACCGAACCCCAGTATTAAGTTGAACAACAGAAAACAAGACACGCGCAAAACACACACGTCACAAATGTACAGATGTTTTACTCTTTAACAGGCGGTGCCACGCGTTTTGAGATATACAACTGCCATGTTTAAGGAACCTCTAATTTGTACTGCCATACTTTCGTGCTTTTGTGATGGATTTTACTGCATGGAGAGTCAAATGAAATTTCGTTACACGGAACTCATTTTGTGTTGCGAGATTTGAGATTTTCAAAGAAGTTTGTTGATGACTCTGTGTCGTTAGGTTAGTTTAACTCTGTAACCCTTCAGGATGAAGGCACTGCTTTTCTTCGAAACGGCTGAAAACTTCAACCCAAGTAACATCGTCACATTCCAAAAGACCCGAAACCTTACATTCCATTGGTTTAAGAACAACATACACGACATGAGAATATTGATGCATTTTTCCCTTTCTAATCACCATAGCATAAAACAATGTGGAAATGGAGGTACATTCTTTACTTGCACACTTGTTGTATGTGGGTGATCAGCTTCACGATCCAGCCGATGGATTCCTGGTAGGATTAGGTATTAGACATGGCGCTGGGTGGGCCCCACATTCACTCTGACTATGTTAGGGGCGGAGAGAAAATTACTGCCCAATATAACCCAGTCTACCAATCTGTAGCCAGGCAATTCAAGGACACAGAAAATAATGAATTCCATAACTGGATAAAGTTAGCGGGGATCACGGTTTGGCAAACAGTGCCCTAAAACAACTGATAAAACTACTAATTACTGTACATTGTTTTTTGGAATACCGATGATCAGAAACAGGTAAGAGATTTTATAACGTCAGCAAATTTGCTATTGTCCTTAATATCAAGGGGTACGCAGTGGCGCAGTTGGTTGAGGCACTGCACTACAAGTCGGAAAGTCGCGAGTTCGATTCCCGATTGCGTGTTTGGAATTTTTCATTGAATTAATACTTCCGGCCGCACTGTGGTCCTGGGGTCGACTCAGCTTCTAACAGAAATGAGTACCAGGAATATTTCCTGAGGTTAAAGGCGGCAGGTGCGTAGTGCTGACAACCTTACCACCTTCATGTGCCGATTGTCTAGAAATCTGGGAAACTCAACTTCCTGGAATTCTCAGGGCGTGTCCACGCCTGTACGGGATTGTTTTACCTTACCATAACATCAGCGGTTTCCAAATGTCAAGAAACTTTGGTTATTCAAAGAAAAGAGACAGCAGAGTAAATGGTGTGGCTCTCCTTATGCTTCCTACCAAGCGACATAGGTGATAACCGTTTCAGGGCACAGCCATCCGGAGCTTGAATCTAAACCACTCACTACATCTGATGCCGATATCGAGAATGTCGTCCCTGGACCTTTACAGGTCCATCTGTTGCCTGGTGTTAGACAAAAGTGTCACTTCGTGTTTTTCAACTTAAACAAGTTTCAAGCGGTTCTGTATCGACGATTTAAGAAATCTGATTCCTTTGAAAAGCGAAGTGCCGTGTAAAAGGTAGTTAAAAATGAGTTCTTGCGTTATAGATAACGCTCTGCACCTCCATAAACAAGACCAACTGTATAGGAAAATTAATAGCTCTTTCTTACTGAGAATCACACGAAACACGCAAAGACGATGTTTGGGCAAAGTGGAAAGACTTAATTTTAAAAGTGATGGTACTTGGTTACCACCGTGCTTTGAGTGGTTAAAGTAACCTGCCTCGGCCTCGATGGTCGGGGTTCAAGTCCCTTCGTTTGTGCATGTTATCTTCGCCATCACTTTCTGAACAGCAATTTGACTCAGCCGGTCTACAATTCAGAGGCAAGAAGAACTCTTTCTTTCAAAATAAAGCACTCGGAGCTGAAACTGACGAATTACGTATTTGTTGCAGATATTTCAAATCTTGTACATGTTTGCCTACTGTGTATGAGGTGTAATATTCTGGTACAGGGGCGATCTTTAATGAAATTGGGAACAAAGGGAAACAAGCATAAAAGTATCGGATGCGTGCAACAAGACTAAGAGAGTGTTGCTCCATGGCACGCGAAGGGAAAAGGCTAAGGAACGTACTAACAAGCCTTGCTCTGTAACAATACTTATTACTGACATGAACTTATAAAACCAGTAAGTGGCAGTACCGAACAGTGGGTCGTATGTAGTTCCTGCCATTTTAGGTCACAACTCTAACCGCAGATGAATGAGTGTTAGAATCTGCTGTTGTTATTGTTATTGTTGTCGTTGTCGTAACTGTTATTGGCGTTTCATATTAAATCTACATGGAGGAACGTATTCACGGAACTTCTTGCAATCGTTCTGCAATACTACACCAGGGAAGTTACTGTCAAAAAGCTACTCTTGTCGCAATATTTAACGATTTCCACGAAGTGTTGACAAGTATTACGTTACGTGGTTGACATAAAGACGGGTTCTACGAATGAACGCTGAAATACACGAAAGATAGAAATGTCATGGCAATGCTGAAATGGCATATGTGGTCTTCAGTTAGACTTTTGATTCACAAATTTCCACCCACATACAGCGAACATGCTGCTGGTGGAGTCTGTATATGCACGTCAGACAGCGAGATAATTTAGCCGTAATGCCTGGCGAATAGAGTATGACTGCAACTTTTCCGATTTTGGGCCTGTGTTTTTTAGGCTCTTCCACAAAATTGCGAAAAGCGACTATTAATTGTCTCTCTCTCTCTCTCTCTCTCTCTCTCTCTCTCTGTCCGTCCATATGGAACAATCCGGGTTCCACTGGACGGATTTGATATTTGAGTATTTTTCTAAAATCTGTCGAGAAAATTCAAATTTCGTTAAAATCCAACAAGAATAACGGTTACTTTACATGAACACCTGTTCATATTTATAAGAGTATATCGCCGAATTCTTAAAGTGGGAAATATTTAAGACAATAGCGGTAGAAAAAATCAAAACACACATTTTATGTTCAGTATTGTTTCCCCTCGAAAATGTGGTGGAGCCAGACAGGCCGCAGATGACAATACAACACAGCGCATGCGCTTTGAATGCTGGATAACTGATGCTACAAACACACAATAAGAGGTGTTCCGTTTCTACAGCGTTCATGCCTTGTGTTCCACATGCATTCACGATCTTCCATAAAATCTAGCAACAGGCTTGTGTGGCCGTCTTTAACCATAGTAGCTTATTTACAAACAGAGCAGTAGAGAAAGAAAGCAGACACCAAACTAGAAAAAACCCCGCTGTGGAGAACGTACAGTGACACGTTTTCTTACGTTGCTCCCTTCCCGTGATGCATCGAGGATAATTGATCCAAAATGAACCAAAGTTTGCCAGAGTCATCCTCTTTTAACCGTCATCTTGGATACTCATTTGTAATGAATGACTCCTTTCACTGTTTACTATTAGTGATTCATCCAAAGTGAGCAATGTAAATCCGCCTTAAGGAAAGCCCACTTTCCGCCTTTTCCCTATCCACACACAGGCCCAGGGGGAAGATGGGTTAAATTTTAATCCAGGATGCGCAAATGTTTACATGGCTAGAATCAACAGTTACTTTAATTTGTAAGATAAATGTATGAATACAACATGCACTGTAGTTGAAAAGGAAACTAGGAAGCCGACCATCTCAAGATCAACGAATGTTAGAAACTTGACGTATACGCTAAGCCTACAAATCTTCCATTCTTACAGAATTTGGTCACCTTCGATCAGTGCATATTGTTTTTAAGTTTTTAAATCACCAGCTTATATTGCAAAGTTTTAAATGTACGATATTTTCATTTAGTTTCAGCATCCGCCAGTTGTATATTACAACACACAACGTTGATATATCACAGGCTACTTATCAATTTTATATAATTTTAGACACATTTTATAATTTTCATGGGATCCCATATTACAGAAATATTATTTGCACTGCGTTGCACTTTGTTCTGAGTTCTGTAGAGATGACTGGTAGTCAGTTGACCGAAACACGTTGTCATAATAAAATAAGATATTGTTGTGTTTGACGGGATCCAAAAACCATTATACTTTCTTTTAGTTTGAAAACACGTTATAATGTTAACTGAAGAATAAAAACCAACTAGATGCCACTTATTATTTTATTCTACTTCTTATAGGTTCAACATGTTTCGGGCATTACTATGCCCATCATCAGGAGCTCGCGACTGTAATGTTGATTACCACATTGGTCGTTTCGTTCTGTTAAGATGGAGGGGTATCGTTAATGTGAAGTTATGGTTCTTAGTGGTGTATGTTTAGTGTGAAGTTCTTTGTCGTTTGGTTGTAGCTGGTAAAGTGCTTCTATTAACATTAATAGTTGTGATCCTTTATGCGTGGTGATCGTAGTGTTTTCTTGTGTGTAGTGTGTTTCACTGGTGGATTGGTAATTCGATGTGTGGTTAGTGTTAATTAGCATTGTGTATCTGAAATTGTACATACCTTGATTCGCTGTATGTTGGAGGTTAGGTGCGGTTAGGCTGGAGTAGTGTCCGGGCTGCAGACCAAAGCTTTAGCCTGCAGTCTGGACACTACTCCAGCCTAACCGCACCTAACCTCCAACCTACAGCAAACCAAGAACGAAACGACCAATGTGGTAATCAACATTATAGTCGCGAGCTCCTGATGATGGGCATAGTAGTGC
>Ga0123355_10016440_pt1 | contig 11659 bp, 3 predicted proteins | sample TergutEmb28metaG_3_FD_89872 | JGI IMG/M metagenome (GOLD analysis project Ga0123355, IMG submission 89872) | Embiratermes neotenicus P1 segment gut microbial communities from Petit-Saut dam, French Guiana - Emb289 P1 | ecosystem: Host-associated > Arthropoda: Insects > Digestive system > Gut ...
AACGGAGAGTATATACCATGTTTAAAATATTCAGTACCTATATTTGTTGAATAAATATATAAAATGCAACATTTAGAGGTTAGCGGTGCGGTACGACCACTATAATCGTCGTTAGGCGTCAAAGGGTTAATATATACAAGCAGTAAACAACGGGATGAGTTCATTCAAAAAACTTTTTCTTGGTGTTTTGCCTTGAAGTTAGTACACATTTTTATGCCTGATAGTCATTCAAGAATACTGACTTTCGTTTCTTCTCTTCCTCACGTTGTACCGAGATGCTGCCGCAGAAAGAAGCAGTCAAACTGCTTCTGAGATTAAGATGCTGAGCATATCTACCCGTGGGACAGAAAATAACAAAAAGCTGATGAAATTAATTAGAGGAGGGTTATCATTTGAACTTTGCAGGGCGATCAAAGGAAAAAGTACCAGGTGTGCGGGAAATGCAGTACACGTAAGGATGTTGAGAAAGGGACAGAACGGGTTGGAAACCCTGAAGGAAAGTTACTACTTGTAAGGCCAAAACATATGTTGCATGATAATATTAAAATAAATCTAAGAGAAAGGGTGCGAAGTTGTGGAATGGACTCATTTGTTTCCGGACCGAAACCCATGGTGTGCTCTTCTGAACATAGTACTGGTAATCAGACTTCCATCCGATAAGATGTTGACACTGGTTTTTAGGCGCCAGTTAAATCCGTAATATACGATATATTAATTATGATAATTATATTTGGAATTATTTACTTTATGGACTTTGTCTTTTTCTCCCATTCAGTATATAAACACTTCTTGTTTAGCCCCGTCTTCAGGCTAAATATAAGGTTAAAACCTACACCGTTTTGCCAGACATGTAAAGACTGTCTCAACACCGAGACTAAGTTTGAAGCACATAAGGCTTAAAACAACTTTTAAATTCTGTCTTCCTTCTAATCCATGATTTTTCGAGTGGTCTCTCTCCTCCATTTTTTGAAACTAAAATATTATATGAATATTGCGTGTTTCCCATATTTCGTCAGATATTTACTCACTTAGAGGATATATGGCAAACAGCAGGTATTACTAATCTCTCATTGCTTGAAATTCTCCAGCCCCCTTTTAATTCTGTCTTAGAACTTCCTCTTCAGTAGCCCGTTTTTAACCATTCTAAATTTTTCTTCTTCCTTTAATGCGTAATACCAAATTCTATACCCACATAAATTATCAGCTGAAGTTACAAGTTCATGTCAACTCCCTGTGTTTGGGTTGGTGGTGGAAAGGTAAAGAATTCTTGAGAGAAAGGGAGCAAGAATTTGCCGAGTTTATTCTGTTGTTTTAATTTGTTCCTTTTTGGGTAATTCCCGGCGTCTGAGCTCTAATTGCAGACGTTTCGGAACTCACTGTCGGTTCCATCTTCATAGGTAGGTGAATGAAGTATATTTCATTCATTCCTTTCATTCCTTGTTCTTTTTGGGTAATTCCCCGGCGTCTGAGTTCTAATTGCCGACGTTTCGGAACTCACTGTCGTATACTTCATTCGCCTGCCTATGAAGATGGAACAGACAGAGAGTTCCAAAACGTCGGCAATTAGAACTCAGACGCCGGGGAATTACCCAAAAAGGAACAAATTACATTTAGAACACGGCGAAAGCTTACTTTCCTCATAAAGAGATAAAATAATCCTAGAAACATAAATGAGAGGTGGCTAAGTTTTAATGCAAATTTAAAGTTATTTTCCTCACACATTAACAGAGACAAACGTCATGCAAAGCAATTGGACACGTACTTAGGCGCTAACAAAATGTAGGCTATCATCTTTGCTAGAATGGTTGCATTTTATTAAGGCCAACATATCTGTTTTCTCGGCTATGATTCAGTTTAAAAGTTTCACAGATACATAGATAATAAAATTGTATTCTTAGGGCCATAGATTTAAGGCAACGTCAAGTTATATATTACGTCACATCGTTTATTAATAAGGAATGAAAGTTCAGAAAGGGGTTGGTTCTAGAAGGGTGAGTGCATTAGCCAGAGGGAACTGCCACATTCATTTAATGAAATTTTGTTCTAGTCGCAGTAGCTTGAATGATTGCTTTGTTTACACACCACGTTTACCCTAGGAAAGAAAATTAAAAAGAAGCGTTACAACCAAAATGAGAGACGGCTCAAGAGTTCAGAGCACGTGTAGCTGCAGCGAAAATTCAATTACGGCTTGTCAGTTGAGGCAGGGTATCATCTTGTAACAGAAATTGAACAGCAGCCTTCCTTGGCTCATTAATGAGTAAGTGCTCAATAATTAGCTGGAAGCATCAAAACTTCGCGCACGTTTGCTTACTCCCTGTGTATAAGAACACTCTCAGATCTAGCTACGTGGATTATCAACAATTATTACTGCACAGGTCTACGCATGTTCGGTGAAATCAGGGCAGCATTCGTTGGTTTGTCTTTCTGTGGCTAGATCGTCGTGCAGAACAAATAATATTTAAAAACATGGTAGCAAATTCAAGAGCAAAAATTAGGCTTTGGTTGGTAGATTACAGCATCTTCAGATAGCAGCATCGTTTACACGTTACCTGTGATTTGTCAGCTACGGTCCCTAGTAATATGAACAATAAAACTTTGTTGAAAATGTGGCCAAGCTGAAGCAACTTGTGCAAGAACAAGGATAACCAATAAGAATGATGTTCCCTAACAAATTAGGTGCTGATTAAATTAAGAACATGATTCTTAGGCCACAGTACAGAGATATTGGGCTTTCTTTGCATATTAAGAATTTTAAAAACAAAAGTATACGAAACAGTCCCTTTGTTTTCATTTGTGAATATTTAAACTTCCTTGCTTTAAGAGAAGGACATGAAATCAGGGCGTTTGACGATCTTTGTACGTAAAGAATATGTTAGTACCTAGGGGCTGGAAAAGTTACTAAATGAGGAGTTTTGTAACTACTATTCTTGAACAAATAGCACCATATTACACAGAAAGAAATTAGTGAAAAATAACCTGTAAGGAAAACAAAAATGATCACAAAATTTCGATGGAAACTTGAAGGAAAATACCACTTTGGAAATCTAGACGTAGATGTAAGGATAATAAAATATTAGTTCGTTACGTAAAAGGATCTTGGATTAACTAAACTGGCTCAAGACGGAAACTAGAGTCGGGGTTCCTTTTGGACGGGGAAATTAATATTCTGGTTTCCTAACAGTTGAATAATTCTCTGATCAATTATACAATTGTAATTTGAGGTTTCTGTTTCTTCCTTTTTCTTTATTTTTTTCTGTTTGTCCCTCTTACACACATTATTGCTGTTCGTGGCGTAGAGTTACATAACTTGTATTAAATATAAAGGGACTTGTATTTTTTCCCCTTTAATATCCCATCTCTACCTTTCTTTATACTTGTTTTCTGTCCCTTGCCTCTACTTCCATCCTACAATTAGTGGAGTAGAGATAAATACCCTTAGTACTTCATTACTTTTCACACCTTTCCTGTTTTTTTTTTAATTATTTATACATCTTTTGTTACATAATTTGCCCTTCGTTCTCTCTCTCCCTTCCTTTCCTTCTTTATCACTTTCTCTCTTGTTGTATTTACACTCCTAGCACTACTAAATTGTTAGCGAAGAAGTGGCAGCTGACCGCTGGTCTCAAGTTCAGAACAACAGTAAGAGTGGTCTTGATCCTGTCCCGCGGGCTTAGTAAGTTTTGCTGTTGCCTGTCCGTAATGCGTCAGACGACACAGCGGCTCTTAATGAGATGGACTTCACTCCAACATGCCGTAGTGCTGTGCATTAATACATAGCTCACGGTCATAAAATGTTGGTCTGTCATACGCGACAATTGAATATTTCTGCCAAGCTGGCAGCATTCCTGCTTGCTATCTGGAATGTCCTCTGTTTAAAACGCGGCTCTGCCTCTGACTATAGCAAAAATATATTTCTCTGTTTCGAAATGCTCCATATCGACTCCCAGGCCCACTCAACCTCCTATAGGTTGGGTAATGGGGACCCTTCCGTTGATGTACAACGGCAAGAACATGAAGCTTCTCACCTCCACTCAGAATTGTGGTTAGGCGTAAGTGAAGTTTGAACTCCACTCACCTGTAAGCCTTTAAATCCTGCACAGCGACAACTTTAACTTCACTACTCCTATAGTGAATGAAGACAGTCAGATACGCTACATATATCTGCACATCACAGCTACATGTTTCGGCAACCTCAGCGTAGCCGTCATTAAGCAGTGCACAGAATCATAAAAAGATAATTATTTACATAAAAGTTGCAGACAAGATCTCGTCCACAACTTTTATATAAATAATTCCGTGTGCAGCCTGATGGTGGCAACCCTGATGTTTCCGAAACATGTAGCTGTGATGTGGAAATATACGTTTTGTGTTCGATTTTCACCATTCTATATAAATTAAATAGAAAATGATTTCTTAACTTAAAAAATTTTACTACTACTACTACTACTACTACTACTGGTACTAGTACTACTTCTACTACCACCACCCACCACCATCACCACCACCACCACCACAATCACTACTACTACCACCACCACCACTACCACCACCACCACCACCACCAAAACCACAACCACTGCTGCTGCCGCTGCTGCTGCTGTTGCTGCAGCTACGGCCGTCATGATGATCTGGAGAACAGACAGGAGAAGAAGAAGGAAAAGATTATGAAGGCAATGAAAATAGATTCTTTAAACGGCTTCAGTTTCTGAATTTCGGTCTTGTCATTACGTGCTGTTCTGTCATCGCCAAACATAAATTTCGATCTAGAGTTTTTCATATTTTTATCACTCAGTATGGCTGCCTTAACAACCTCGTCCTAGCGGGAATAAAGGTCAATTGTGTGTGTGGCGGAACGATTCGTTATTGGACAGGCAAGAACATCTGGCCGATCCAGGAAGCACTGGTTTCAGAGCGGCTGTTCTCGGAAATTAGTTGGCGAGCTAACTCCCTTTCGTGATAAGAGCGAGAGAGGGGATGAAAGCTACTGTAAAAACAAAGCCAAAAAGAAATATAAGGACAAACAGAACGAAAAGAAAGTAGGAGAATCTCTTGAAAGCAATTTGGTGTGCCTTGTAAAGGAGAAAAGAATTGTTTGGTAGCAGGTAAAAGTTAGGTACAGTAATGGCTAGTATACACAACCCTCTCGAGCTTCGAAGTTCTAGAAACTGGGATGAAATGACAACAATTCCCATAGCTATAAATTTGTAAAGTTGGAGTTTCATGACCATAGTAAGTTCCCGTCTACATTGTTCTCAGAAATGAGAAGGTAAGATATAAACGCTGGGTCACATTTTTATCATACCGTTATTTTTAATATTGTAACATCAACACTGGCATAATCTTTCCTGAAATTTGTCCTTCGTCTAATTTTCTAATGAAGTAGGATATTTCGGAAGCTGACTGTGCTTTCGAAACGTTGTGATTCAATAAACAGTAGATTATGTGCAAAAGTACTGAGAGGAAGTTTGTGTCAGCTATATATCATCGTCACAGCCCTGTGAAGTATAACATCCCCGTCTGACCCTGTAGAACAGAGATCCTCTTCAGAAGCTGGCAGTTCCTAAACTAGTCATGAAATAATTGCTAAAATAATCTATATTAATGGAACTCAGTTACTTCGTACATAACGAGAAATTTGAAGTTCTCACAGCAATGTTTCCAAATTTTGAAGTCTCCTGAAATGTTACAGCACGTCAAATAATAAATAGAAACAAACGTTCTGTAGGATATTTTTGCCTCCATCTTCAGGTTGAAACAATCAAAGAAAAGAGAAATGCCTCCTTCTGGGTTCTTACGCAGCGAGTATTGATAATTCCCTTGACCCTTGAAGATGGAACCGATAGTTTGTCCTGAAACTTCGATAATGAATCACTAATGAATAACTACTACTCCCTGCATCAACAACCCAAAAGAAAGCAGTCCTCATCTACTTCGCGTCGGAAGCCTAAAATCACGTATAATCTGTGAAAAGTTTGGCTGTTTTTATGAGAAAGATATAATTACGATCCTACGAAAATATTTTAAAATATTTACCAGCCGATAAGACATAAAGTCCAAAAAATCCTGCGACTATATCTCGTAGTAATTATATACAGTTCATTATCTACAGTCTCGCACATTATGGATGAAATCAAAACATTCTTTTGTATCGTAAAAACTAGATAAAAATAAACATAACCTAACGTACGCGCGCATAGAATACGTGGAATATAGTGTTTTAATTACATTGACTATTTACACCCGTAATTTTTTATGTGTAAAGGAAGACGAAGTGTCTATTCTAATAAGCAACTATTTTATATTTTGAAGGGTCCTTACTTTATATGACATCTATCAGTTATTACTTACTGCGGCTTGTCCACTGAGCGTGTGGGCGGTATAATGAGTGGGCTGTGTTATTAGGACAACGATCCTACTGGAAGTGGCAACTGATATTTGTCACAAAAGGTAATATCTCTTATCATATCAAGTAGTTTAAGTTTTAAAGTATATTGTAACAAACTTTTATTAAAGAAATTTTTATTTTTTTAATTTATTATATTCTAGATGACGCTGCCCTCGAAGTACAGACTAGATATGTCGTGTTCATGATTTCTCTTTGGGACAGTCGAAACGTGAATATTTTTAGAGACCAGGAATTGAAAATTCCCAACAAGGTATACTATTACCTGCCTTACACATCGTATGTAGATGCATCAATCTTCTAGTCAGAATAAAAACCCTTAATTCATACGCAGACCACATTAAGCTAAATTGTATTTCGAAAACGGGTATAAATAATTAATATGTATTTCGGCTGACGGCCACAAGTAGCTTAAGTGAATGTCGTTAATTAAGACAAAAATTCACGTATTCTGATTTTTTTTGTACTGTTAAGTACATAGCTGTTATGCGTTGTCAGGGCAATGGTCAGCTATATTTCAGCACGTATGCACGAGGCATGTGTGTTTTAGGAACTAAATTCTCTATTTCATTATTATATTCCATCAAGTTCCTGGAAAGCCCGAGAAGCGTCACACAAAGCATTAACTTGGTACTTAATTCAATTATATGGACATGTCTGCGGCTCCAGTGTTAGGACGAACTGTTATGTAATACAAGGCGAGACCGGCTCGTGGAAAGAAAATACAGTCAGCAGGAAGTTCGACATGTCCTGCATAAATGACGTATGAATTATTAAGGAATATATGTTTATATATAAGGACCAGAACTGGACACAACTGGAAGCGTATCCCTTATAAATTTTCGATTATTTTATCAGTGCACCGCTATTGCAATAATTTGAATACCTTTTGTGCTACCGAGCAGACACTTTGTTGAGAAACTCATTTAATCAAGACTATTTCACCTTTCGCGGAGCCCACAACAGATGGCCATTTGGCCCCAGTCTGAGTATGCAAGTCCTGTCGCAAATATACACCCCGTTTTCTACAATATTTTCATCGATTTTTTTTTGTTACACCGGTTATTGGTTTTCAGACTCTTTTGGCCATATTTGCCGATTTATTGCTCTTCAGATATTAAATTTTTCTTCTTAATCAACGCTCTTTTATCACGTCTGTTTTAATACCATTCTACAGCCTATGTATATATTTTCCAGTTCATTTATTTCCTTCAGGTTGGCGTTAAGGTGGGGTCCAGAATTATACTCGGGAGTTAACCAGTTCAAACTCCTATCAAATGACGTAATTCTCTACAGTTTCTCCATGTGAAAGGCAGTTTAGGGCGTAAGAATAGAGTTTCTTTCGTCCGAATCATGAAATACTAAACTCTCATGATTACATTACACAAGGATTTGTAACTTAGTACGCTCAGAAATAATCTCCTATTAAGAAAATCGCCAATACTTCTAGCAACATATCACTTCAAAAATTGCACTTTCGATTACATTAACAACAATTTGTTTACAGAGCAGGAAGTCCTTCGTTACTTACTAATAAAATTTACAAGCCACGTGACCTTCAACGCTACTCTTAAATCTTCGTTCTTTCCCCTGTAATTATGTACCAGGGTGCTGATAAGTGCTTAACCCGACCTGGAAGGTAACAAGCTCGGAAGCATGTCAGGGACGCGAGCGATTTCAACAAAACTGAGATGCGAGCTGTCATCAAGTTTCTTTTCCTGCAACGTAAGGCGCTGAAAGAAATTCACGCCATTGCGACAGAAATATTATCTTGTTTCCTTCCTAGTCGATCTAAGGACTTATCAGCATCTCTGTATCTAATCGTGCACAGCCTCGAACTAAAGAGATCAGAATGTGGGTCTTTTCGGTGACGTGTACCAACAACACGCTTCCTACCGCCGCTATGGAAGTTTGCGCTGAAAGTGGTATCATTAATAATCCTTTATGAATAACATTACATTCCCCTTTTAATTACAGAATGTTAGCACCGCCTTTCGCATATAGGAATGACAAGAAACATTCATTTGAAAGAGCTGTCTTCGTAGGGGGTATGTGTACGTGTGCTGATGGAGGACTCTGCTCTTCTAGCAAGACGGATATCCTTGTTTACTCTCGTACATTTACAGACACCTTATACTTATTTTTATCTATTTCTCTTTTGTTTTTTTCTCTTTTCTCTTGTCACTTCTCTTGCACACATCCAAGAAGTTGTCTATCCCTCTTTAAATTATTTTTATTAATAGAGTTAAAGATGCAAACTCACGAAGTAATGCAGATATTACGGAGACAAAAGCTATAACGCTAAAATGGAAAACACGGAGTTTGAGAAGTAATTTATTTTTTTCAATTCAATTTTAAAGTTGTGTTTTTTTTTATTTCAGTCCGGATTTGTAAAGTGAGGCATCAGTGTCGTCTGTTCCATTCACTCATCCCAGAGACAAGAACCGAATGACGATCCAAAAGCCACTGTTCCGGGATATTACACATCGAGAGAAAGCCAGACATACGTACGTTCTGTCTCCTAGAATCTACTGTAGGTGGCCGCAGAAGTTCTTTGTCAAGTCTTGACATCTTTATCACTACCTCGCGTTAGTGATTTCCATGGATGACAGTCCTCGACATAACGTACGTAGGTCCTTATGCTAAAAGGTATTACATTTGTAAAGATGTTTGAAGATGAAAGCTGAAAGAAAATTATGGCAGATATAAATGTAGCCTACAGAGTGCTGTAAATACTGCTGTTTGATGGTAGCTTGCTATGAAGCAGTCCGCTTACATTCGACTCCGCGAGCTTCATCTTAGTGAATATTCGGGTATAAAACCGATGTTCACTGTCGAAATCCTTTGCCGTTGATAGTACTGAGCCAAACAAAGATGTAGTCACCCTTTGGTTGCTGAACCACGTGGTTTATTCACCATCACAGCAACGCTGCTGAAACTGACCACGATAAACAGCACGTTGTCTTGTATAAACAGTTGTAAAAAAGACAGTAATTTAAAATCACAGCTTATCTATGAAAGTAGAGCACTTTACTCGTTGTATCTGATGTTTGTTGGACCGTGCATCTTTGTGATAACTGAAGAATAACAAGCAACTAGATGTCACTTATTATTTTATTGTACTTCTTATAGGTGCAACATGTTTCGGGCACTACTATGCCCATCATCAGGAGCTCGCGACTATAATGTTGTTTACCACTTTGGTCGTTTCGTTCTTGGTTTGCTGTATGTTGTAGGTTAGGTACAGTTAGGCTGGAGTAGGGTCCGGGCTCCAACCCGGACACTACTCCAGCCTAACAGCACCTAACCTCCAACATACGGCAAACCAAGAACGAAACGACCAAAGTGGTAAACAACATTATAGTCGCGAGCTCCTGATGATGGGCATAGTAGTGCCCGAAACATTTTGAACCTATAAGAAGTACAATAAAATAATAAGTAGCGTCTAGATGGTTATTATTCTTCAGCTATACTTTACTCCTGTTTATTGCACTAAGTTCTTCACTTGTACAGCAGTGTTTAATGCCCTTGTTGATCATCAAAGTGAACTGAAAGTTAAACAGTGTTCCATCTTTGAAGTTAAACAATGCAGATATGTTTAATTCTAAACTCAGAATAGACACACATTGCTGGGTGACAGACGACATTTACATGTTCCTTCTCTGGAGATTAAATCAGAATTCAGAGTGAGATCGCGCATGAAAACACGACTGTAACGGCTACTGTCATCCTAGCTGGATTCTCACGTTTTGAATCACGGTCGCTAATTTTCTCGTCATCTATACATTAAGAACTCAAAAACGCCAATCTTCGACCTTGTCAGATATTTAGTGAAAAATATTCCTTGGTGGAAAATCAAGAAATATCACGTAATCATCTCGCCGATAAAGCAAACTGCTTTTTGTGTTACAGGGCTGGATTCATGTACCGATATCAGCTACGTGATAAGCAGAATTCATCCCTTACTGCTCTTTGTTTAATTATAAAACATTCCACATAATCCTAATGATCTCTTTTAAAGACAAGCGAAACATTAATATTAAAGTAATAATAAGGTCGCCTTTCTTATTTACTGAAATTGGGTTTATTGTCAAAGCTGCATTTTACTTTCCTTCTTAGGAAACATATCTGGGAATCCAGCTACTGTCCTTGTCAGACTGCAGTGACGACGAATTTTGGATTACCACTTAAATAAATGCTGATTATATTACAGTATTTAGATATAGGCCTTCCGACTCGTGACACTCGGTTCACGTGTTCTAACAAAAACTTTCTTTGGCAATGCAGCCGAACATTTCGATTCACAGCAGGACGTCTAAACTATGTGTAGACGAAATAGAAATTTTCTGAAATTAAGCTCTCAAAAAGTCGGAAGCGAAGGAATTCAACAGTTCAGACGTGTTTTCTTCCTACTTTGGTCTACATCCTTAATTAAAAGGTCCTATTTTTCTGTTTAATTTTTAAATTTATTTTATTCTTTAGCCAAAACCAAGCAATTTGAATTTTATGCTCAGACAAACCAAAATTCGGTTTTGACTCTTTTTAAGCCCCAAATTTATAGTAGTTTGGGCTGTTACCAATCTTTTGACTCAAGCCATACGTGACGTTTTCTTAATTCGTACGTGAGCGTGTTTCATTTCCAAGGAAGTTTAATTACATTGAAGCCATGGCAATTACGCAACGTCTTCAGAGAAATATTGTTTACCCAAACGTTTAGAGGCTTCGTTTTGCTCCGTCATTCACAGAAATGTGAAGAATATGTTAGAATACTCGTACATGAGTTTCATATGTTACACTGAGAGAGAGAGAGTCACAACGACAGACGGCAATAACATCATCTCAGTTGCCCTGAAATTGTCAAGGAGGTGATTCTAAAGTGTAAGTGTATAACGGTCCATGTAGTTCAATATTATCCAATTGGACTTTTTTCGCAGAATTATTCAAAACATAAGCGAAATCTTTTGAGTGTTTCTGATTTTAAATCAGAGGACAGGGTGTGGTATGGACGGGAGAAAAGATACAACCTTTCGGCACTAGACACTAGGCACTAGACACGTCAACAAGAAACACAGGCATAACCTAAACACCCATACGTAAGCATGCTGGTACAACACCAATAATATTAGCAACTTAAAAAACAAGGCACACTGTACTCCCTGAAGATGGTCCAATAGGACTGAAACATGTAGGAGTAAATGACGAAATTTTATAAAGTGATATGTTTTTAAAGTGTTAATGTGTAAATAAATATTTTAG
>Ga0123355_10016441_pt1 | contig 11659 bp, 10 predicted proteins | sample TergutEmb28metaG_3_FD_89872 | JGI IMG/M metagenome (GOLD analysis project Ga0123355, IMG submission 89872) | Embiratermes neotenicus P1 segment gut microbial communities from Petit-Saut dam, French Guiana - Emb289 P1 | ecosystem: Host-associated > Arthropoda: Insects > Digestive system > Gut ...
AAAATGAAATATATAGTGACACAGGAAACATCGCTTTTGACAGTATCATTAACTTTAAGATAAAGGATGTTGTGGCGAATCATATCAACTTCCGGCTGAATATATTTATTCCACCTGTTCTTAATATCGAAGTAGCTGATGTGGTGACCATTCTTGGCAATCTCTTAGACAATGCTTTTGAGGCTGTCGCAAATGTCGAAGATAAGGTGATAAACCTAGGTGTTGAGGTGAACAAGGGCATACTGTTTATAAAATTAGAGAACACCTTTGATGGTGTCGTGAATTATGCTGATGGTAAGAGTGGAACAAAAACGATTACTTCACGTAAAGAAGGCGAGGGGCATGGATATGGCTTGCGCAATATCCAAAAGTCCATAGAAAAGTACGATGGACAAATGGATATTAGTCATGAGGCTAGTGTGTTTTTGGTGAATATTTTAATGTATGTAGAAGATATAGAGCTATAGAGTTTATAGAGTGTGGATATATTGCTCTGACAATATTTCATCTGTGATTGCGCTAATTTTGCTCATTCATTTTTTTAATTGCCTCTTTAATCTCATCTGAAGCGACAAGCTTTCCGCGTACTATACACTTTGCAACAGCTTTTTCAAAAAGTTCAGCACTAATATTTTTTGGAACAATAAACATCCCAACTGCACTAATATTCAGTTTGTCATTGTGCTCAATGTATTCTTCAAGGACAGTTTTATCCACGCCTCCAATGCCGACCATCCAGTCCCATTGCTTTTTGCTTCCCATTGGAGTAAGGGAGCGTTCGATATCTTCCTTGTGCGCTTCTAATTGTTTTCTAATAGTAGTTCTAATTAAATCGGATCTGTTTGAGTAAAGCCCTTGCTCTACGAGAACATCAATTTGTGCCAACTCTACTATGCCTAAGTTGATTGTGATTTTTTCAGTTTCATTTGACATGTGCGCCTCCTGGCATCCGTGTGGATGGTATTTGGAGCAATATTAGCATACAAAAAATATTTTGTCAACATAACTTTTTGATTTATGAAAAGAAAAATAATTGTCGGAATTCTATATAGTCCAATAGTACAGCATCAAAAAAATCTTGACTTCTCAGTGTTTTATGATAATATTAGAGGTGAAATTTATACGAAAGGTGGTGAAAGACATGATGAAACAATCCAATATAATGTTTACAAACGAAGAACTCCAAAGTAGAACTGTCGCGCGTAATCTTATACATGTATCAATGAAAACATGGGATAGTTGCGCCCATTTTGAAGCGTTTAATCCTTCTTACATAGTGACGCTTATCTCTGCAGGGGGTCAGTCTATCCATTTACAAAAATATGATTGTTTTGAATGCCTATCACCACATAAAATAGCGGCATAATCCGTTTTTATGAGTTGTGAGCCCTGTGCAGTCCTAACAGTCTGCACAGGGTCTTTTTCATATATAAATTTCATAATAAGTAAACAAAAACAACATGCTCGCAAAGTTATTCCGAATTAAGTCTGGAATGACAACAACAAGACAGATGCGACCAGAAACGAAAGGAAAACAAAATGAAAGTATACAAAACAATAGCTGACGGTATTCAAATAGTGGAATACGACGACTCGCTTGCTCAAGCTATCGCTGACATGTGGAACAAGAGCGGCGATGGATGGGGAGGCTCATTTGGTAACGGCGTATTTACTGCCGAACAAGTAATTAGCGATGCAAGAGGAGCGTACTTTAACATATATATTGCTATGAACGATGGCGAAGCTGTGGGATTCTGCAGTTTGAATAGATATTACAAAGACGAAAACACCGCATATGTCCAGTTACTAAACGTTCGACCGGATTATCACGGCAAGAAAATAGGAAAAGAGCTTGTCTTAGCGTGTGTTGAAGAAACAATTGCTCGCAAAATGCCACGCTTGGATATTCACACATGGCCGGGCAACACTAAGGCCATGCCTTTATACAAAAAATGCGGCTTCTTCTGGGAAGATCGTGCCGACACAACACTTCTTAGTAATTTTATCCCAACAGTACTCTCTACAGATCTTATAAAAGACTTTTTTATAGCAGCAGATTGGTATGCTGACTCAACACGAGTGATAGATACCGAACCTGACGGTAAGAAAGTCGATAAATTCGAGCTGTACGAATATAGTTGGGAAAAGAACGGGGCAAAGCTCCGCGTCGGGTTTGAAAAAAGCGGACGCAGAATGAATCTCATTGAAACGGATGACTATTTAGTTGAGATGACTGCGCCGAACCACGAACTTGCATATGGCATTAGTTATCCATGCACATTCAATGTAAAGAACAAGTCAGGCAAAAATCTTGATGTGACCATAATTGCAAAAAATGATGATGTTATAAGCTTTGAGGGTTCATGGAGCGAAAATGTTTCTGATGAAGCAAGCTTTGAGGGCATGTTTTCTGTTGGCGCAATTACTGAAGAGCTTGACAAAATGCGCGTACACCCATGCGTGCTAGCAGACGTGTCTATTAACGGAAAGACTGCTGAGTTCGGATTGGGCATAGAGCCAATGTTCCCGATTAACATTAACCTTGCTAAAAAAGAACAAATCGCAAAAGCCGGTTTGATAGAAGAGGTATATATTGATCTCACCAGTAATTTGTCTGCTGATGCAACTATCAAGTTTACGCTACCTGACAACCCTCTCCTGCAATTTGCTCAAAGTGAGTTTGAGGCAAAAATAGAGAGCGGCAAAAGCATTTCTCTTCCGCTATCAACAACAGTCTTAAGCTGTGGTTATGTCGACATCCCTGTTGAGTTTGAAATAAAAATGAATAATGGTGATATAGCAAGCTCTACACGCCAGCTTCACATTGTCAATCAGGGACTTTCTGAAAAATTTGGCTTTGAAACAAATAGCTGCTTTGGCGCTGCAAGTGGGTTGTGGCGTTTGAAACTTAACAAGAACGATAATGAAGTCATGTTTGATCGAATTTTGAAGTCCGGGCATTGTGAGTTCTTTGTCACACAAATTGGCAAGCCATATACGGAAGAGCTTGAAACCATAAGGCCCTCTGATGTTAGGGTAACTGAAAATGATGCTGCGATTAAGTTCGAAGCTGATTATATCTCCGGAAAGTTTCCCGGTGCTGTCTATACCGCTATCTACAGCTTCGATTCCACGGGTGCGTTACGCTATAATTATAAAATAACAAACACGGGCGCATCACAACTCGACCTCTTTGTAAAAACTCAATTCTGGGGCGATATTGGCAAACGAGTTGTATACCCTTACGACGGTGAAATACATGAAGTTGCAGACAAAACAAACTATGGATTTGACTCTCTACACTTCGACAAGATTGATGAGAACTGGATATTTGATGCAGGTAGCGGGAGTGCAAGCGGAATATATTGGTCAGAAAAATATAAGCCTACCGCAAAGTGGGGTGATGTTCTTGTTTTTGAAGTACCAACAGGCAATCTTTCCCCGGGACAGGCATTTGAATCAGAGCCTTTTGTCTACATGTGTGATATCTTTAAGACATTTCATGATTTCAGAAACTATGTACGCAATATAAGCGAGGGCGTAGAACCCTTTAAGCATAATCACTTAGAAATCATTACAAATGGCGGGAACCCTGTCGTTTCCGGCGACTCCTTCAAACTTTCTGTGAAGAACAATCGCTTAAACATTCACGAAGGTACAGTCCGTATATCCTCTCCTGATGGAGCTTTCTCTGAGCAACAACAAACAAATCCGGCAGACGAGCTTCGCATCGAAAACGCCTTTACTGTTCAGCTTGATAAGGGTAGCTCTGGTGTTAATAATGTTGCGTTCACCATGTGTTTAGACGGTGTTGATATGGAAAAAAGGCGCGCATTGTTGATTACCAATCATACAGAATTGAAAACTACAGAAAAGAATGATATCTTTACGGTCGAAAATGGGAAAATACGATTCAAAGTTTCTCCGAGCTTCTTAGATAATGTATATTCATTACAGTATGATGATAATGAGTGGCTCTTCTCAAACTATCCTTCACTCGATTCATATTCGTGGTGGAATCCATTCGCAGGCGGAATAAAAACAACTCTCGAAAAAATGGCAGGAATGTTTGTTCAGCGTGAAAAGGTAACTGCTGCTTTCACTACGGAAGTAGACAAGCTTGGTAACACTTGGAGCGGCATTCGCACAGATATGAGCATCGAAAATTTCGATGAGTATAAAGGATTGACGCTCTCTCAGTTTTATCTTACTTTGCCGGGCGTTCCTGTTTTGTGCCACTTTGTACGAATCCATAATGAAACCGGGCGCTACTTAGATAGAAAGTTGTTTTCAACACTCATGCTTAGAGGGAAAGACGATCTTTCGGAAATACACGCTGATATGATGGATGAGCAAATCAATCTCAAAGTTCGACCGGGCATTGGTGATGAAGAGATGAAATATGATCGCTTTATTGCAATTACTCACGACAAAGGTGAGCCGCGTCCTGAATCGCTCTACATCTATAACGATACAAGTCGCGACAAGGGCACATCGTATTTTGAATATGACCTCAATGCTGCCTACTGCACATACGAGAATATTAAGGCGCAGATCCCCAATGGCAAATCCCACACAACAATGCCAATCCTCTGTGTTTTCGCTGACAAAGAACTGACATTGGATGACATGACAGATTTTAGTCGCATTGTGTTTTAATTTTTCACCAAAAGTGTATAAATAAGAATCAGCCGGGGTTTACCTGCCTCGGTTGATTTTTGTTTTTCTAAAGCATTTGAAGAAAACTGCCGATACTATATACAACACAACACCTTTTTCAGTGTTCAGTATTAATTATGTAGGTGAACAGTTATGAAAGAAGTATTAAGACAAGAAAAGAAATTTCTAATCAGCCTTGACCAGTACTATCACCTCTCTAACCGTTTCAGTAAACTCCTCATGGAGGACAGATTTAGTAGTGGAGATGGATATACTGTTCGTTCGTTGTATTTCGACAGCCTTGATGATAGTGATTTTGAAGAGAAAATCGAAGGTGTTGATTTGAGGAAAAAGATACGCCTTCGGAATTATGGCTTCGGCTCGCAGACAGCAAAACTTGAAATGAAACAAAAGCAAGGCATAATGCAAAAAAAGCGCTCTTTGACATTAGATAGAGAGCAGTCTCGTCGTCTTGTCAGTGGTGACTACTCAGTTTTACTTAGCGCAAATTCCGAATTTGCCGGAGAATGCTACGGACTAATGCAAACGCGATGTTATCGCCCAAAGGCAGTCGTGTCGTATACAAGAAAAGTGTTTCTAGCCCACGAAAATGAGATACGAATTACCTTCGACCACCATATTAAAGGATCAGAGACAAACTTCGATATCTTTTCGGAAGAGCTTGTGGAGAACATGGTGTTCGACCCGTATTTAGTGGTAATGGAAGTGAAATTTAATGGCTTTATACTTAGTTATATAAAAGACATTATTAAATCAGTAAACGAAAGCGAATTAGCAGTTAGTAAATATTGCCTCAGCAGAACAATAGGAAAACAATATTTGTTTTTGTAGCATTGCATGAAGATGCGCAAATGTTGTAGAAAACTTAAAGGAAAATGACATTATAGACGATAACAATATTAGGATGGAAATGTGAGGTATAAAAATGAGAGGGATTTTACTGGAAGTTTTAGAACATAGCGGCGGATTAACTGTACAAGATATTTTTATCCGCATTGCTGCAGCAACCCTACTGAGTGTAATAATCTATATTTCATATTGGTTTACTCATGCCGGCACAACTTATAGCAAGAAGTTTAATGTATCGCTTATTACACTTACTATACTATCGGCAACGGTTATAACGGTTATTGGCAACAATGTCGCCTTGGCACTAGGTATGGCAGGTGCGCTTTCAATCGTACGATTCCGTACTGCGGTTAAAGACTCAAGAGATACGACATATATCTTTTGGGCAGTTATCGTAGGCTTGTGTAGCGGTGTAGGCGACTTTTGGACAGCGATTGTTGGTAGTGGTATTGTGTTCGCAGTGCTGCTTCTATTAGGAAGAGTACGGAACGAAAACAGAATCTTGCTCATAATTAAAGCACAGAAGAGTCTTGAAGGCGATATAGAAGGTATTGTTTTCCAACATTTCGACATGAAGCCACAACTTCGTGTAAAGAATACTACTCCAGAGACTGTAGAGTTTATTTTTGAAATGGGTAGGCATACGTATAATCGTACATATAAAAAAGAAAAGAATATCACACAACTGTTATACGAAATTGACGGTATGGAATATGTAAATGTCGTTACGCAAAATGATGAAATAAGCGGTTAAATCCCGTTAAGCAACCACTGAATTCATCAGTAAGTTGCTTAATAAATTTCGTGTATAGCGAAGAGAAAGGGAAACCAAAGCCATGAGACGTAGTACAATTTATTTTATAACAAGTTTTGTTATTCTTGCTGTAATTGCACTAGTGTTGATAACTTTCGGTGCCGATGATGACGTACAGCGTCATCATCAGCATCTAGAGAGCCCAAGTGAAGCAGACTTAGGACCTTGTTTGGATTGCAATTTCAACGAGCTATGCACGCATTTGCCACTCATTATAATCGATACTTTTGGTGCTGAAATACCAGGTAGACCAATTGCATTTATAGAGGGCATCTATACTGCTGACCTAAGACGCTCATTTCACACAGGTCCCAATGGTGAGACTGAAATAGAAGTTTCGGTGTCGGTGATAGATAATCAAAATAACTGGAATCATGAAAGTGATATTCCAACTCATGAATCTTTAGCAATGATGCGCATACGTGGCAACTCTTCGCGCTTCTTTGACAAACCAAATTATCGTATTAGCCTAATCGATCCTGATGCTGAGGACAATCCTTTGCCACTACTGGGCATGGCTGCTCATACGGAATGGGCACTGCATGGTCCGTTTTTAGATAAAACTTTGATGCGTAATTATATGTGGATGAACATTGGTGCAGAGGTTATGGGACCGGGACATTTTGTTCCGGAAGTGCGGTTCTTTGAACTCATATTAAATGGTGATTATCAAGGTGTCTATGTTCTAATGGAAACGATACGTCCGGATCATCACAGGGTAAATTTAAATCGCTATAGAGAAGGTATGCCTGCCACTAGCTATATTGCACGCATAGACACATTTACTCACACACCTGATCGCATGGTGAACACATTGGCTTCATATACCTATCGTATAGAAAGAGGTTCGTCTTGGGAAATTAGATACCCCGGATTATCCCAACAAAGTGAATCTGTGCGTGATTATGTAGCGAGAAGTATCAGCTATACAGAGCGATATTTATTCTCACCGGAAATTGTATGGGATTCCCGTGCATATCAGGATTATGTTGATGCCGACTCCTTTGTCAACTTTTTCATAATCAATGAGTTTATTGCTAATAATGACCTGTGGTCAGGCTCGACTTATATTAATAAAGATATACGCAATCCGCGAATTACAGCAGGTCCTCTTTGGGATTTCAATAATGTTATGGATAATTTATTCCTATCCATGCCTGTAGATGAATTTATTCTTGCTAATCGTGGATGGTTTGATAGATTGATGATGTGTCCCGATTTCACAGATAGAGTTATACGTCGTTGGCATAGCTTACGCGAAAGGACATTATCTGAGGAACGATTGATTGATTATATGCAGGATGTTGAAGATTGGTTAGGCAGTGCAGTTGATCGCAACTTTGAAGTTTGGGGATACAGTTTTGACCCATTCCAAGTAAGTCCAATGGCACGCCGTCGGTCAACACATGCAGAAAGAGTGGCGATAGCGCACCTATACGAAGGAATGAGCGAAGAGGCTTATGAAGCAGCTATTAGGCAAGCGCGCGATGATTTATTGCGTGAAATGAATCCGGCAAGTTTTGAGTTAGCTATGGAGCAGTCACGCGACTTCATGATAGAGCGTGGACGCTTTTTGGACAATCATATAGAAGCACTACGCCAGTATAGCCACCCTTCACGTCACGCACAATGGATTTTAGAGTAATTGTAAAATTAATTAAGCAATTGCAAAAATCTAGCCAGAATCCTGTAGGGGCGGTTGTCCACAAACGCCCGCAACATAGGCAATAGACAGGTAACGGGCGGTTGTGGACAACCGCCCCTACGATAAACATTGTAAAATACCAAAGAGAGGAGCGATCTTAAAATGCTAAAATATATTATTGCGATATTTATAATAATAACAATCGTACTTGGATCGCTCTATGCATATTTTTCCAGAAGCGTATTCATTGACCTTAGACCCAATGCGCCAATTACTGCGGAGTTTCGCACAGAAGGCGAATCCATAATGCAGCAAAACGAAGATGGAACATTTTCTCCGATTCAATTACGTGGTGTAGAAATGACACCATCAATTCCGGGATATATGGCATGGGACTTCGGTGCATATGTATATGATTATCTCAGGTGGTTTGAACACATTGAGGCGATGGGTGCGAACACAGTTTATGTTCCAAGTACGATGGATTCTAACTTTTACTATGCTTTTTATAGGCATAACAGGTCGTATGCAGAAGAACCTTTACTTCTATTGCAAGGTATTGCCGGCAACGATTATGACAGCCTGACTACCAATCTAAAAGAAGCAATAGACATTATTCATGGACGCAGGATCAACTTTTTCTCAAGAACAGGTGTTGAGATGTTTTTGCTTGATGTATCAGAATGGGTTGTTGGTTTTGTAGCAGGCACTGAATGGGATCCGGATGCCATTGTATTTATGAACCACTTTGATCGTACTGCACCTGCGAGTTTTGAAGGAGAGTTTTTCAGTTCGGCAGAGGGGGCTTCACCGTTTGAAGTTATGTTGACCAGAGTGATGGACACAGCTACTTCCTATGAATCAAGAAGATTTAAAACACAGCGACCTATAGGGTTTATTTCAAGTCCGATTACTGATTTTTTGGAGTATGCGCCCGCTTATTCCAGACAGTTGCGAAAATACGCACAATTAGACGCTGAAAACATCCTGCCAACCGAGTCAATGCCTGCAGGAACATTTGCAGCATATCGCTTGTTTGAGTTCGCAGACGATTTTTCAAGGTACATATCACACGAACAATATACAGAGCTTGCACCGATTTTTGCTAGATTAGATTGGAATTGTATATATAACGGATATTTAGACTTACTTGTGCAGTATCACACAATGCCGGTTATTGCAACAGGATTTGGATTTTCTACTGCTCGTTCACCATATCGGGATGACAGATATCCTCTCACAGAGCGTGAGCAAGGAGAAGCACTTGCCAACATGGTGACACAGCTTGAAGAAAGAAACTGGGGCGGAAGCATAATTTCTACATGGCAGGATAACTGGGAGCGACGTACATGGAACACAGCGTTTTCATCAAATCCATGGCGTTACCAGTATTGGCATAATGTACAGGCAGTCGACCAAAGTTATGGGCTTATGGCCTTTGACCCCGGTCGTTATGAAAACCCTGTGGTAATTGATGGAAATGTTGACGACTGGGATGAATCCTATTTTGTTCACGAATATGATGGAATACGCATATACGCGCAATACACATATCAAGGTCTATATTTACTGATACGTGGCGAGGGAGTAAATCCCCACAATACCCTATATCTGCCAATTGACGTAACCCCACACACCGGCACCTCAATGTATAATGATTTAAACTTTGAACGTCCATCCGACTTCTTGCTGATCCTCTCCGGAACCCACAATAGTCGTTTACTGGTAAATCAACGTTATCATGCAACACATCAGCGATTTAGTGAAGAAATGACAGGGATAAATCCATATACGCACAGCATTCCGCCTATGTGGAATTCAGAGTTTGTACCAATACTTCTCGGAATACAAAACACAACAATTCTTGATGCAGAGATTTTTGAATCTGCTGCAATGCTTACAGATGAAGTTCAAGAATTGGTGCGAATGCGTTCTTGGGATACCGGTATTCTCACCCACGGCATAGGAAATCCGGCATCTCCAAACTTTAACTCATTGGCTGATTTCTATTTTGGTGATAACTTAGTAGAAATACGCTTGCCATGGATGATGCTAAATTTTTATGACCCATCTTACATGCAGGTACATGATGATTATTATGTGAGATTTGGAGTAGAGGGTATTCGTATACAAAACATTTACATTGGTATAGCAACGGAAGGCGAAGAAGCACCAATGTCACCTATACCGTTAAATGGATGGAGACGCTACGACATACAAACCCACGAGCGCCTAAAACAATCTTATTTTATTATGCAAGAGTTGTGGAATTGAATGCAGCACAGTAATAATATCGCATCACCTGTTTTACATTGAAGCCGCATGCCATGTCGCTGCGTCATGTCGCTACCGCACGTGATGCATGTGGTGCACGAAAGGAATGATGATTAACATGGTTACTGACATTAGAATATATGTTGCCATTGGTTTATTCATGATTGCCTGTATTTCGTTGATGATTTTCAACTTTATAGTCATCAGGTATAGCAGAGCAAGGCATACCCCATCAGCAAGAAAAGTTGAAAAATGGCTAACCATACTTTATACAGAATCAATAATAACCGGACATGTAAATAGTGAATCACCTAAGCACAATAAGTTCTTATTAAAGAGGTTGCCAAAAACAAGGCACCTCATCACATACTCTCGAGCATTACAGACGTTAAAAACAAATTTTCCAAAGGCATACACCGAGTATGTAAAAAATAGATATGAAGTTTTCCGCAAGCTTGCCTACATTTATCGTCGAAAATCTCGTGTTGAACGAACATGTTTTACTGACTTTATTAGCAATTTCCCGGAATTGGTTGGCGATTCATATGGGCAACTAGCCGATTCGTTCATTTCATATATTAACGATTCAGGCATTCATTGTCGCACTAAGGTTATAAGTGCACTGTGCAGTATAGGCAGTGTTCAAGGTGTGTTTAATGTACTTCAGGTTGTTAATGATAAATCTCTATTTATGCACAGTCATTTGCTGACAATTGAACTGTCAAAGTTTAGAGGAGACAAAGAAGAACTTGCAAGTCACCTTTGGAATGACGGGCGACATTGGAATAGTGACTTGAGAGTCTCGATAGTGCAATATATAACGGATTTTTCGAATCAATACACAGAGATATTTTTGTCAGCACTACAAGATAAATCACTAAACACAGAGGTGCGCGCTGCCATTATTCGCTACTATAAGAAGTATGCTTATGATCCGATACGCCCAATATTAATTGAGTTTATCTACAATCATAAAAACATTGATTTATCTATTGAGGCAGCATCTGCTTTGAGCAAATATCCGGCACCGGAGACGGTCGAAGCTCTTAAAAATGCGTTATCTAACCCGGAATGGCATATACGATATAATGCTGCGGCATCTCTTCTAAAAGCAGGTGATAGAGATGATATATTACAAGTATTGAAGAGTGACAGCGTGTATAAAAGGGAAATTGTAAAATATATGTTAGAAATTGAAGCTGCAATGCGAAATGTCGGCACGCAGTTGAATATGTTTTATGAGGAGCTAGGCATATAGTATGAATAAATTCATACTTAGGAACTGTCCAGAAATAACTTGTGCATTTTGCCTTGTCTTTTTGCTGCCATGCGGCACATAAAAACCTTGAAAGGCACAAGCATTACTGCGGTTTTTCTGCACCACCTGACAACAAAAA
>Ga0123355_10016442_pt1 | contig 11658 bp, 9 predicted proteins | sample TergutEmb28metaG_3_FD_89872 | JGI IMG/M metagenome (GOLD analysis project Ga0123355, IMG submission 89872) | Embiratermes neotenicus P1 segment gut microbial communities from Petit-Saut dam, French Guiana - Emb289 P1 | ecosystem: Host-associated > Arthropoda: Insects > Digestive system > Gut ...
ACTAGGGCTTTGTTTTGGGTGGGAATGATTTGCTATTGTTTTTTACCTGTTTTAGGGTGGATTTTAAATATTGTGTGCCTTCGGTATTATAAGCTTTCTAAGGAAATGATGGTGGATGTGCAGGTGCGTATAAAAAACATGCGGCAAGCACAAGAAAGCGATACTGCTGCTATTTCTCCGATAGGTTGCAGCGAAATTTTGGAGCAAATATAGCAAAATGCAACTGGTTAAAAAATCCAACCAGTTGCGACTGGCAATGCATAAGGTGCGTTGGTACCTACATGTTATGAGAAGAACTTCCCCATAAAATCTGCTTCGGTTAAAATAGATACACCCAGCTCTGCAGCTTTTTTATTTTTACCAGAGTTAGACGTCGCATTATTATTTATCAAAAACGAAGTTTTAGCAGATACGCTCCCTGCCACACGACCGCCATGGTTTTCTATAAACCCTTGTAATGCCTTGCGGTTGGCAAACTGAGTTACATCGCCGGTAATTACAAAAGTTAACTCTTCAAGCGATAAATTATTGGAAAGGGTAGGTGTTTGAAAATGCAAAGTTTTTAACGCATAATTAAACAACTCCATGTTGCTCTCTTGTACAAAATACTCATGTAAACTATGAGAAATAGCTTCCCCAAAGCCTCTGATTTCTAGCAGGGCTTCCATATAATTTTCGCTTTTGCATACTTCGGAAATTTTCACTGGGTCATGGCGGAAATGAGTGCATAACAGCTTCGCATTAGAAAGGCCAACATGGCGGATACCTAACGCATAAATAAAATTAGGCAACGCAACATTTTTGCATGCTTGAATTGCAGCGATTAAATTGTCATAAGATTTGCGCCCAAACCCTTGCAGGGCAACAATATCATCTTCGTAACGGACAAGGTCAAACAAGTCGATATACTTACGCAAAAAACCACGAGAAATAAATTTTTCTAACGTTTGTTCAGACAGCCCATCAATATTCATTGCATTGCGGCTTACAAAATGGACAAATGCTTGGACTTGCTGCGCATCACAGCTTGAGTTTGTGCAATAAAGTGCCTCCGGTTCACCGATAATTTCTGCATTGCCGCCACATATGGGGCATTTGGTTGGGATTAAGCTATCGACTAGAGCAAGAGCCCCCCCCTCACGCATACCATGGCTCAGATTCTCTGCAACCTGAGGGATTATCATATTTGCTTTGTATACGCTTATTCTATCGCCAAGAGCTAACTCCAGACCACGCAAAATACTAACATTATGCAAACTGGCACGGCTTACCTGCGTACCTTCAATTTCAACAGGTTCAAAAATGGCAACAGGGTTTATCAGGCCGGTTCGTGATGTATTCCATTCAATATCCAACAGCGTAGTTTCTGCAAGCTCGTCCTTCCATTTAAAAGCAATACTATCCCGTGGGAATTTGGATGTTGCGCCAAGGGCATGGCTATAAGCAATATCATCATACACTAAAACTAGCCCGTCAGATGCTATAGGCTCTGTTGGAATTCGGTCTTTAAATTCATCTACTTTTATCACTACTGTATCTGCCGTAACTATTACATATTCCGCGACGCAAAACCCTTGAGCCGCAACCCATTCCAATTGTTGAGACTTTAGTGTTGCTCCTACTTCCGCACCAGGCAACAACTCAAAGGCAAAAAAAAGTACCTGTCGTTTAGCAGCTATTTCACTGTTTAACTGACGGACAGCTCCACTGCACAGGTTGCGTGGGTTTTTGTATTTTACATCCTCATTAGCGTTAATTGTTTCAAACTCTGCAAAAGGGATAACAGCTTCACCACGTATAGAAAATTTTCCTTTATACGGTACAGAAAGTGGAATATTTGCAAAAACTTTTGCATTATGGGTTACATCTTCGCCAATGGTGCCATTGCCCCGGGTTAATGCCTGTTGCAATTGACCGTTTTCGTATTTTAAAACAATAGACAATCCATCTAATTTCCAAGATAAAAGCCCCGTTTGTCCCCCAAGGAAAGTAGCCAGAGCAGCAGGATCTTTGGTTTTATCTAATGATAGTATCGGGACATCGTGAGGAACTTTTGCAAGGCTGCCTACAACTTCGTAACCAACTTTACGTGTTGGGCTACCTGCTAAAACAACTCCTGTGTTTTTTTCTAACTCTACAAGTTCGTCATAAAGTTTATCATATTCAAAATCCGACATTATTTCACGGTTTTCATGATGATAGGCGCGATTAGCAACGTTTAAAAGAGTTACAAGCTCTTGAATTCTTATGTGGCGCAAAGAATGTTCGTTTCCTTTATTGTGCCTAATGCTGGTAGTTTTCATTCTACAATCCTCAACATTTCTGGGATAATATCTCGTGTAAATGGGTTTATTGTACGATTTATAAGTTCAAGTGTTGCCACTGGATCTGGCATTTCATACCAGCCTTGACGCACTGTTCGTGCAATTGGTAATGTGTAAGTGGATAGCGAGTATGTGTCTAAGTGCTGTGCTTGCTCTATAAACCATGCAATTTCGAATGCCGATAAATTAGTAGCCACATTTTCACGATAATTGCTAACCAGCTCTGGCAGACGAATAATTGTACGTGCCGACAATAGCTCCTGCATTATTGCAGACATAATTTGCTGATGGTTTTCTACACGCTGAAAATCTGAAAAACTTCGGAAGTAGCGGCTACCCTGGTTGAATTGGCGGAATCTAGCAAAGTGTAGTGTGTCTTGTCCATTTAACACTTGTTGCCCTGGCGCAAGGTTAATGTGCAGATTTTGATAAGGATCGTTGTATACCATTCGAAATGGGATATTAACTTCGATACCACCAATGGCATCTATTAAACGAATAAAACCTCGTTGATTTACACCTAAATAAAAATCCGGTCGAAAGCCTATAAGAGTGGAAACTTCAGTCATAAGTCTTTCAATACCGCCCTCATGCCCGCCGTTGTTTCTGCGTCCGGCAGAATATGAAGCCACAACCTTACGTGTAACCGTTCGGTCTGTGTAAACACGAGTATCTCTTGGGATACTTATTAGAGATGCGCTGCCATTTGCAGTATCAAAAGCAGCAACCAGCAACGCATCCACATTGTTGCCATTATCTAAGCCGTAAAATAAAAAAGTAAACACAGAAGATCTACGTTGAAAAATAAGTGTTTCAAACTCTGGAATTGGTGTGTAGGGTAGGTAAGTTTCTTCCTCTTCGTATGGAACATAATCATCAAGGTAAGGTTCGGGAGATATCTCTGGTTCGATAAATACTTCTGTTGGTGGAGAAGGGGTTATAGGAACAAGAATTTTTACGTACTCCGGTATTACTGGTGGTCGTATGGCCATGCGCAAAGCCGCATATGCGCCAACGGCAATTATTAATGTTATCAAAATAGCTATACAAAACGATATTAACATTTTTCGTATTCTATGTTTTTTTTGTTGATTAGGCACTTTTATTTCTCCTTAAAGTATAATAGATAAACTAGTGGCAATACGACGTTTATAAACGGTTGGCGGGGCTAACCATTTGACATGTACAATAATCATTGTGACATGTCAATAGATAAATTTCAACAATTTTTTGCTGTTTTTTTGTTATAGACATAATTTATTTGTTTTTGTTACAATGAGTACAATCTTATACTTGTAATGTTTTTACTACAATGATAATATTTAAAGCGGCTCTGCCGTACGTTTCAAACAAAGCAATTCTTAACAAATAAAAAACCTTGGTGGTGTATACAGTATGAACAAGTTCTTCAAGTCTCGTATGATGAGATCTATGATTCCATATTTTATTTTAATTTTTGGCGCAATAGTACTTTTTAGGGTGTCAGCAGAGTTCCGTTTTTTTACAGACACCCTTGGGCGGTTTTGGTTCATTATTACACCGTTTTTAACGGGTGCAGTTATAGCATATATTCTAAATTTACCATGCTCTGCCTTACAACGTTTAATTATGAGGTTAGATAAATTAAAACAGTTGCAAGAGAACCGTCATGTACGTGCAGTCATAAATTTTATTGTGCGAAAAAGCCGTGCGTTTAGTGTTTTATTACTGGTGGTACTTACAATTTTGATAATTACCTTAATTTTGAACATATTAATTCCGGCTATTGTAAGCAGCATTGCCTTATTTGCAGATGAAATTGAAAACTACACAGCTACACTTGAAGGCTGGATTAACAACTTAAACGAAATGGATCTGCCAGAAGCTATATCTGATGTTATAGCAGAGAATGTAAATGTAGATGTTTTATCCACATCCATATTAGGTTGGGCACGAAATATTGACTACGGTGCAATTCTTAATGGTATTATTGCAGGTTTTGGTGGTTTTGCAGGTGCTTTATTCCGTACGTTTTTAGCAATTGTATCTTCTCTTTATTTACTGGTAGAAAAAGATAAACTTAAGGCCTTTGTAATGAAGTTAATTGCCGCAATGGCCTCTAAATCTGCAAACGAAACTATTTTAAAGTATTCCCGTAAATTAGATTTTAATTTCCGCCAATATATATTTGCTCAAACTATAGACGGCATTATATTAGGATTTCTAATGACTGTGTTATTATTTATTTTTGGCTCTCCTTATGCACTAGTTTTGGGACTTATTTTGGGGATTGTTAATTACATTCCGTACTTTGGGTCAATTTTTGGCACGGCGTTGGCTGTGCTAGTTATGGCATTTTCTCAGGGGATACCAACGGCTGCGCTTGCTTTTCCGTTTATGTTTGCTTTGCAGCAACTAGACGGTAACTTTATACAGCCGAAATTAATGGGCAAAACATTTGCCCTTAGCCCGCTTTTGGTTATTGTAAGTGTTACGGTTGGCATGCATTATGGTGGAATATTGGGGATGTTAGTTGCAATACCTATTGTTGCAATATTAAAGGATATATTGGATATGTATATTGTTCACAGGGAGGAAATTAAGGATAAGCCGCAGCTACCCGTAGATGATTTTATGGATAGAGATATTTGGTAAAGTTCAGATCAAGTATAGAAAATCCCCGGGAAAATAAAAATTCTCGGGGATTTTCTATATCTTATGAATTAGCCCAGCGTTTTAGTTTTGGGAAAATTTCCATAATGCGGGCGCGCGCTACGTCATCGCTTTCTTCTTCGCTTTTCCACCATGGGATATTGTCTTCTACGGCTTGCTCTAGGGTTGATGTGTAGGTAAATTTGCCGTCTTTCCAGCAGTGGCAGCAGTAGTCTTTATTTTGGTTGCCGTCTGCTTCTGTTCCAAATTTGTCTGCTGTGTCCATTGGCATGTAGCAGCTTTGACAATTTATTACATCTTGCATTTTATTGCCTCCTTCGTAATACTCGCCCGTAATTTCTATTATGTTCTTGTCCGGGTCGGTTAAGTTAAAAAAGTGGTAGTTAGAGTGGGGGTTGCGAATACCTGTCATGTGACCTATGTTTAGGTTTTTTACACGGTAGTATTCCCTAGCTAGGTCTTTTACCCATAGGTTTAGTACAAACTTATGGTGGCCGCACCCGGTGTAATCGTGCCCTGGCAGGTGGCGTTCGTTCATTATAGATAATAGGCAGCCGTTGTCGAACCAGAACTGTGCAAAGCGGCCGATGCCAACAATGGAGGCTCGCTTGTTAAAAAATCTTTCGTAAAAGTCGATGGATTTATCGAAATTTTTTACAATTAGATACAAGCCCCAGTGCAGCATTTGCTGGGCTGTGTTTAAAGGAGAATGAGGTTCGCCAAAGAGAAGTTCGTCTGTTGATATATTGAAATATTTACATAGCAATATTATTTTATCTATGTCGGGTAAAGCTTGAGCTAGCTCCCATTTGGAAACGGACTGGCGTGTAACGCCTAATCTTTCTGCCAATGCTTCTTGAGAAAGCCCGCTTTTAAGCCGGTGTGCTTGTATTCTATCACCGATATGCATGTTTGCCTGCCTCCCACGCTGTGCAGTATATCAAAGGAAGAACCTGCGTTCTACCAACCGTACTAGGAACTTTGTCAACTGGTGGTTGCGTTCGATAAAAGACGTCGTCGCTTCGCTCTCGGCCGTCGATTTTGCATTTTGCGGAAGTGAATTCCGCAAAATGATTTTGGTCTGCGACGCTAAAACCTTTCGTGCGTTTGCCTTGGCCACGCGTTCTTAGCTTTACCTTAAATGGGATTCGTCATTCACGGTAAGAACAGAGTATTTGCGCAAGTTGTCATCTTTCTCGCAAGTAACAATGCTAAGGCCAACGTTGGACATGGAAAAATTCATGCGGTATTGCAGCGGGATGTGCAGTAATTTACATAAAAGGCGGTTTATCCATGCGCCGTGGGTAACGATTAGGGTATCGGATGTTTCTGTTTGGCATATATGTTCGAAAGCAGCCCAGGCACGCTGCTGTAGGTCGTAGTTATTTTCTACTCCAAGGCCTATTTGCTCATCGCATTTTTCTTCCCATATGGAAAATTTGCTGCCGTGTTTTGCTATAATTTCTTCAGATGTGTGGCCTTCCCATTCTCCTAGGCGTATTTCTTCCAGCTCTTGGTTGTAGGTGATGGGAAGGTTTAGTTTTTCTGCTACGGCTTGGGCAGTTACTGCCGCACGTTGCAGCGGGCTTGAATGGATTGCTTGTATGGGGTACTGTGTCATTTTTTGTGCTAGCTTTGCCGCTTGTGCAATGCCAAATTGGTCTAGGGGTATGTCGGTGGTGCCTTGCCACCTTTTGGCAACGTTCCATTCGGTTTGCCCGTGGCGGGCTAAGTAGATTTTCATTAGTTTCTCCTTAATGTGTGTTGGTTAAAATACTTTTATATTGCTTGCTTTTTGTATGCGGAACGCACCATTAGGCTCCCATTCTATTTCATGGAAGCCTAATGTCCAGTAGTCCATTACTCCCATAACTCCGGAGCGGTACCATCGGCCGTTCCATTCTATTATTTCTCCTGCAAAGCCTAGAGAATTGTTGTTGTATCCATGCAGCCGGTGTACGTCGCTTTTGGTAAAGTCTAGCGGGTTGTCGGATAGGGCGTAGTGCCAATTTCCTATTAGTATCCACTTTCCGTTTAGTGGGTGTTTCATGGCGGTCATGCTTTCTGTTGTGGAGTATTGAAAACCGTCTTGCGGGAAGCGGGCGCATACGCCTACAAACTCCCAGTTAATTAAGTCTTGGGATGTGGAAACATATTCTTCGCAAATGCCGTTTACAACGCCGCCGGTGCTGTACAGCAGCCAGCGTTTGTTTGCGGCGTCGTACACAACATGCGGGTCACGGCCGGGTATGTTAATGCCTATATTCCGGTCGGCAACTTTTTCCCACGCAGTTAAATCTTCCGAAATGGCAAGGCCGATTGTTTCTTTGTGGCCTTCCCAAACGGCGTTTTGTACATGATGGCCTAGTTTTTCGTAACACATTGGGCGGGTTGGGTGCTGTACGCCTGTGTAAAACATGTAAAAGCGGTTGTTTGCGGCTATGCAATATGGAGCCCATACTTCATGCTGGTCGAACTCGCCTTTACGCAGGGATGCATGAAGCACGTGGCCTCGGAATTCCCAGTCTACTAGGTTTTTGCTTATACTCCAAGAGATTGTTTCCTCGTTTCCGTTGTATAGGTGGCAGTAGCCTTTTGTGCCGCTTATGGAGTATAGGTGCCACCAGCCCTGGTGGTGTACTAGTGTGTGGTCTTTGATGTATTCCCCCGGTGGGGCGTAGTTGCATTGGGTTGGAAATGGCATGTTGTCGCCTCTTTCTTAATGAACAGATAGTAGTTGAATTGCGTTAATTACAGGTTCTTCGTATGGGTGAATGGCTTTGATGGCGGTTATGGTTTTGTTGAGATTTTCTGCAAGGCAGTGGACTTCTACCTTGTATTCCTCTCCTTCGCATAAAACGCCTACTTTGCCATCGTACGGGTTGGCTCCCGGCAGTGGCCGCCAAGTGCCACGGATTGTAGAGTAGCTAAGTACACTATCGTAATTTCCTATTGTGCCAGCGTCTACAGAGCGTAGTGCGTCTTGTAGGGTAGGGAAGTGTGATTTGGGTATGAAAATTTCTAGTTTGATTGTCGTATCGTCAGTCATACTGCACCTTCTTATTTAAAATTATCGAGTATTTTTTTTGCGCACTCATCTGCACTGTTAATAGAAGTATCGACGGAGAAGTTGTGTTTTACTGTTTTGTTCATAATTTTGTGTTGCTCATATGATTGATTTTCGCCTCTATCGCCTCTTGCAATGTTTCTACGTCGGCATTCTTCTAAGGGGCAATAAACTTCAACCATAAAAACGTTTAAGCTGGATAATGCGCTTTGCATGATCTCGTAGTTGGTTTTTTTGTAGTATTTTGCAAAGGCTTCTGTTTCTTCTAGCATGCCGTCTATTATTACGTTCCTGCCTTGCTCTGCTAAAGTTTTTGCGAAATGATATGCCATAACTATTCCTTCTGTAAAATATATCTCCCAAGCGTTGTCTCCGGCTTCTTTCACGTGTTTATCGTGAAGCATGTTTGACACCCAGCCCGCGACAATATCGTTTGATAAATGGTAAAAATGTTCGTTTGATATTTGTTGTAAAGATTTTGAGAGGGTAGTTTTACCCGAGCTGGTTACCCCGTTTAGGAAAATGATCTTGCCTTTTTTCATGTTGCCGCCCCCTAATATTCTAATTGAATAAGAGATAAAGCATTACGCAATTCAGCGATTTGAGCACTGCTTATTGGGTTTCCGTCTAAAAACAATCCGCCTAAGTTTGTTAAATTAAGCAATGGTAGAATATCTGTAATTTGATTATTAGACAGCATAAGTGTTTGTAAATTAACTAAACCACTTAAAGGAGATATGTTGCTAACCTGGTTGTCGGTTAAAAACATAAGCCATAGGTTAGTTAAGTTACTTAAAGGCGCAATATCTGATATTTGGTTGTGAGTTAGTGTAAGGACAGTTAATTCCGTAAAATTTTCTAATAGACGAAGCCCATCATTGCCTAAAGGCACACCTTGCAGGCTAAGACTGCGTAAGCGCGTGAACCTGCCAAGCGGAGAAAAGTCTTGAATTTGGTGTGCGCCATGTATTGAAAGATGGGTCACGTTTGTCATATTTTCGAGTATGGTAAGATCATGCAGATGGAATGCAGACGACAAATCAAGAGCTTCCAAATTCACTAAAGTTCCAATTGGCGAGAAATCGGTTGTATTTTCCGACCACAAGCCTAAATGCCTTAGGTTTGTGAAATTACTTATTACGGCAATATTGCCGTCAAATTGTGAACCGTCGGCAGACAAGTAAAAACGCTCTAGTCGGACAAGGCGGCTAAGAGAAGAAATATCGGAAAAGCTGTTTTCTGTGTTAAATAAACCAAGCTCTCTTAAATTAACAAGGTTGCTAAGAGGCGTTACATCGCCTATTGGGTTGAACGATAGATCCAACGCCCTTAGGTTTGTTAGCTTGCTAAGTGGCGATATGTCTCTAATTTGGTTGCCTACGAGATGCAATTCTACCAAACTGGTTAAGTTTGCAAGGGGTGTAACATCACTTATTCGATGTCCTGATAAAACAAGATGGGTAACATTGGCGGGAATTTCGCCGCTTGCCACCATTTCCGCTAATCTTTCATTTGTAATGCTAGTGGAGTTGTCTGTCCAATCAAGAAATGGTGAAAAAGATACTGCTCTACCGGTATCAGAAGATATTGCCACTGTGCGAGTTGCACTTTGCCATTCTAAACGGTAGCCAACGGCTTCTAAAATATGCCTAATTGGCACAAATGTTCTGCCGCCAATTATTTGTGCGGGAACTTCCAGGGTGTGGTATGCAGTTGGTGTGCCTGTATTCCCGCTTACGCCACCCATAACAGAAAATGTGTCGCTTCCAACCGGTATGAAAACGTAAGTACGGGCGCGCTTTAAAGTTGCAAAATGGTCTTCGCTGTTCCAAAAAACGTCGAAGCCTAGTGCCTCAAATACACCACGCAATGGTACAAGAACTCTGCCGTCTACAACAATGGGGCTTTGTCCGTCTGGGAAAGTTACCCGCTCGCCGTGAGCTGTAACGATAATTTCATTGCTTGCAAATGTTCCTGTAGGAAATATTGCAATGGCTATAATGCAAACTAGAAACATCATAATTATTTTTTTCATTATGTTCCTCCTTGCTCGTTACGAGCATTAATTTTATGGGTTGTGTATTGAAATAACCTCAAACGGTTACTCTCAGTAACCATTTGAAGTTTGAATTTCTAACTTGTAAGAGAAGTTATTACCACCGTACGGGTTGCACTTTGCCAATTTAAGTCGTAACCAACGCTTTCCAGCACATATCTTATTGGCACAAGGGTTCTGCCGCCTATTATCTGCGCCGGAACGTCTAGCGTGTAGCTGGTGCCGTTTGTTGTAAAAGTGGTGCTGTCTATTGTTATAACTATTTCGTCGCCGGCTCTTGTTAATATTGCTTGTCTGGTGGTGCGGTTCCAATCTACATCAAAACCCATGGCTTCGAACACACCACGTACAGGTACAAGGGTTCTTCCGTCTATGATAACAGGTTCTTGGCCGCCGGGGAAATTTATTGGTTGTCCGTTTACGGTTACTGCAATGTCGTTGTTTGTAGGGGCTGCTGGTTCTGTCGCTACCTCGGCGGTGGCGGCTTGAGTTGGAAGTCTAACGCCTGTTGTGACGGCGGAGTATGGCGACCATGTAGACACAACTGTGCCGTCTGCTCTTAACCCAACTGTTTGAGCAACTCCGGCTGATATTGCAACAATGTCACTCCATTCGGATACATTAAGCTGGCCAACTTGGTTATAGCCAACTGCAACTACAGTGCCGTCGGCTCTTAAGCCTACAGTGTGATCCCAGCTTGCGTCAATTGCTACAATGTCACTCCATTCGGAGACATTAAGCTGGCCGCCTCTGTCATGCCCTACGGCAACTACTGTGCCGTCATGTCTTAGGCCAACGGCGTGTTCTGCACCTACAGCTATTGCCGTAATGTTGCGCCATTCGGATACGCCGCCTAGGTTGTCGCTCAAGCAATTTGTCCGCTCTGTTGCCACTACGGAGCCATCTGCCCTAAGCCCTACGGTGTAACCTACACCTGCCGATATGGCAATAATGTTGTACCAGTCTTCAATATCTGTTTGGCCGTGGTCAAACCCATCGCCAAGTATTTTAGTAGACACCACAGTACCGTCAGACCTTAGCCCCACGGTATGGTGCCATGCTGCCGAAATTGCTACAATGTCGCACCAGCCCGCAACATCTGTTTGCCCAAGGTCAAAGTCGTTACTGGTTATATTTGTGGACACCACTGTACCGTCTGCCCTTAGCCCTACTGTGTGATGGGCTCCTGCGGATAATGCAATAATATTTTGCCAATTATTAATGTTTAGTTGACCTCTGTCATTAATACCCAGCCCAAGATCCATTGTTGCAATTGCGCCATTCTCTCTTATGGCAACGATATGCCAAGAACATGCTGAAATAGTCACCGGCTCTGCTGTAAGGTGTAGTGGTGTGTGGGGAGGTGGTGGTGCGGGCAAGCTTAAAGTTTCTTCATTATTGTTGGCAATATTAGGAAGCCAGTGATTTTGAAACCAGTTGTCAAATCCGCCATAGTACTCCCATATAGGGTCGTCACGAACAAGAGAAAAATCCCAATCTTCTTTCGGGATATTACTTGGACCTGCATTAAATGGCAAATCGCCCATGTACTCTAAGTG
>Ga0123355_10016443_pt1 | contig 11658 bp, 7 predicted proteins | sample TergutEmb28metaG_3_FD_89872 | JGI IMG/M metagenome (GOLD analysis project Ga0123355, IMG submission 89872) | Embiratermes neotenicus P1 segment gut microbial communities from Petit-Saut dam, French Guiana - Emb289 P1 | ecosystem: Host-associated > Arthropoda: Insects > Digestive system > Gut ...
AGCGTCCGCCACCTGTCTCTATCCTGGGCCAGCCCAATCCAGTCCATATACCCACATCCCACCTCCTGGAGATCCATCCTAATATTATCCACCCATCTAAGCCTAGGTCTCCTCAGTGGTCTCCTTCCCTCCGGTTTCCCCGCCAAGAACCTATACACCCCCCTCTCCTCACCCATACGCGCCACATGCCCAGCCCAACTCATTCTTCTTGATTTTATCACCCGCACAATATTGGGTGAGGAGTACAAGTCATTTAGATCCTCGTTATGCAATCTCCTCCATTCCCCCGTTACTGGAATCATAAATTAATACGGGATATAGTCGTAAAACAACGAGGCTTCTGTGACTTTTTTTGATCGCGGCATTCATTTCTGGTTGATGTGCTGGCAACCTGTCCTCTAACATCGACCGCCTATACCCCAACCACACAGGTGTGGCACCACCCAGTTTTGAAACTACGGATGTGAGCTGTTAATGTAGGTTTCTAAGACGATGATGGGAGAGTTCGACGCCTAAAGAGTTGTATACCTCGGAAATGTAAAGAGAATGTCCATAAAAAGTTGTTTCCCTTGCTTTTTAATTGGGGCATACATCAAACAAAAACATGCTGAACTGCATGAAACAAGGTTTTGTAGCCTGTGCATCACTGGCCTTGGAATTTCCTTTGTTTCTTCGTTCTTTCTTCCATGTCTGCAGATACAAATCCACGAATGCCAAATTTATTACGATATACAGCAGACAACACTGAGTATCCATGTATACGAGTACATTTTCCTTGTAGTCTGTTAAAGTTACTACGTCGAAATCAGGGAGGATAAAATCTGTTGATCGTGAAAGACAAACCTATACTTTACGTTACGTGAAATTTGAATTCACGACGGGCTACTTTCGAATAAAATTTAAAATCTGATTTTGACGTAACACAGCGTACGACTGCAAATGGACCGAAACGGACCAAAATTCAAAATTCAGTATAACTTTTAGTGTGCATCTCAGCAGCGGCGTAGCTGGTGGGCGGGAGGGCGAGTGGTGCAGCCACCCAGGGCGGCAGAGTGCAAGGGGCAACAAAATTGGGGGAGGGCAGAACAAATACCATACACAAAAACTGATTTTATGCGCTCAACAATTATTCACTTTCTGAGCCAAATAAAAGGAAATTCAACACACGATTTTCTTTAAATTCGCTACGGGTAGGCATTGTTATTATTCGCCCCGGGCACCCGAAAACCAAGCTACGCCACTGACTCTTATACACAAAGTTCTACTGAACTGGCGAGCTAGATTCGGAGATGACCCACGACGGACCGACACGGCGTCCGGATTGTATTTACCGTACACCCTTAATATATAAAGCAGCATTGAGCATGAACAGTACAAATTTTGCTCAGTCACTCTGCAAATACGGGGACTGCGGTAGCACAGTGGTTAAGATGCTGTGCTGCAAATCGGAAGGTCGCCGGTTCGATCCTAGCTGGTGTCATTGGAATTTTTCAATAACATAAAATCCTTCCGATCGCCCTATGGTCCTGGGGTCGACTCAACCTCTAACAGAAATTAGTACCAGGAATATTTTCTGGGGGTAAAGGCGGCCGGTGCGTAAGGCCGACAACCTTACCACAGTCACGTCCCTTGTCATGAAATCTGGGAACCTTAACTTCCTGGAACCCTCTGGGCCACTCCAGGCCTGCAACGGGACTGCTTTATCTTTTACTCTTAATACATCAGCATTTAATATTCCTAACCACTGCTGCCAATATTACCATCCAATAGAGGCCAGCAGAAATATCAACTGACCATACTTACTTACTTACTCACTTACTCCATGCTACAGAGTCCTTCTTGAGAAACTAACTGGTTCGCAGCTAGTCAAGAAATTCCCCGCATTTCACGGAACCCGAAGGTTCATTACCGCACTCACACGCGACCGCCACCTGTCTCTAGCATGGACCAACCCAATCCAGTCCATATACCCACATCCCACCTCCTGGAGAGCCATCCTAATATTATCCACCCATCTACGCCTAGGTCTCCCTAGTGGCCTCTTTCCCTCCGGTTTCCCCAGCAAGACCCTATACACCCCTCACTGACCATACAGTGACACAAATTAATAACTGTCATTGGAAGGGAATGGAACATTCATCAAAACGACGTTCATCTGCCTCCAAGCATCTCCCCTACAATAAAACTTCCGACAGCACCACGAGATTTTGTAAAGCCAGCTATCACATGAATCTTATCGCAATATGCAAGTCCACAAGACTCGAACTTCTTCTGATAACGTCCAAGGTTAAAAATTCTATTGTATGGTTCAGAAGGATGTGTATTCTGGACTTTGACGTAAGCGATAAGCAAAGCTACCCCAAAACGTGTCCGCTTATGGCAGATGTGTCACTCACCGTTTTACGTAAGGTCTGGTAACGATTCTGTACCCAGAACATTTTTAATTTTATTGTGTCCACGAATGTAAGAATCCTAAGTGCAATATACCATCATCAGAACTCTCTAAAAAGGATCTAATATTTGGCACCTTTGTTTCTTCCGCTATGGTTACAATGAACCTAAATTATATATAAATATTCAGTTTGTACCGCTCAGTAAACACACTCCTTCTCGGTTACAAAATCAATCAACTGATGCTGTACCGGTTTGTTCTGAGATCCTCTAAAACACATAAGTACCTTGTGTGAGCAGAATGTAAAATTGTTTAAGGTTGAAATTAGCAGTATATGAAGTAACCAGTGGACCTGAAAACGTCTGCCTAACACATGCCCATAACAACAAACAATGGATTGACCTATCAAATAAACCATTAGAATAATGGACAAAATTATAACACAAGGATAGCTAATACAACCTTCTAATATGGTGGAATGTTCAATATTTGTGATAAGTTTAGGAAGAAATCAAGAACAGATGAAATTCCGGGAATGTTCACTATCGTCTATTTCGGAGCATTCCGTCTTGCGCCTGCTATCTAAACACAAGACTGGTCAAACGCAATACACTTTCCAAACAGTCTTGTCTGTCACTACAAATAAACACAGTCTTTATTCTTTTCTAAAATAAACACAGGATGCAACTGCTGGCACATTTCATCGCCGTATCAAACTTCTTTACTTTTTTAAGTTGTTTATCATAAGAAAAATATGTGTATATATTTAAGATCTGTATATTTTATCTCAGACACTCTCCTATTTAGCATTTATTTAACTGTATTAACCTTTTAAAGACGAACAGCAGACTGCTTTTTTAACCCTTATCCTGCTAACGTGGAGAATATGGTGAGCTCTTAATAATGCCAGCAAACGGCAGATGGGATTTAAATCGGCGTTTAAAGGGTTAAAGACCCAGTCCGTACCGCGCTGTAAACATTTTTCTTCTCGGTTATAAAAACCAATCAGTTTATGCTGTAAGTGGCACAAGTCGCTGTTTGTCCTCAGATAAACACAAAACACATAAATACAGTGTGGGCAGAGCGTACAGTTTTTGCAGTATTAACCTTTAATGACCAAGCGCAGACCGCTTTATTTAAAGACCCAGACCGTACCGCGCTGTAAACACTTTTCATCTCGGTTATAAAAACCAATCAGTTTATGCTGTAATTGGCACAAGTCGCTGTTTGTTCTCAGATACATACAAAACACATAAATGCAGTGTGGGCAGAGCGTACAGTTGTTGAATGTTAAGCTGTTGGTGCATCACGTAACCAGTAAGCTTTAAAAGGTTAATGCACAGTAAGTGTTTATTCACATCTCTGTCTAAATCTCCAACTGGATATATCCCCAAGCCCGCTACTTAAGTAAATCAGTCCCGTTACAGGCTCGAGGCGCCCAGAGGGTTCCAGGAAGTTAAGGTTCCCAAATTACGTGATAATGGCTCAGAATGGTGGTAAGGTTGCCAGCCTTACGCACCAGCCGTTTTTTACCCCCAGGAAATACTTCTGGTACTCATTTCTGTTAGAGGCTGAGTCGACCCCAGGGCCATAGTGCAATCGGATGTATTACGTCAATGAAAAATTCAAATAACACCATCTGGAATCGAACCAGCGGCCTTCCAATTTGTAGCGCAGCGCCTTAACCACTGTGCTACCGCGGTCCCCCTACTTAAAAAGCACTAATTTTAAATATTTATTGACACTATAATCGCAGGCTGCCCATCTAGGACCTAACTGGTCTATGTATTTTGGACCCCATACCGAAGTCGAAATTATAAATGCTGTTGATAATATTTCAGTTACCAGAACACACAATTTCCACGCTGAACCGTTGCTGATACAGAACACACGTGGGCTTGTCGACGGATTTACAATCTGATTACTTAAGCCTTTGCAGTAAAATACGCATCTAAATAATATTTAAATATCCAGCTCCCACCTCACAGAAAACACTGCGTATCTACTGCAAAAAAAAAAAAGTAGCTAGTGAATTAAGCGCTTTAGCATAGTCATGAAAAGGCCCATATTATCTCCGTCGTGTCTGTCTGTCTGTCCATCCACAAGCATCAGCGCGGCACCTATTCGTCGGATTTCCGTGAAATTTGATAGAGGACTTTTATGAAAATATGTCGAGAAAATCATAATTTGTTTGAAATCGGGCACAGATACCGGGTACTTCACACGAAGACCTAAGTAAATGTTCCTGATGCCGCTGACATTATAAGCCCGCACTTCTAACGAAACGGTATCATGCTATTTGATCACCATTAACCTGCGATGACAATTCAGGGTCAATTTACATTAATGCAGATGATACATAACAGTAACCCCTTCGCGTCACTTACCCTAAACTGTCCGACAACAGGACCGCTGAGAATAAAAACACGACAGTCCGCTGTTCTGAACCAATTCCATCGACCACTATCGAAGTAGACTCCTGACAACCTTCTTAATGTTATCCCCCCACCTACACCTCCACATTTCAAACGATCATTTTCCAAATCGTTTCCCCGTCATCTGCAGACACTTCCTGCCTCCCCAACCCAAAGCGCGTGTCCGTCACACACAGCGCTTCAAAGATCCTGCAGCTGTATCTTGTATCAAATGAAGCCTGCAAGGAAAACATTTGTAACAGATTCAGGACCTGTCTGGCCGGAAAAAGGTTCAAAATCTCGTCCCCCGCCAGTAGACAGAAACCATAGAAATTCCACCAACTAGATTAAATACGTGTCTCACTGGCGGCAGCCTTTGGTATGACGTCTCATCATACCGCAGTGGATAAAGCAGAGTTCAAGAGGTTACGCCGCTCAAATAGACTGATATTACGCTGTTCACAGGAAGACCCGTAGGTTATCGAACGAGTTGCTTTTACAAACGAAAGCTCAACGCAGTCTGCCGCTCAAATAACCTATATTTGTCTAACTGGTCGCTGTTGTTATTCCACGACTCGGGGTGAAGTGCGGAAGATAGGCAGCGAAGACAGGCAACTGTGACGATAATGGATTTATTTTTGGTCACACTGTAGATTGCCGCGCGTTATGTCATCATAATGTTATTCAAGAGAATACAGAAAGACGAATTAAGTCTAATGCATTCTCTGTTTATTTAACGACGCTTTTCTTTCTTTCTACTGTACGCAGGGGAGTTGTGAACCATGAATCAGGAAAAAAAAAAAGTGTAAAAGGAAGGAACTTTTGCATATTTCAGGCACATTACGTCATTCACCTAGAATACATGAGTAAAAAAGTTAAAGTGATCCCATTACAGGAACGGTGTGGCCCAGATGGTAGGTAGAGGTATAGCTCTACTCTTCAATGGCCGCGACACTAGAAGGGGGTGAGTGGTCAGCAGCACGCCCCGGCCGCACTTTATCCCCGGAAAAGACACGGTACCCATTTTACAGGAGGCTGGGTGGGCCCCAGGGCCGGTCTGGACGGTCAGAAAATCTCGTCCCCACTGGGACTCGATCCCGGAACTTCCAGCCCGTAGTCAGTCACTATACCGACAGAGCTACCCGGAGAATAAACCTATATATTACAGTAAAAAAGTAAAGTGTGCCCGTTAGAGGCCCGGTTTGGCCCAGAGGGTGGGTAGAGGTATAGCTCTACTCTTCCACGACCGCGGCACTAGAAGGGGGTGAGTGGTCAGCAGCACGCCCGGGCCGCAGTTTACGCCCCGGGAAAGACCCGGTACCCTTTTTACAGGAGGCTGGGTGGGCCCCAGGGCCGGTCTGGACGGACGGAAAATTAGATCCCGGACCGTCCAGCTCGTAGTCAGTCGCTATACCGACTGAGCTACTAGGCCCACAGAATAAATGAGTAAAGGGAAGAAATATACAGAATGTTCCCCAATTCACTGCGTAGTTGTGGTGCGACACGTACATGTACATAGTTTCAGAGTGATTTCTCCCGAGGTGCGATCTAGTGCCTATAAGGTGTGCCAAACCGCAGTGTGTTATAAGAAGTTATTTTGATTAACAATGCTGTATGAACATACGTCCGATTGTCAATCATCACATCGCAACGAGTATCTTAATGTTTCAAGACACTGCACGGTATCAGTTCTTACAAACCACCAATACGCTTGCTCCCACATCTGACCAACACACCTCCCACGCAGTTACTTTTTTTGAGACGTACCGGAATGTGCATGGGAGGTTATTTTGAGCTGTAATCAGTGTAACGCAACTGACAATTGGCGTCCTTTGTTGCTATCTCCTGAGAACTGATTTTTATACCGTCCGTAACACAACCACATAAACTAATGTAAATAAGTTTAATAATTGTCCAACAAGATGCGACTTATTCAGTTTATTACATTTCTGTAGGCGGCTCTACGTTTTTCGGGTGTTGACTGCCATCATCAGGAGCTGGTACAGCTGTAATTAATGGTAGTAGACCCGGGTGTGTAAAGACTATTTTTATTTGATCTCAATAGTTTTATTCCCGAAGTATTTTATAATAAGTGAATCAGGTATGCACACAATACTATTAACTGACTTTGCGTATTGCATTTTCCGATAGAATTTCAGCACAACTAAAATTATGTATATATTTTGCTGTATGTATTTTAGAAACATTGCTTTTAACCATCCACCATTATGTTATATATCTTATCTGCCAAGGCTAATAACATTTCCTGCGGGTAAAAATGGCCGGTGCGTAAGGCTGACAACCTTACCACCATCCTGTGCCGTTGTCACGAAATCTGGGAGCCTTAACTTCCTGGAACTCTCTGGGCCATTCCAGGCCTGTAAGGGGACTGATTTACCTTTTTACGTATAGGAACCGGAACACAGAATCCAGAATACTGTGATGACAGCAGACAAGATGGCATGAAACTGCCTACAGGCGAGACACGTCTGCTTTTGTAGAAGTAGCCCACATTTAACATCACCCGCGAAAAGTATGACGAGTGTGGGGCTGTCTGCTGAAATTTCTGTGCGTGTTAAATTTCGTCCGGTCATCACGCCACTAGCTGAGAAATTATGTAAAAAATCTTGAAAATTCAGAGAGCGTTTTCTGGTAACAATATTCTTTTTCATGCGTTTGTTACTCAACTTACTGTTACAGCCCCACCCCCCACCCCCACCGCCCGCCCCCCATCAAATCATCCACAAATTTATTGACATCTCGTACACGTAGGCCCACTTGGAATGTGTTACTGGAGAAATTTGTTTACATAATAGTGAGGTAAATTCAGTCAGAAAATACAACTATAATTGTACGCTAGATGATGGTATTTATTAGCAAGTAAATAACTACATGTTTCGGTCTATAGCGGTCATCTTCATGTTATTACAAGTTTGCTCAAAGAGTGTCATATATATATGTCTATACATATAGACATATATATACATATATATGACACTCTTTGAGCAAAATTGTAATAACCTGAAGATGGCTGCTATAGACCGAAACATGTAGTTATTTACTTGCTAATAAATACCATCATCTAGCATACAATTATAATTGTGTTTTCTGACTGAATTTACCTCACTATTAGTCTTTCACACACAACGGGGATGACACAACTCAGAATTTGATTACATTTTAGTGTACTGACTACTTATGCAGGTAATGAAATTAAACCAAACGAAACAGCAATATAATACGAAGCTATGAAGACAAAAGAAATATCCCAACTACTGACATTTTCCTGACCCTACCTGGGGGCAACATTTCAGGACACCTACAAAGCACATGCACGCATCATCTTGAACACATTTTAATTAGACATCACATTGAGCAATAACCGCACACATGAGGAACCTTCGCTTACGGCAAGCGACCCGCCATCGCGTCACCTCACAATCTTACCATACACAGTATCGTTAGAGAGACACTTCCTAGACCTGTTTCGAAATACAGCCTTATTTCTGTTGACAGAAAGCACTAAATGAGTAACGGTAACCGTTATGTCACTCATACCGTGCACATTCTTACAATCAGTAATCAACCAACAAACGCACTCATTGCAATTCAATACAATACAAACCACAGAATACAATTAATGACAAGTATCAAACTTCTAAATGTTTCGGCACCCAAGTGCCAACCTCGGGGAGTCTATTAGGAGAAAGAAATACAATTTTAACAACGTACGTCATGTGCATGGTGCATAAATTCAGTCTACCAAATCAACCTAATTTTAATATGTGTGCTAGTGAGTGACTGTGTTAGTGAGTGACTGTAATAGTGTGTGTGTGTGTGTGTTAGTGAGTAGCTGTGCCAGTGGGTGGCTGTGTTAGTGAGTGGCTGTGTTAGTGACTGACTGTAATAGTGATTGTGCTAGTGAGTGACTGTAATAGTGTGTGTGTGTGTGTGTTAGTGAGTAGCTGTGCCTGTGGGTGACTGTGTTAGTGAGTGGCTGTGTTAGTGACTGACTGTAATAGTGACTGTGCTAGTGAGTGGCTGTGTTAGTGAGTGATTGTAATAGTGACTGTGCTAGTGGGTGGCTGTGGTAGTGACTGACTGTAATAGTGATTGTGCTAGTGAGTGGCTGTGTTAGTGAGTGACTGTGCTAGTGAGTGGATGTGTAGGTGAGTGAGTGTGCTAGTGAGTGACTGTGCTAGTGAATGGCTGTGTTAGTGAGTTATTGTGTTAGTGCCTAATAGTGAGTGGCTGTGTTAGTGAGTAGCTGTGTTAGTGACTGGCTGTAATAGTGATTGTGCTAGTGAGTGGCTGTGTTAGTGAGTGGCTGTGTTAGTGAGTGACTGTGATAGTGAGTGGCTGTGCTAGTGAGTGACTGTGTTGGTGAGTGGCTGTGCTAGTGAGTGTGTGAGCTATAGTGTTAGTGACTGTAACAGTGAGTGACTGTGCTAGTGAGTGACTGTTCTAGTGAGTGACTGTGTTAGTGAGTGGCTGTGCTAGTGGGTGGCTGTGTTATTGAGTGGCTGTGTTAGTGACTGAATGTAATAGTGATTGTGCTAGTGAGTGGCTGTGTTAGTGAGTGGCTGTGTTAGTGAGTGATTGTAATAGTGACTGTGCTAGTGAGTGGCTGTGTTAGTGACAGACTGAAATAGTGATTGTGCTAGTGAGCGGCTGTGTTTGTGAATGGCTGTGCTAGTGATTGACTGTTAGTGAGTGGCTGTGATAGTGAGTGGCTGTGTTAGTGAGTGACTGTCCTAGTGAGCGGCTGTGTTAGTGAGTGACTGTGCTAGTGAGCGGCTGTGTTAGTGAGTGAGTGTGTTAGCGAGTGGCTGTGCTACTGAGTGAGTGGCTGTGTTAGTGAGTGACTGTTGGCGGCTGTGTGAGTAACTGTGCTAGTGAGTGGTTGTGTTAGTAAGTGACTGCGCTAGTGAGTGAGTGTGCCTCACATTACGGTCCAGTTGGACAGAACTTTAACTGATGTAAGGACTCCCTGATGAAGGTACTCAAGATGTGCCGAAACATGTAGGAGCCCGTGTATCTATTGTGTTAACATGTCAGTGCATTTAAGATTGGTCTGACAAAATGAAAGGAATAGAAGTCCAACACACTAATCTAGGTACTGATCGCCTCACTGGTAAAGGTAAAGGTACGTTCTCCCTGCACACACCATGAAATCGTACAGGAGCCGAGCTATAGCGCCACTCATTCTTATTCTCGACACCACATTCAGTCGAACTGTGACACTCACGCCCCGGCCGCTTTAATCCCAAGAAAGGAACACATGGTGTGCATTGAATAGGATTCTCGGTGAGCCCAGAGCCAGTCTGAGCCTTTCGGAGAAAAAGAAAATCTGTTGCTCCAGCCGGGAATTGAACCACTGGTCGTAGTCTGATAACGATGCTGACTGGGATGACACCGACCGACCAAGTGACTGAAATTGCATATCTTTACAAATAACTTAGAAGCCACGCCGATGAGGCGCCAGCACCAGATTATACAAAATAAGGGACGCTCCAACTCTGACGCACAAATGTGAGAATCGACATTAAAATGAAGCGAGGCGGAAAAAGGAAGCAGTAGAGATGAAATTCCTGAGAAACTTGGCTGGCTACAGATTAAATGATTTGAAATATAGTAAATACTGGCATACAAATAGAATTTTACACACAAGCCACATTGGTTATGAAACAGAACAATGGAAAAGCGCCGATATGTAGCGTCTACAGTCCACATCCACACATGGCCTGCTTCTACAATCTAAATATAAACCCACGTGCACTGATGAGTTCCAACGTAGACGGAACAGCTCAAAAGGCCCGATCCTTAGAGTTAAGGATGATATGATGAAAACGGTTATGAAGACTAGGTCACACAACCCTCAATCAGCGGGATCAAATTTTCGAAACCGTGACATTTGCTGTACCAGCAGTTACTGTCTCTCTGCCCCCCGTCCAGTCTGTTACAAACGCATGACCCTTCGTACAGCACACATTAACTCTTGGTTTATTTAACAAAACCTTAACAACGTCATAGTCACATAATATTGAATCATGGGGTGCGCGTATAGAACGAATTGGGAAGGAGGGGAAGGGAGGCGGTAGCCGCATATTTTATTGGGCTGTTTTGGTGCATTGTGGAGGAACTGAGTAAAACCAGGGAAGCGTGTCTTCGGATCAAAAAAGCCGAAAGCGGGATCTCCCGAATACGTGAAAGGACGAAACAGGAATGTTGACTAATGAACCGTTGGTTCGATACTGCATACGACGGAATCCGAAAGAATTACACGTTGTATGTAGGGAAATAAGATAGTTGGACTTCAACCGTCTCCATGCTACCGGAGAATATCTCGCTTAAAACGCATGTCACGTGCCCTCAGACGCTTTTATATTCATGAGGATGAAAATTTCAGCAGTGAAGAAGTACAGACCGTCCATCACAGCTGCGCTTATATTCTGTATTCTTGCTACACGTTTCAGCCTTTCTGGACAGCCAACACCAGGCAATTAAAAACATAAAAAGACAATTTACATACAACCCAACAGAACGATACGACTTAAAATAGACAGATCTAAATTTTACAAAAAAAAGCAGTGGTTTAGGCCGAAACTCGACAAAAATCGAGAATGGTTGCTTAGGCTAATAAAATATTATTTTTTTAAGTGAGATCTAAGCTACGAGGGTAAGTCATTAAATAACAGGAAATTTTATACTCGTAATAACTTTTTTTATAAGAGTACTTACAGAAATTGTTTGTGTCTTATTTTTCGACATAATCTCCCTGCTTCGCAACACACTTGGTCCACCTGTCCACAAGCTTGCGGATGCCCTCTAGAAAAAAAGCTTCTTGGCGTG
>Ga0123355_10016444_pt1 | contig 11658 bp, 10 predicted proteins | sample TergutEmb28metaG_3_FD_89872 | JGI IMG/M metagenome (GOLD analysis project Ga0123355, IMG submission 89872) | Embiratermes neotenicus P1 segment gut microbial communities from Petit-Saut dam, French Guiana - Emb289 P1 | ecosystem: Host-associated > Arthropoda: Insects > Digestive system > Gut ...
ATGACACAGTTGATGAATTAGCTGTGCGAATTATGGATGACTTTGCTGAAAGCTTAGTCGGTAAATCTAATCATGTTGGTGGCATATTTAGAGCAGGAACAGGATCAGCCATGTTTTATTTAGAAGTGGATGAACTAGGTGCGTCTCCGGATGGTCGTAGAAAAGGTGAACCATATGGAGCAAATTATGCTCCAAGCCTATTTGCAGATATATCCGGTCCACTTTCTGTTATACAATCCTTCGTAAAACCTAATCTAGTGAGGACAATAAATGGCGGACCATTGACTATGGAGTTTCACGAATCTTTATTTAGGGATGCAGATAACATTAAGAAAGTCGCATCATTGGTTTCATACTTTATAGAAAAAGGTGGGCACCAAATTCAATTGAATGCCCTTAATCACGAAACTTTAGTAAAAGCACAAAAAAACCCGGAAAAATATGCTAGTTTAATAGTGCGGATTTGGGGATGGAGTGCATACTTCGTACTTCTTGATAAGGAATTTCAAGATCATGTTATGAGCCGTCAAGCATATGTATAAGGGTGAAATCTAAATGAGTTTAAATAAAGGCACAATATTCGATATCAAAGAGATGACTGTTCATGATGGCCCCGGTGTGCGAGTAACGGTGTTTTTTAAAGGTTGTCCATTGAGGTGTTTGTGGTGCCATAATCCGGAAGGACTTTCAATTGCACCTCAACAGATTAAAGAAAAAGGACGCGGAACAAGAGTTTGTGGGCAAATAATGGATGCATATGAGTTGGCTGCAAAGGTAAATAAAAATGCCGATATGTTAAATCACTTAGGTGGTGGAGTAACAATTTCGGGTGGAGAACCATTAATGCAACCGGAATTCTTACTCAATGTTCTAGATGTATTATCAAATTTGCATCGTGTACTACAAACATCCGGCTACGGAGATGATGAGGTATTTAAGCAAGCGATTGAACGCGTGGAGTTGGTACACTTTGACATTAAACAGATGTCACCAGAAAAACATCGTGAATTTACCGGGGTAGATAATGCTATTATTTTACGTAACCTTGAGCATTTAAAGAAATCAGGACGGCCATTTGTCGTGCGGATGCCCATGATTCCAGGCGTAAATATTGATGAAAGTCATTTCTCGGCAGTTGCTGAGCAGTTAATACCTGTTCGGGACAGGGTGAGTATAGAAATACTACCATATAATCCATTTGCCGGTGCAAAGTATCCATGGCTTGATATGAATTATAGCTTTATTCCTGAACAGGAAAACTATGAGAACTCGGAACATAGATATCCGACTGATATTTTTAAACAAGCAGGGTTGCGATTCCATGTTCTCTGACGTGTAAATGCTACTATTCCAATGGTAATTCGTACCGGGAGAGTTACTAAAAATGCTTGATAGCAGTTGCAACACCGTATGTACAGACAGTAACTGGTCACACCATTTAAATTATGTGACCGCGCTTGCGCTTGAAGCAAGTACTTTTCGGTTTTAGCTCAAACATGGTGTCAAGCACCAAACTCGCTAAAACCGAAAAGCACTCACTCCAAGCCGCGCAGATAAGTCTGACATTGGGGTGTGACTAGTAACTACAGACACAAAAATATAAAAAATATGCAGAAAAATATCTTGCATTTAGTAGACGCATATGTTAAAATTATCGCCGTACGTAGTAATCGAAAGAGGTGAACAGCAATGAAAGAAGGAATACACCCAAATTATCAGCAGACTACAATAAAGTGTGCATGCGGTGAGATTATTGAAACAGGAAGCACTAGCAAAGATATCAGAGTAGAGATATGCTCAAAGTGCCATCCTTTTTATACAGGCAAGCAAAAGCTAGTAGATACTAGTGGACGTGTTGATAAATTCAACAAAAAGTTTGGTCTGGAACAAAGTCAGTAATCAATGGTTGTCAAGCCCGTGCAGAAAATGCGCGGGCTTTTACTATTTTGTGTTGTCAAATAAAGGCAAAGTAAAATGGTAATGCCGGAAAGGGAAGGACTATATATTGATAGAAAAAGTAAAGAAGCCTATAGAGCCTGAAAGAGCTGTTCTTGCAGGACTGTCTGCGGACAGTATGAATATACATGACCGTTCAACTGAGGAAAGTATGGATGAGCTGGAAGCACTCTTAGAAACAGCTGGTGGAGTATGCATAGGGCGTGTATTACAAAACCGTCCAAAGCCTGAGCCCAGAACGTTTATTGGTGAAGGTAAAGTCACAGAATTGAAAGAGTTGGCAAAGGCAAATGAATGTACAGTAGCCGTATTTGACAATGAATTATCACCATCGCAAATGAGAGCACTCACAGAAGACTTAGGCTTGCGTGTTATCGATCGCTCATCGCTCATACTAGATATATTTGCCGGGCGTGCGCGTACACGTGAGGGTAGGCTTCAAGTAGAATTAGCTCAATATAACTACCTATTGCCAAGACTTACTGGTATGTGGAAACATCTTGTCAGCCAAACCGGAACAAGTGCGCCAATAGGTACAAGAGGACCCGGTGAAACACAGCTTGAATCAGACCGTCGACATATTCGTCGCAAGATTGATAAATTGAGAGAAGAACTCCGGGAAGTCATAAAGACTCGCGATACGCAAAGACGCTTGAGAGAAAAGAACAACATTCCGGTAGTTGCGTTGGTTGGCTATACAAATGCGGGAAAATCTACACTATTGAATACATTGACGGGAGCCGGCATACAAGCAGAAAATAGACTTTTCGACACACTTGATACTACAACAAGACGCCTTGTTGTCAATGAAGTTCAGGAAGTATTGATTTCAGATACTGTTGGATTTATTCGCAAGCTACCTCATCATCTTGTAGAGGCGTTTAAGGCAACGCTCGAAGAACTAAAATATGCAGACCTTATAATACATGTGATTGATGCATCAAGTAGTGAGTGGATGGAACAGGTATATGTTGTTGATGAAATGATTACAGCATTAGGTGCAAATGATACACCGAGGCTGGAAGCATACAACAAATGTGATGTTCTAACTTCGGAAGTTCGACCACGTGGGGATAACATTGTCGAGATTTCAGCAAGAACCGGTAAGGGAATTGACAAACTTCTACAAAAAATAGAAGAGAGCCTTTCTTCAACAAAAAAGAATGTGACTCTCAGACTGCCATATGATAAAGCAGGTATGGTTGAAACTTTGCACAGGGAAGGTGTAGTTAAAGATACAAGATATCTGGATGACTACATTGAACTGGACGCAATAGTAAATCAAAACCTATACGGAAAAATAAAAAACTGGGAACTAATCCCTAGCCCCTAACCCCTAAAAACACATCCTAGAGCTACGCTCTAGGATGTGTTTTTTGATAAACATCTTTTAATTGCTGATTTATAACTCTTGCATATGCTTGTGTTGATGTAATGTCCGAGTGACCTAGCATTTGCTGAAGTGATTGTAAATCAGCACCGTTTTCTAGTAAATGGGCTGCAAACGAATGACGAAGCACCTTTGGAGTGACATCTTCATTTATCTTCGCTTTTTCTAAATAGCTTTTCATAACTTTCCAAAAACCTTGTCGGGACATTCTGCCTCCGCCGACATTAACAAATAAAGAGGTTTCACCATTCTTTGTCATATGCGGTCTTGAAAAAGATAAGTAATTACCAATCGCTTTAACGGCACTATTGTAAATGGGTATGCTTCTTTCTTTACCATTACGGCATATTATAAGACCTGTTGATAAATTTACATCGTCGAGGTCTAATGAAATCAACTCACTCACACGTATTCCAGATGCATAAAGCACTTCAAACATTGCTTTGTCGCGACATCCTTTGAGGGTGTCTACATCAGGTTGCTCAAGTAAACGTTCAATTTCTTTGCTTGAAAGTATACTAGGTGTTTTTCTGGGATTACGTATTGTAGGTGTTCCGAGAGCCGGATTTGGTCCTTCAAGCCCGGCATCAATCATGTGATTGAAGAATGACCTCAATGATGCAACGCATCTGGACACGGTTGCTGCAGAGCGACCGTTGTTTTGTAATTGTGATAAGTAGCTTTTCACATCGTCTTGTGTTACATGCTTAAAATCGCCGTTTTCACCATTCCATTGATGGTTTGTAAACTGTTTTATATCACGAATATATGAAGAAACCGTGTTAACCGGTGCACGGCGTTCATTAGTTAAATATTCACGATAATTATCTATGTATGATGTGTCAAACAACTGCTTATTTCCTCCAAGTTAAAAAAGAGAAGTAGGAGTAGTCTAACCTAGTGGCAACAAATAAGCAACATAATATTTCATTGTTTTATAATTTTGTGCATTCATCCAAAAAATGAGGTAATCTTGAACAAGAATGTTGGAAAAGGTCGGATGAAATCTACAAGCTTGCAGGACAGGGGGGAGGACAGATGAACCTGCCCCTGTCCTGTATGAAAACTAGCGAAAAACGACGAATAATTGCGAAAACGGGAGTATGTAGAATATGTTTGAGAATAGTCACGGTCGATAGGTCAGGAAAGGTCAAAGTGGATATTGATGTTCGTAGATGTATAGTGTAGAATAGTTAAAGGTCAAAGATAGTCAAAGTCAAAATCGGGACAAACAGGATGAGGGAGAATTATGGGAATAAGTGATGTCATTGCAGGATTCATTAATAAGATGTTGATGGATGAGGACGGAATTGCCGAGTTGCAACGTGCAGAACTTGCATCAAGGTTTAATTGTGTTCCAAGTCAAATAAATTATGTTATATCAACGCGTTTTTCGCCGGAACATGGTTATATCGTAGAGAGCAGACGTGGCGGCGGTGGGTATATCAGAATAAGACGAATCGCAATGGATCATGAAATGCTTGTAATGCATACAGTTAATGCAATTGGTGATAATGTTGATATAAACACTACTGAAGCATTGATTGCAAATCTACAAAGAAATAATGCCATTAATAGAAATGAAGCAAGACTCATATTATCAGCAATTGGTAATAATGCACTCAGACCTGTAAATCCTTTTGACCGAGACCGTCTTAGAGCAAGTATATTAAAACAAATGCTAATGCATTGTGGTGTGTCATAGTTTAATAATTATGTTCATAATAACAATGTAGTAGTGAAGAACTTATGGAGGTATATAAGAATGAAGTGTCAAAAATGTGGAAATAATGAAGTTAACATATCCTATTCATCAAACATAAATGGGAATGTCAATGAAACGCACCTATGCTCAAAATGTGCAACTGAATCAGGTTATGATATAGAAAAATTATTCAACAATGAACACAACATGGCAATGGGAGAAATGTTTGAAAAAATGTTCGCTATGCCAAGAAGGAATAATGGTCTAATGTCAATGGCAATTCCAATGATTCCGGCAAGTGCGATATTTCCATTTGTAGTAAGACCAACCGGCGGTATGATTGAAGAAAAAGATTCTAGTTCATGCGGTTGTGAGCAACACACAACACATAATCAACAAAGTGTTGATGTAGACGAGGATATGAAAATGCGGCGTGAGCTGAACGCACAAATGCGTGAAGCCATCGCAAATGAAGAGTTTGAGAAAGCGGCAGTGCTTCGTGACAAGATTAAATTGTTGGGAACTCAAGAAAACGGAGGGTCAAAAAAATGCGATTCGGAGATAAATACACAGGATTCAGCGAACGCTCAATAATAGTATTTGAGCAAGCGCAAGACATAGCAACTACTTTGCAACACAATGTTATTGGAAGTGAGCATTTACTCTATGGCTTGCTACGTGATGACGGTGGTGTCGCAGCTCGGATACTCAATAATGCCGGGTTAGAATCAGATTTTGTATTTGATCTAATTATCAAGTACATAGGTCATGGTGATAATACGGAGAAGATCCCGCAGGGCTATACACCAAGAGCGAAACATATAGCAAACATGGCTTTTATGGAAGCGAACAAACGTGGGCATAACAATGCAGAGCCGGAGCACATTTTGCTATACCTGTTGCGTGAGCATGATAGCACAGCAGCGAAAATCATATCTAAAACCGGATTAGATATCGACAAGTTATTTACAGATTTAGTCGATGCAATAGGAAGAAATGCATTTCGTCCGGTGCCTGTTAATGCTCAAAGAGGTGGAGCAAGTGGAGAGAAAAGTACAGACACGAAAATACTTGACCAATTTAGTCGAGATTTGACAAAAGCTGCAATTAACGGCGATTTAGATCCCGTCATAGGCAGAAAGACGGAAATTCAACGTGTTATTCAAATACTTTCACGCCGAACAAAAAACAACCCTGTTCTTATTGGAGAGCCGGGTGTTGGTAAGACGGCGATAGCAGAAGGTTTGGCGCTTTCAATTGTAGCAGGAGAAGCTCCTGAGAATTTGTTAGGCAAGCGAGTGGTAACACTTGATTTGAGCGGCATGTTAGCTGGCACAAAATACCGAGGCGATTTTGAGGAACGTATAAAGACTGCCATTGATGAAGTTCAAAAAGCAGGAGATATTATACTCTTTATTGATGAATTGCATACCATAATCGGAGCAGGTGCTGCCGAAGGTGCAATGGATGCAGCAAACATTATAAAGCCTCTTCTAGGGAGAGGTGAAATGCAAATTATTGGTGCAACAACACTTAATGAGTATAGGAAACATGTGGAAAAAGATACTGCCCTTGAACGTCGATTCCAACCGGTAACAATCGGAGAGCCAACTCAAGAAGAATCAGTACGCATACTCAAAGGTCTACGCGAGAAATATGAAGAACATCATAATCTCAAGATTACTGATGAAGCAATTGAAGCGGCAGTAAGTTTGTCTTCCAGATACATCAATGACAGGTTTCTTCCGGACAAAGCAATTGATTTAATAGACGAGGCTTCATCTAAGGTCAGACTTGAAAAGCTGAAATTGCCTGAAGATCTCAAAGAGCTTGAACTTCAAAAAGATGAGCTTGTGAAAGAAAAAGAAGGAGCAATAACGAGCCAAGATTTCGAATCTGCAGCAATGGTCAGAGACAAGGAAAAGGATGTTGATGAGAAAATTGCAGCTGCCCGTAAGAATTGGGAAATTGCAAAAAGCGGAAATACCAAGAGTGTTGATGTAGAGGATATAGCAATGATTGTATCCGGCTGGACAGGAATCCCGGTGACGAGTATAACGCAGGATGAGAGTGAACGACTACTAAAAATGGAGGATTCACTGCACAAACGTGTTGTCGGACAAGACCCGGCTGTCAAAGCAATTGCCAGAGCATTAAGGCGTGGCAGAGTCGGATTAAAAGATCCGAAACGTCCAATAGGTTCATTTCTGTTCCTTGGTCCGACAGGTGTTGGTAAAACTGAACTTTGTAAAGCACTTGCAGAAGCAATGTTTGGCGATGAGAGTGCGATGTTACGTATTGATATGTCAGAGTACATGGACAAACATACTACATCAAAAATGATTGGCTCACCACCCGGATATGTAGGATATGATGAGGGTGGGAACTTGACTGAAAAAGTTCGACGTAAGCCATACTCAGTTTTGCTGTTTGATGAAATCGAAAAAGCACATGAGGATGTGTTCAATATAATGCTCCAGATTTTAGAAGATGGAGTGCTTACAGACTCTCAGGGTCATAGGGTTGATTTTAAAAATACCATTATTGTTATGACGTCAAATGCGGGAGCAAGAAATATTACAGAGAACCGTTCAAAACTTGGATTTTCTTCAAATGAAGCAGAAGTTGATGGCGCAGATGATGAGCATGAGAGAATACATGATTCTGTGATGGAAGAGGTAAAGCGCGTTTTTAAGCCTGAGTTTCTGAATCGAATTGACGAGACTATTGTATTTCATAAGCTCAGTAAAGAGAACATAAAGGAAATTTGTGTCAAAATGCTCGAAACGGTTAATAAACGCATGAAAGCCATTGGCGTTACAATGAATGCTGATGATTCAGTAGTAGATATGCTGTCAGAGCAGGGCTATGATCCAACTTATGGTGCAAGGCCTCTAAGACGTGTGATACAAAATACCGTAGAAGATACCGTAGCTGAAATGTTGCTGGAAGGTAAAATAAAAGACGGCGATGACATTAAAGTTATTGCCAAAGATGGTAAAATTGAAGTAGCAGCGTAGTGGTGAGGTTATGGTATATACTTTAAGGCTGATATAAATTGAAAGTGGTCATTGTGACCACTTTCAACTAGTTGAGCGTTAGCTATTAATATGCACTCACAAAATCATCCGCTGTTAGAATTAGATGATCATCGAGTCTTATACCTAATATGTCACCAGCTTTGCGAATTCGTTTTGTTACTTCCCGGTCTTGCGTGCTAACATCCAGCATACCGCTTGGATGATTATGTGCAATTATAATTGATGCAGCCCTGTCTTCAATTGCTAATGAGAATATTTCGCGTGGATGAACAAGGGAGCATGTCAAAGTGCCAATGGTTACAATCCTATTATCAATCAATCTTCTGGCACCATCGAGAGTAAGTAAGGCAAAATGTTCTTGCTTTTTGTTTCGTATTCCAATCAGTTGCTCTGCGGCCTTCTCGGGAGAATCAATTAACGGAGCTTGTTGCTTTGTAAACGACCTTCGCCAGAACTCAAGCGCAGCAAACACAATAGTAGCTTTTGCATCCCCAATTCCCTTGATAGATTTTATATCATCAAGGGTAAGATTGTCCGCACCTTGTCTCTTTATTAGAGCATTGAGATTTTTTGCAATTGTCTTAAAATCGTTATCTTTACCACCGCTTCCAATAACTGCTTGTAGTAACTCAACGTCACTCATTGATGTTGTGCCTCGCTTAAGCATTTTTTCACGTGGTAATTCTGTTGAATTAGTTAACACATCAGACCTCCAATAAACATATTATAGATATCTACGGATGCTTCTATGTTACACCTAATTGGAGGTAAATTTCAATATGAATTTGATGTTGAAAAAACCTGCTCTGAACTGTGAAAAATTCACACTTTAGAGATGCTCACTAAAGAAACAAAAGTTTCACATTTCGCCCACTAACGACAATGAGACCGTCATTTTCCATTTTTTTCAATTCTTTGGAAAGTGCACTTCTGTTTGCTAGTATATAGTCTGCGAGCATTGTTTTTGAAAAAGGGATTATGACTGATGTCGATGCTCCATTATTACTTAAGGCGAAGAAATATGCCATGATTTTTGACCTGAGTGTCTTTTCTCTCAAAATTGCAATTCTGTCGAACATGCTGAAATATTTATCACTGATGGTTTTAATCATGTTCTGTAAAAAAACTCTATGCGCAGAGCAAGCTATCGCACACATTGAGTATATCTTTTGATAATCAATAAAAGCGACTACGACATCTGATGTTGCATAAATAGTAACCGGACTTCGTTGCGTTCTTGTACTGACCAATACTTCGCCGAATACACTCATTGGCATCAAGTTTGAAATCAATGTATGACTTCCACTCATATGATCTAAATATGCGCATGCAGTCCCATCAAGGATGATTCCAATATTCTGCACAGAATCTCCGGTTAAAAGCAGTATTTCATTTTTTGAAAAATGCTTCACCTGTGGTGAAAGACATTTGATCAAAGCCGAATAGTCATCATCATTTATACTTTCAAATAGAGCAACGTTTTGCATTGACTTAAATTTATCACACCTCATAACCCAACCGCCTTATTGTTGCCTAGGCAACAGTATTATGTTTCGAATTATAGTATAATAGGGCTGTAAACGCAAGACAGATTTTGAAAGAGGTGCATTATGAAAAAGTTATTAGTATTAGTTATTATTTGTGTATTTGCAATAGTCATGCTTTCAGCATGTGGCGGTGAATCGAATAGGGAAGATGTAGATATTGATGTTATAATGGTAGATGGTGCTCCACTGCTTAGTATGGCATATATGATGTCGGATGATTTTGCCGGTATTGACGGGTATGATATATCGTATTACACGACAAATGATCTGGATGCAATCGTTGCATCATTACTCAATCAAGAACCGGATTTTGCAATTGTACCTGTAAATGTTGCAGCAATGATGTATAATAATGGTAATGGGTATCGCCTTGCTGCAATTACCACATGGGGCATCATGCATATTGTGTCCGACCAAGACATAGCAACCTTAGAAGATTTGATTGGCGAAACTGTTGTTGCTTTTGGACAAAGCGGGACGCCGGGAATAACACTAAGAGCAGTACTGGAGCAAAATAATATTCCTTTTGACGAACCCATCGGCACAGACTTCACACCTGATCCTGATATGGTAAATATAGTTTATCTTACTGCGGCAAGCGATGTTAGAGATGCGATTGCAACCGGAATGGAAATAGGTGGAGAAGTTGTGAGTTTTGGACTTCTGGCAGAACCTGTAGCAACAGCCATTACAGGCTTTGCAGCGAATATGGACAGACCCGGTTTCACAGCAAGAATAAATTTGCAAACTGAATGGGCAAGAAATAATAATGGCGAAATTTACCCGCAAGCTGCACTGATATTTCATGAAAGACTATTAGAAAACAATGCGGATTTCGTAAATGAGTTCATTGACATGGCAGAGCAATCATCTATTTTTGCAAATAATAATCCGATTGAGGCAGGAGATTTAGCTGTAGAACTTGGTTCAATTGCAATTCCAAATGGAGCAATTGTCGGCAATGCACACAGCGCAGGACGTCTACCAATGGACTTCACTCGTGCAAGCAATGCAAAATCAGCAGTAAACACATTTCTACAGACTATCATGGAGGAAAACGCCAATTTAATAGGTGGCAGTGTACCGGCAGACACATTTTATTTTACTCCATAACGCTTGAACTGCCACTTGCTGATGGCAACTATTATACTAATCCCCGTTAGAAAGTGTAGCATATTTGCGAGCTATTTTCCGTCATTCATCGTTAAAAAATCTTGAAAGGCCACTGGCATTCCTGCGATTTTTCGCCTCGCCTGACGAAAAATAATCTCACAAGTATAACTACAATTTCTATCAGGGATCAGTATTAGGAGCTAAGAATATGCTACTGAATAAACCGAAACATTTTTTATTTTCAATATTGTCTTTGTCAATTATCGTGTTGGTGTGGTGGATTCTTGCTGAAACAAGATTTCAGCAAACAGGTATAATCCCGACACCGATGGATACTTTGCGGATAATTGATGAAGAAATGCGTAAAGATAGCTTTTTTGAGGCTATCTTTAGCACGTTACAGAGGTCATTATTAAGTTTCATTATTTCATTTGCTATCGGAAGCGTGTTAGCCATAATCGCTCATTTTAGAAAATTCATTGGCATTATGATAAATCCGTTTATAGTAATTTGTCGCTCCATGCCGACCATGGCTTTGGTTCTAATATTACTTCTTACTGTAGGTAGTGAGATGCTTCCTATTGTGGTTGCGTTCTTGGTAGTTTTCCCACTTTGTTATGAGAATATGAGAACAGCCATTGCTGAAACAGACAAAAAAATAATAACGATGGCCAGGGTTTTTAAAATACCGAAGTGGCGACAAATCACAGGGATATATATCCCGTCAATGCTACCATTTGTATTTTCATCAATCATAGCCGGATTTGGTCTTAACATCAAAGTGGTGATTTCAGCGGAGGTAATGGGCTTGCCCTCTATGTCTATTGGGCATTTGATTTTGTCGGCGCGGCAGGGGTTTGATTTTGGGGTATCGTTCGCTTGGTTGGTGATCGCGGTGTTGTTGAG
>Ga0123355_10016445_pt1 | contig 11658 bp, 9 predicted proteins | sample TergutEmb28metaG_3_FD_89872 | JGI IMG/M metagenome (GOLD analysis project Ga0123355, IMG submission 89872) | Embiratermes neotenicus P1 segment gut microbial communities from Petit-Saut dam, French Guiana - Emb289 P1 | ecosystem: Host-associated > Arthropoda: Insects > Digestive system > Gut ...
CGGACGCTTGTGAGTGCGGTAATGAACCTTCGGGTTCCGTGAAATGCGGGGAATTTCCTGACTAGCTGCAAACCAGTTAGCTTCTCAAGAAGGACTCTGCACCATGGAGTAAGTAAGTATTAACATACATTTTCCCTTTACATTATCACGGATTATACTGTCTGGTTTGTTGTTGGGGATAGTTCTGTCAGTTTGTATTTGTTGGTTCCACCATATGGTTACACAATATGGTTACCTTGCCTCCTTGACTTGTTTCTACTTATTATTATTATTATTATTATTATTACCGAATTTTTTACTTCTCAGCTTTGGCTGGGAAATATTCACCTATCCTGGAATGTAGTAATCAACAGCATTAGGCTCGGTGGTCTTACTTGTAGTTTAAAAAGTTTCTTACAATTCAACATGTGCCAAGAATTACAGATTTTTGCAGTTGTATATTATTTATTTATTTATTTATTATTATTACTGCTGCTGCTGCTACTACTACTACTACTACTACTACTACTACTACTACTGCTGCTGCGCCGTTTATTACCATCACCGTTGAGGCGGTTTTTTCCCGCTATACCTGCAAACGGCATCTCTGTGTATAATGCAAGATCTCGAACGTATTGGATAAACAGAAGATGCTACACGTACCTACTGGAACTTCATACACCTCTTTACCATGAAATTAACCACCTCTGCGATAGTAATTCCATTAAGGTTTTTATGATGAAATGTTGCATTTGCCCCTTGTACATCCTCATTTACTCACAAAAATTAAAATCAGTCATATCCACTGCCGCTGGGACAACCCAGCTACCGTTAATATATCTCCAACACGTCTCGGTCCATCTGCACAGTTATGATGTAGGTCAGTACAACGCAAAGCGAAGCAACAAAGGTTGACAAGTATGATTTATGAGACTAGTACGTAGCATAGGATTGCAGTTAAAGGCACAATATACGGTTCTAAACACGATGTAGTTTATTTTTCCAATAGAATACTGTGAAATATACACTGCTGAAGATATTGGTCCTTCAAATTTATTAACTGATGTTCACGTCGCTCATCGTAAATTCCGACAGTCGAAAACGTGGGAAAATTACGTCAAGTCATAAACGAGGAAAAGGTGGTGTACGTTTAACAATGCTGGTAACATTCCAGGTCTAACACACTGGTACAAACCTAAGCATTTTAATCGAAGAAGCAGACTGCTTGCAAAATTGGTGCCCCGTGCACTGAATGGCGACCAGAAACATGACAGGCCTGCAAGATCGGGCCGAAAAGGAAGCACGCGTACAGCTCACTTCCCTGACGCGGTCGCACTCGACTTCTGCCTGTTCACAAGGCTAAGAAGACAGGCAATGTACGTATAACGTTAACACAGAGGGACGTTCGCGCAACCACTGTTGCAGTGGAAAACGTATTAAATATTATGAAAGTGTCTCCGTATTCTTGCCTTTGTTACCCGGTATAAAAATCGCATCGTTTCTGCACAGCATTATATTCTCATCAGCAGTTTGTTTGGGTCTGCCAAATTAACCACGCCATCCCATAAACGGCAGAATTTTCGGGGAAAAAATCTATTGAACATAAAGTGTGTTCTTTTTCTACAACTTTTGTGTGAAACATTTCTCATTCTGAGAAGAATTCAACGAGATATTATCATCAATGCACACAGATCTTCATGTAAAGTACCCAAATTTCTTGCCAAATTTTGATCACACTTGTATTTTCTTGAAAGATGTTCGAAAAATACTCACATGTCAACTTTCATGAAAATCCGTCCAGTGGGAGCGGGCATACATACAAACATGACAAAGTAGTAGTCACTGTTCGCAAATCAGCGAACGCGCCTAAAAATTCTGACTGACGAAGACTCGACGTAATCGCGGAGATTCAAGTCGAATCGCATCACGAAACGGGAGTTACAGACGCTTCCAACAATGGGAAAGTCGCAAGGCCCAGTACATACGCACCGAAGACAACCGGACTACATTTCAGGTGACAACACTGACCCGTATATAATGTTAGCCTAAAACTGCCATATTGCCCTCGTCCGGAAAATTTCGATTTGTGCCTCATGCATATTTGCAACTGGGCTTTAAATTGTTAAGCGTTCCACATACGTAGGATTCTTCCGACATTATCAACTTAGAGAGACATCACCGCCAAAAAACAAGAAAACAATTTACAATAAAGTTCAAATTCAAAACGTTTGTGTACTTCAATAACTGTGTATGCTATATTAAATAAAACTGTCCATATACAGGGCTGGGCAGGCCCACAGGGATCCAGGAGAAATTATGTCCCTCCACCTGGCCTACATAAAATCATTCTGCATTACTTTCACTATTTCCATGACGGTTTACTGTGAAATCAGGGCGATATAAATTGTATATTGTTTGACCTTTTTATTCGTATTGTGTTCAGCGAATCGGCAGGCGGGGAACACGGTTATACCCATTCCATTAAATGGGTAACAGAGGAGGCCGGTCCACAGAATGGGCAAATATTCGGCCATTCGATGAAACGGTCGATTTCACAAATGGGCTGCAACATACAAGCCTATCTAGAGAATGTGTTTTATCACACTGCGCAGAAAAAGTGTGTTTTTAATTCTCAAGCACTAGTGTTTTAACCCTTTGGCCCTGGAGCTGGACATTTACAGTTTAGCACACCATATATGTAAAATGTGAATATTTTATGAACCAAAAAGGGTAACATTATGAAATACACAGCATTTTGTGGAGGAATAAACGAAGATAGTGACAGAAAGTCTAAAAAAATAATTAAATATATTTGTTGAATAAATATATAAAAAGAGTACTCTGGGGAGTAGCGGTAAGTCTGTCCTATACATAGGATGCATGGTGCCTAAAGGTTAAACATTTTAGTCATTTTATCCTCCCACCACAATGAGGTTAAACTATCGTCTGACGTGAAGAAGTGCAGCTAACCGAGTCCACCTAAATTCGCCCCATTGCGTTTCACCACAATTTATGACGACTATGCTGTCAGGTCTGTCTCGATAATAGGTCAACTTCCCCAGCAGAGTTTGCGACACTATTCTGTTCCGAAGTTTAAAACTAACTAACTTTAACTAAATGGCTGCAAGAACATAAAGAACAATAAATTGTACTAATTAACAGAATTCAACTCTAAAAATTATGGCACAGTTCTGGAATGACCTTCTGAACTCTAAATAATTTACTGATCTCGACCCAACTCCCAGGCTAGGAACGAACACATCGTACGTAACGGTACGTTTTTTCTGCATTCATTTCCGAGCATTAATTGACAATTATGACGCATTTTGTTGGTTACTGCACCATAAACATGACATGCCTGTGTAAGAACGTAATACAGACCAAATATAATGTGTCGTAACTTAGTATACGGCTTTCGTTACGACCATCAGCTGAGTGCAAACGCCGATAGCAGTGAGAATGCTGTTTAAAACAGCGAGTTATTCTATGCCACACTGTAGGACCGGGTTTGAAACAAGCTGTAATCGCCATCTGTCTGCAGAAGATTTTCTGTAATCTCTTCCGACTGAACAATTCTTGCGCCAAGCACATTCCATTTATTAATTTTTTGTTACTTACAGACGCTTTCGGTATCTCAGGGCGTACAGTGGTAGAAATATTGGTGAATAGAGAATTGTAAGAAGTATGGGAAGAAGCGGTCGTGGTCTAATTTCTTGTGGGTATTGTTGTACTTGTGTGTATTGTTGTTCTTGTATGTATTGTTGTTTTGTATATATTGTTGTTCTTGTGTGTATTGTTGTTCTTGTGTGTACTGTTGTTAGTTGTCCCTTGTGTGTATTGTTGTTAGTTGTCTTGTGTGTATTGTCATAATTGTCTTGTGTGTATTGTTGTCATCTTATGTGTATTTGTTGTACTGTGTGTGTATTGCTGTTTTTACTTTAGATGCCGGACTGCTAGCTAGAAGTCAGTATTCGGAAGGTCCTGCGACCGGTCACCTCGACACAGGTTTTTCTTTGTTTCCCTGTGTCTAAAAGCAAATGCTGAGATGGTTCCCAAGATTCCAAGTTGCCACTACATGCTTCTCATGTAGCCCTCCCGACTTAAATTTATTAGTAACCAATTTCATATTTTGTATAAATGTAAAATAACCACTGCCATCGGGTGATAACCCAATTGCAGTTATTATTATTATTATTATTATTATTATTATTATTATTATTATTTGAGGCATTGTCCTATAGAGACTACGGAAAATCGAGGATTACCTTGGTCAACGTACGTGGTCTGAGTTTTGTAGAACAAACCTCAGCCTGTTTCTAACTGCCAATGGTATCAGACAGGATGCGTAGTTCCCGGTTCGAACCTGTTGGCACAGTCTATTTTTTTTAACCGCAAACCGTCACATCATTCCACCGTACCCCATAGACACTTTGCGAAAAAAAATTTTGTCGTTGTTCGACTGAATGAATGACAGATTACTCGGCTGATTCCCAGCTTATTTGAAAACAACAGTTCAGATGCAATGATTATACAGCATCGAATAAAATTCTAAGATTTTCATCAGTGTGTCATGAAAGCCGATGGCGAAGGAGGATGTCGGCATCTATCTGAACTTTCTAGGCCTTCGAATTCGGAGTGCGAGATTGGATTCGGAAAAAAAAAAAAAAAACCTCTACCACGATAACAGATAATCCTATCGGATTCAAGACAGTCACGTACAACTTCAATGGTAAAGGTAAAGCAGTCCCATTACAGGCCTGGAGTGGCCCAGAGGGTTCCAGGAAGTTAAGGTTCCCAGATTTCATGACAACGGCACAGGATGGTGGAAAGGTTGTCAGCCTTACGTACCGGCCACCTTTACCCCCAGGAAATGCTCCTGGTACTCATTTCTGTTAGAGGCTGAGTCGCCCCAAGGTCATAGTACCACTTCAATGTTACAGCGAAACGCTCGGTCCCTCTTGTACCCTACAGTCCCAGACAGACTTAAGTTATAAATGACACCTCCAAAACGTGGTATTCACTGTCCTGGGAAAGAATTTTCCCGAATTTTAAAAATCTAAATTACATTACCGTGGCCATGAAACTTACCAATTAACAGTTCACTGAGCCAGCTTCATCCAGTTCTCTCTGTTGCTTTGGATTAATTTTGATATTAAACCTACCTCCTTACCCATGTCTATAACTCAGAAGTAATTACTCCCTCCACGTTCTCGAATACAATGTATTTTCCTCTATTTCCCCAAGCCTAAAAGGCCGAACCGTACTCCCCACGTAATTCTGCCTAATTTGGTAATGCGCATACACTCTCACATGTGAGCTTGCTTACTTCTTTGTAATTGGCATAATAACGCAAACACTTTTGCGCGAATAAATAATGGACATTTCCGGGAAAAACATATCGTAAAACTGAAGGTCAACCGAAAGGCTCAAAATCATAAATAATCAACAATACAAACTTCTCTTTTTACGTACACGCACTGGCCAAAAACAATTGTGAATCCACAATGTTCAGCTACATTTAGGTATTTTGAAACAGGAAACATAATGAACAAATCAAGTTTGCCTTCAGTAAGTAATTATAATACCCATACATTCTGAAAATACTTGCTACCATCAATTTGAAAACCCTTTTTTCTCGTCTCCTATCTAAAAACATATAGATTTAAATACACAGGACTACAGTTGTACCTATTCCTTTTTGTGGGTGTAAAACTAGGTTTCTGGTATTTTAAGGAACATCTTGACGGCGTCTGAAAGAATGTCGAGGAAAGTATAACTAGGCTCGAGCGAGAGGAAGTAAGAGGGGCATTGAAATACTACATTATGAGGGATTTCGTCATTCTTAGTCCTTACTAAATACTGTGCTGAGGTAAGCTTGCGTGGAACATACGATATGCACACAAGATGTTGGTGGTAAAACCTAAAGGGATGTGTCCACTTTGGAGACCGTAATTGAACAGGGTGTGAGGGAGTGGACTAATTCAAGCAACTCAACAACGGTTGTTGTGACAATGTGTTCCGTAAATGTGGACAATCTCTGCACTAGCCCGTTCACTGTTAACTTCTCAAGAAAGGCTGCTTTGTGGATTCAGAAGCGCATATAAATGCGCAACAAACTATACAGTAACACACTATTTCAAATCGCCCCCAGCAACTAAGCACGTGCAACAAATGACGTCACTTCCTGGTCACGATTTCCGGTAACAGTATTCATGTCATATGTAAGGAATTATACAGATAAGTACGCGAAGTAAGTTCAGTTCTCCGGCACAGTACACTTGGTCGAGTTGCAATATGTGGTTCGATTCACGGACGGACCTACACCTATATTTTTTGTGTTGTCCGCATTATTTTTGCATGCATTTCTTCTTCTCCTTCTTCTTCTTCTTCTTCTTCTTCTTCTTCTTCTTCTTCTTCTTCTTCTTCTTCTTCCATTGGCAGCCCACTGTTGGTTTTGACCTGTCGAACAATATCCTTCCATTTTTTCCTATCTACCACCAACTCTCTCCATCTTCTCACTCCCAACACTTGAAGGTGTCTTTCTACTTCCTCTTTCCATCTTTTCCTGGGTCTTCCCCTTCTTCTCGTCCCTTCCAGTTCATGAGTGAGGATCTTTTGGGACATCCTAACCTCCTCCATTCTCTCTAGGTGACCTAACCAGCTTATCCTTTGTCCTTTTATCCATTTTACTATATTTTCTCCTTTGTTCATCTCTTCTAGATCTCGATTCGTCCGACTTTTCCATTCCCCGTTTTCATATTTAGGACCATATATTCTTCTAAATATTTTCCTTTCAAAAATTAGCAGAGCTTCTTCTTTCTTTGTCAACGTCCATGCTTCCGCTCCATACGACACTACCGGTCTTATTAGTGTCTTATATAATATAATTTTAGTAGTTGTGGATAAAAGTCGACTCCTGAAGAGACTTATAGCGGCAAAATAAGTTCTATTGCCGGCCAAAATACGTCTTTGTATTTCTTTTTCCACGCTATTTTTGCATGTATATAATCAATCAAACACATTGACTTGTATTTTGCAGCGGCTAAAGGCACACCAGACGAGACCCATGGTCTTCATTTCGTCCGTATTCGTAGGAAAACTACGCTGTAATTGACTCGCAGACTACTCTGTTGCTGCGAGATTGCAGGCTTCCGCTGCGAAGTAGAAGAGAACTGCGCTCTTCTACTCTGTTCCTACATAACCTCGTAGTACTGGACCTTCACTGAATAAATGTTAGGCATTTAAATCGTAAACAATTATCTGCTCTTATGGAGTCCGCACGCTTATCAGAAGGGGCACAAAAATTCAATATCTCGATCTCTTCAGCCCACTGGATCTTCACACTTTGCCTCTAGAGCCATTCTCTTGGGATACGGCTCGATCAGTTGGCGCCGCAACACCAACAAATAGTGGTTCGATTCGGGCAGAAGCATGAGGATTTCCTTGCTTCACGGCATCCAAACTCTGTGGCCTATCCAACCTGCTATCCAATGGATACACGAGGCTATTTTCCCAGAAGTTAACCCTTTGACGCCTAACGACTACTATAGTGGTCGTACCGCACCGCTAACCTCTAAACGTTGCATTTTATATATTTATTCAACAAATATAGGTACTGAATATTTTAAACATGCTATATACTCATCGTTTTTTTTCTCTCTTCAAAATGCAGTTTGTTTCATAATTCTAACATATTTGTTTCCTGTTTTATTCGCATTTTATATACAGGTGTGCTAAAATTTAAAAAAATAATTCCGGCGCCAAAAGGTTAAGCGGTCTGGGCGTAAGAGTGACCACTCTTCTTGAACTAATGCCGAGGGTAATCATACGTAAATCTGCTCCTCTAATACCCCATACGTCTTAACGCAATAATGCCATATTATATGCGGGGATAACTAAACTTTCCTCCCTTTAAAAATACCCTCTCATCTACTTTCAGGTGACCCAAACGGTTCCGGTAGGTGCAAGTTTCATCTGGCCGTAACTTTGTATAGGCTAGCATTTCTCATTTGTTCCATCCATTTTGCATAAGCGATCATGAAAGTTTAATGACTCTAAGCAGAGATTATTGGGCCTAACAATCCGTATAAAAACAGATAAAATTGTAGTTTTGCAAGTATATATTTTAATATTACAAGTTTGACGTAAGCTGCCCCCCTCTAACACTGCTTGTATTTCAACAAATAGGCCTGTCTGTATATCAGAAATACCTAACCTTAATAATTATTCTGAAACAGATATATGTTTCGAATTCTGGTTTCAGATAGGTCTACAGTATATTGTACTTTCTCCGAGCCACTGAAAGCAAATTCCGAAGTAGCTGCAACTGACTCCTTTCTGATTCAAGACTACAAAACATGGGGGACATAACAGTACTTCGTTTTCTGCAAAAAAAAAAACCGCCTAGCAAAATTATATGAACAAATGGCGCTATGGATATATATATACATACATACATAGTTCCTGCCAGCAGCACAGTTTACGCGCATAGTGTCAATTACGGGCACTGCACATTACACAGAACCGAATCGAAACCAAGGTGAAAATATCGCCACTATATGTATCTCTACTACTCAAATCAACTGGCGAAGGATAATGTACAGAAGGACAGTGCTGAAAATGTGGAAGTACCAGTAAATTATAATGCAATATCTTTATGTTATTAAGAACAAACAAAGTAAATGCAGTGTTCTTCTTGTGCACGTCATGAAAGTGTATAGAGGTGGCAGAAGAAAAGTTCCACTTACGCTTAACCTCGGCACTAAATGGAAGTGGTCAGCTTCACGTCCTAGTCTCCGTGCCGCCGGCGAAAAACTCGGTACCAATTGAAGAGGAGGGTGGGTTGGCCCCCAAAAGCTCGTTCTAGTGTTCGCCACCAACCAAAAATTCGATTCGTTTCCATTTGGTTCAGGGCAGTGCGGTCTGGCATTTCTTGGGTTTTGAATGATTAATCGAGGCGTTCGTAGACTGCTTTATGGTACCCTATACTACTACCCAAGAATATACTCGTATCTAGAGAAAAGCTACTAAAATCGGAGCCCAAATAGTTGACATCCTGACCGAGACTCAAACCGTTGTTTCAGGTATAGGAAGCCGAAGCACTGTAACACGGGATTCGCAATTAGTCCTATCATAGGGCGGGTAATTTGGACATTTACAGTGCCAGGCATCGCAATGGCGTTCTTTTGTTTCTCGCGCAGTAAATCCCCAAAATCCTGTAAGGTATGCAGCCTAACGCCCCCTCCCAACCTGAACCCCGTGACACAGGTTCGCGGACAAATGCTCGAGTTCTTGTGTCAACACGGTCTATTTACTGCCAGCGGATCACACGACGAGGCACAAGAAAGTAACTTCAACACTTATCGGGTTTCGCGACCCTCGGTGTTTATAAACCTGCCTTTGTTTATACACGCAAGCGTGAGGGAGGCCCTGAACGTGCTTACGTGGCCAACCTCAGCTCCATGTAAAAAAATAAACGCCGTGGGAACAGCTTTGCGTAAAATGTTTCCAAGTGTATATAGGGCGGGAAATATAAATTAATAACCAGACGTTCTCTTATTGTGAATAATTTCACTGTTATTACCCTACCATGCACCTGTATTTGGAACTTGTCATACATCTGGCATTAGTTCAGAACTACTTTCTGCAACAGAGCAGCCTCGTGGTCTAGTGGTCAGAGTCTCTGACTACTAATCATGAGGTCCCGGGTTCGATTCCCGGCTCTACCGTGGGAATTTTCCCTGAAGGGCAGGATTCCCGCGGTGACCATGGTCTGGGTAGGTTAATCGACCTCCTGGCACTACATCCTCCTATATCACCACTCACATCATCGGGACAACGTAACCGCGCCTCATGGGCGTCCCAACCTCAGAAATCGGTTACACTTCTGCCATGCCCAGGAGGGAAGACCACGAAGTCCGTAAAGGACATGTGGGGCATTGGATTAAAAAAAAAAATTCTGCAACAGCTATGCGTCATACAACGTGCAAACGGCACATAAAGCGTGCACTTACAGGGTTATATCGAATGGCAGGCTTAGGGCCTTAGCTAAGACATGCTCTGAGGGCACATTCGTGCCCAAGGATACAAAGAGAAATCAGCAATTCCATGGAGTCTTTCTTGAGACAGTAACAGTTCATCAGCTACTACAGGAGTTCCCTGCACTTTATGGAACGCTGTGGATCATTATCATCTTCAAAACAGCCCACCATTTGTCCCTGTCCTCGGCCAGAATAATCCAGTCCAGGCTCTCCCAGCATATTTCCTTAAGACTCGCTTTCATATTTTGCTCCCATCTACGTCCAGGTTTTCCAAGTGGTTCTTTCTTTTACGTTTCCCAACCTAAAGTTCGTAGCCATTAGCCGTCTCTCCCATACGAGCAACATGCACAGCCCATTTAATCCTTCTTTACCTAATCAGCCTAATAATATATGGCATTTCATAACAATATGACTTTTTTACGGTGAGCAGCGTTTAGGTCCCCGCCCAACCACCAAGCCGAAAGACCACCCCTTGTCGGCTGTCTGAGACCGCTTAGTTAGTATATTCGCAGCTACCTTCCGTACTTGGCGGTCGTCTCCTCCATCAAGAGCCCGAGGACGCCATGCCGCGGTTACAGGGGCCCACTTGAAACGGATAGATATTGAAAAGTAATGCAAAATCACCTCTACAGTACGTAATGTATTTAAGGTGAAAACTGTGAGGAAAAACGGGAATTTCATGGTAAATGCCCTGCTTGAATACTAGACAAATAGGGTAGGCCTGGTCTGTGTTTGCGTACATACATTTCGTTTCGTTGCTTCATAACAGTCGTCTGAGAAGGAAAAGGTAACAAGGAAGTCCGACCGACGAAAAAACAAGTACTCTTGCTGACGTATGGACCTGCTTCCATGTTTAATACACTACTAAAAAAAGAAAAAGGAGAAAAAGGAAAGCCTTCTGACGTTTGCCCACACATAAAAAATGCACTTACGGATTGCGATATAGTCTGTCGATGCACATGCATTATATTCTCATAACGTTTCCTCTTGGTCTCCCCAGTCCACTGAAGCATGTGCCGACGGTACGTCAACAAAGTATCCAGTGACCGGCGCTTACACTTCAGACAGACCTCCAGCCTTAGGTTGGAGCAGACTACGTCTGTTCGTGTACGTTCGCCCTTGACTGGAATGTCTGATCCGAACAAACCACTTACTAGGCCTAAATTTAAGTGGAAAAATACCATTAAAGCACGGGTGAATTTCAATGAATTGTGGTACTGGGGTGTGACCCACGCCCCATTAAACCCTATCCTTAGCATGCTGAATCGCGTCTAACTTCATGGAAGGAACGCCGTTGTGTTTATACATTTAATTAATTAGTTAATTATTTAATTAAAATCAAACACACCTGTATGTTTATTCTGTACACATAAGCTGCACATACATGACGCACCGTCAGGAGGCTATGTATACGAATTCAAGAAATGAGATAAAACTGTAAACACCATAGGCATTATGTACGGCACTTTTATCCTCCATGCATAGCTTAATGATGGTCCGTCAGGCTTCATACATGTGCATGTAGCTTATCGAATCCCGTCTGCATCCACACACACACACACACACACACACACAAAACAACCCATGTCTATTGCCAACTAACAAACTCCATCTTCAGCAAATGGAGTCCTGCTTGAAC
>Ga0123355_10016446_pt1 | contig 11657 bp, 12 predicted proteins | sample TergutEmb28metaG_3_FD_89872 | JGI IMG/M metagenome (GOLD analysis project Ga0123355, IMG submission 89872) | Embiratermes neotenicus P1 segment gut microbial communities from Petit-Saut dam, French Guiana - Emb289 P1 | ecosystem: Host-associated > Arthropoda: Insects > Digestive system > Gut ...
GGAGTACAAATCATTTAGCTCCTCGTTATGCAATCTCCTCCATTCTCCCGTTACCTCGTCCCTCCTAGGTCCAAATATTTTCCTCAACACCATGTTCTCAAACACCCTCAGCTTCCTTTCCTCGTACGTACAGCACATGTAGACTAATTTCAGTAGAGACAAGCACAAAAAGTTCAGAAACTCTTTCTTTATATTTCCTCTGAGTTCAGAGACGTGGTTAATAAATCATCTGAAACTAACTGACATTAATATCAACTTCGATAATGTCCCAGTTACACAACCTGTGAAGCATGCATAACAAGTGCGGCTGTTTAAACATCCCAGACTTCAGTGTTTGAAGCCACCCGCACCAGCGAGCCCAAAGACGCAGGGAACTGAGAAGCATGTGCTTGTGGCCACTTCCAGTTACCGTGCGTTGTAATAGTCGTGAGACCTGATAGTAATATAAACTGTTCAAACACTCAGCGACAAAGGATACGGTCAATCATCATGCAAACCTGCGGTGCGGCGAGTTCGCCTCAAAACCTGTTGCATGCAACGTCTAGGATTAAAGACGTGGAATGCAAACGCAGCATGCGATAACTTAGATATACGAGTATGTTGCTTAGTGAAGGAATGGGGACTGATGGAGGTGAGGGTAAAGACACACCACTACTTCTATTGCTACTACTACTACTACTACTACTACTACTACTACTACTATTACTACTACTCCTACCACCACCCCTCTACTACTATTAGTACTACTCCTCCTACCACCACCCCACTACTACTAGTACTACTACTCCTCCTCCTCCTCCTACTACTACTACTACTACTACTACTACTACTACTACTACTACTACCACCACCACCACCCCTCTACTACTATTAGTACTACTCCTCCTACCACCACCCCACTACTCCTACTACTACTACTATACTATGATGTTTGTACCGTGCATTCAGTCCAGATGTGATATTACTAAACGAATAATTAATTTTGTATCTCTTGTTATTGTTAAAGTTTTATGTTTATTTTGTTTTACTTATTGTTTAATTTAATACAGTTTACTTTCCAAACATTCAAAGAAATTCATCTCCTTTTACGAAACCGGAAATTCCGTCACCGTGGCCACAAAAGCTTACAATAGCCTATTATCAGTTACCTGAATGCAGTCCTTACCGTCCAACTCCGATTCTCCTAAACCCAATTCAATATCAGGCCCAACCGGTCTCTTGTCTCCACCCGTTCAGAACAACGTTCCTCACTGCCACAGTCCCACTGTGTTTTCCACATACCCCATTACTGTGCACATAAAGCTAGTCACGGTGCCACTCATTACGCACAAGTATCCATACTGCTATTGATATCTAACAGCAGTTGAACTGAACTGAGTTCTTGTTTATTATCGAGCTGAGTCAACATCCCGGGGGTCAGTAACAGGAAAAGCACAAATAACAATCAATAATAATAATTACAATAAATTATACAACACAAACACACCCTCACAGCACAGTCGTGTTCCATTAACTGTACAGTTTTAAGGAATTGGGCAAGACATTGTCAGATACAGTAACCTGATAACGCACACAGTAACCTGATAACGCACACAGTAACCTGCTAACGCACACAGTAACCTGCTAACGCACACAGTAACCTGATAACGCACACAGTAACCTGATAACGCACACATTAACCTGATAATGCACACAGTAACCTGATAACGCATACAGTAACCTGATAACGCACACAGTAAACTGCTAACGCACACAGTAACCTGCTAACGCACACAGTAACCTGATAACGTACACAGTAACCTGATAACGCACACAGTAACCTGATAACGCACACAGTAACCTGATAACGCACACAGTAACCTGATAACGCACACAGTAACCTGCTAACGCACACAGTAACCTGCTAACGCACACAGTAACCTGCTAACGCACACAGTAACCTGCTAACGCACACAGTAACCTGCTAACGCACACAGTAACCTGATAACGCACACAGTACTTCCAAGACACATAAATTCATACAAATGCAGTTCACATAAACTTACTGGTCTTTTGTTTTCTGTATTCAGGTTTTATTGACAAAATAAAATAACAATCATGACGCTATTCATTACGCAGTGTTGCCGTCCTGTCAGGTACTGGCACTGGTAGTAGTAGTGGGAGGAGGAGGAGAAGGAGGTGGTGCAGCAAGAGTAGCAGGAGAAGGAAAAGGTTTGGAAGTAGTGGGAGGAGTGGTAGTAAGAATAGTATTAAGAGTAGGTGTAGGAGTAGTAGGAGTAGTAGTAGTAGTAGTAGTAGTAGTGGTAGTAGTAGTAGTAGTAGTAGTAGTAGTAGTAGTAATTTTGTTTTCGTTGTTGTAGGAGTAGCAGTAGTAGTAGTTGTACTAGCAGTAGTATTTAGAGTAGCAGTAGTAGGAGGAGGAGAAGGAGTATTTCACTAGGACTAGTATTGTAGTAATAGGAGCAGTTACACTAGTAGTAGTATTTGTAGTAATAGGGGTAGGTGTAGTAGCATTAAAACAACCAAACAATACAATCAACCCAACAAAGACCCATTCATTACTGCAGACGTTTCATTACTAAACAAAGCTACCTGACAATAAAAGTACCTACAATACAAAACACAAGTCACATAAAAGCTAAACACAGAAACCAACGGGGTCCAATGACGTTACAAACCAAACAAATCAGAGAAAGAGAGGGTTGCAGACACCAAGACAATTACTGAGATCGAATTTGCTTTGCGTTTCGCGTTACGTCGCTATCAGTGACTCGGCCTATATAGCGCCGAATGGCGATATGGGTTTGGCGGAGGATGACTTGGAAGAGGTCGAGGACTAATCGAGGCACTACCACGTACCTTGCTCTTAGTACATGGCGTATCTCCGCCAAGCTTCATTTTAATAGCCGATAACCGATACAGATCTGAAGGAACTACAGACCGTCGCCGGTACACCAACTGCCGGGTTTGCCGAAACAAAGCCAAGAGGAGGACGTGTATAGATCACGTTTATGTTGGCAAGGTCACACTGTGTGGCGTATTGCATGGTGGTGAAGATGTCCCTGCCCACACCACGAAGGCATAGGGTGAGATGAAGTATAGCTCCACCCGTACTTAACCTGGGCAGTAGACGGGGTGAGTGGACAGCTTTATGCCCCGGCCGGCCGTAGCCACTGAATAGGAAGGTGGTTGGGTCTGCAGGCCTGCAGGCCAAGGGAAAAACATCTTGGCCCTGTCGACAGTTCGAATGCGACATTTTTCTTTATCTCCCAGTATCATTGCAATCTGTCCGAGGACATTCAGCAATCGTGTTTGACGGTCACTATTAATGGCATGTAGGAAATACATCCAGTGATGTATCTCCTATATTAATCTCAGTCACACTGATTGGGTATGATTCCTCATTCATGAGGTTTTCTAGATCACACACAACGACGCACCACAGTCGGTAGGACTCCTCTGGATGAGTGATCAGTTCGTCGCAGGTTCCTCTACCTGACAACACAAAACACTCACAACAGACATCTATGTCGCCGGTGGGATTCGAACCTACAATCCCAGCAGGCGAGCGGCCGTAGACCTACGCCTTAGACCGCGTGGCCACTGGGACTGGCGCGAATGCGACTGAGCATGCGTAATGATTGCCAATGTAGGCTACCATACATACATACCGGTACAGAAGATGTGGATCTGCATATATGGACAAAACTACACATGGATATTAAAATTACATATTTACAATTTACTGTACCTTTACCGCAAACAAAGCTAGGTTTTAACGTGGTGGTGATGTTAGGTGTGATGTAGTGGTATTGTCATGAGTAGTATGTCTACTACTGCAATAGTAGTGGTAATGGTGGTGGTGGTGGTGGTGGTAGTAGTAGTAGTAGTAGTAGTAGTAGCAGTAGTAGTATCAGTAGTAGCAGTAGTAGTAGCAGCAGTAGTAGTAGCAGCAGCAGCAGTAGTAGTAGTAGTATCAGCAGTAGTAGTAGCAGCAGTAGTAGTAGCAGTAGTAGTAGCAGCAGTAGTAGTAGCAGCAGCAGTAGTAGTAGTAGTAGTATCAGCAGTAGTAGTGCCACACACAGAGCACATTTCTAGAGAAGCCTTTCATTTAAAACACTGAATAAACACGAACCAAGTTTTATTTCAGGCTTCAGCCGCGTTGCCAATGAGATCTACACTCTTCCGAGATTTTACGCAGTATTTTACCGACATATCAGGACAACCTACCGGTCTCATCTTCACTGACCGCTGGAGATGGGCCCGATATGTTGTCCCGAAACGTCTGTAATTAAACTACCATTCTTTGCTGCACGAACCCCCAACAGAGCGCAGATCTGCAGCACGAACCAAGTCAGTTTAGGCAGCACTGTTACCCTCCCTTAGCAATGTGCCTTATCACTCTGTACAGTGCAACCAGGTCATTCTCATAGCTAATGTAACAGTCTAATTGACACAAAATGGCGCCTACTTCTTGTAAACGCCAGTATTCCTTACAAGCAGCCTACTGCGCAGGAATAATGTCTGTAAATTCAATAGGTATAAATAACATCAAGAGCTACACAAGGAACATAAAGGAAGGAAGAATATGGTTATCTCGGAGAGATCTAGCAGTGTTTGCTAAGTTTGCCGCTTGTAATTAACTGGAGCGAAATCGGGACCTGCAGTGCACTGCAGCATAGTGTGTTGTTGTTGTTCTCTGTTGTTAGCGTCGCTTCGAGTAGGCTAATTGCATGGTTGCAGGATAGTAACCCTGATGAATAGGCCACCCTACGTACATGACAATACTCTCTATTTCTCTCTTTTTCTCTCTGTCTCTCTCTTTATACCTTCTATTCTCCCCCATGTTTTCTGATTGGCAGGCTCCTTTGACATTTGCCTCTAAAGAACATTCCCAGCTAATGGACACCAGTCTACCTGCAGGCACAGTAAATTTTTCATTTAACCCTTCAAAGCCCAGCGGTTACTGAATGTAAAGGTAAAGGGTTCCCTGTACAGGCCTGTTGCAGGCCCACAGGGTTCTAGGATGCTGTGATTCCCAGAGTTTGAGACAACTGACACACGAAAGTGGTAAGGTTGTCAGCCCTACGCACCGGCCGCCTTTGCCCCACACGAAATATTCTTGTTACTCGTATCTGTTAAGAGGCTGAATCGATCCAATGTCCATAGTGCGGCCGGCTTATGTCAATGAAAAGTTCCAGTGATACCATCGGGAAACGAAGCCACGACCTTACAAAGTCTAGCGCTGTGCTTCAACCAACTGCGCCACTCCGTTCCCCCGGTCACTATATGTACCAACTGCGCCACTCCGTTCCCCCGGTCACTATATGTACCAACTGCGCCACTCCGTTCCCCCGGTCACTATATGTACCAACTGCGCCACCCCGTTCTCCCGGTCACTATATGTACCAACTGCGCCACCCCGTTCTCCCGGTCACTATATGTACCATCAGGTTTAACATTCAGAAATTCCGTGTTCTGCCCACACATTTTTTGTGTGGATCTTAGAAGGAACTGCGATTATTTCCCTATACAGCATTAACTGACTGGTTTTATAACCGAGAGTGTTTGCTGCGCGGTACGGACTGAATTCTTTACATAATTTAGACGTACAAATAGCTTGCCTTTAGCTCACACACAACAGGATGAGCGGGAACTTCCAGGACACCGTCACAGCCGTAAACAGTTCCCAGCACGCTGTAACCAACATGCCTACAGTCTCACTGCAGCCCCTTCAGTTGTCTCTCTGGTATCGTCTTATAATTCGCTTGGCCAATGTCCGAAATGCCTCCTTATCAATAATTCGGACGATAAGGTGTCACTGAATAGTGTACAAATGCCAGAATCTCCCCACCCCGTTCCTTTTTTCCTGAAAACCTCTCGCAATTTTCCACACAGCCACTGGACATTTCTAAAACTGTGCAGGGTCACAACAGGCCAATGACCTTGTTCTGCAAGCTGGTGGGTCTTTGTAATCCGAGAGTGCAGTTTGCAAGCAGGTCACACCGTGTGTGATACAATTGCGAAACACCCAATGATTACTGAGCTCTATGTTCTGCATGCAGCGTCGCGACGCTCAGGCGACACAATGTGAACCGTTAATCAGTCGCTCGCCCTGGAAGGTGGATGGAACTACATAACAAGCGTGGAAAGTGGCTAAGGTGAAAGAAAGCCATCACTTTAGTGCGCTGTTGTGAACGTGTTGATCAACATTCGGGCTGCACAAAATGCGGGGAATTTCTTGACCAACTGAGGAACCGTTAGCGTCTCAAGAGTGACTCTGCTTCTAGGAGATAGTTACGTCATGCATTCACACACCGTACTATTTGAAGACTGCAGGCAAATATTACTACTACTACTACTACTACCACCACAACCACCACTACTACTACCACTACTACTATTACTGCTACTACCACCACTACTATCACTATTACTACTACTACTACTAGTACCACCACCACTACTATCACTACTACTACTACTACTATCACTACTATTACTACTACTACTACCACTACTACTAGTAGTACCACCATCAATACTACTACTACTACTACTACTACCACCATTACTACTACCACCACCACCACTACTACTGCATACTACAACTACCACCACTACTACTACCACTACTACTACTACTACTACTACCACTGCTGCTGCTACTACTACTACTGCTGGTGCTACTGAGAAGAAGACCATGAAGTGAGACACTATATGCATTAAGGCAGGGCAGACAACTGACTGCTCTGAACATTCCTATGCTTTACACGTTCGGCTGGAAGCAAGGCAGAGCGTTTTGAATATACAAGAGAGGCAAGATGTTGAGCCTTTGAGCTGAGTTTTGACTTATGTTGAATTCTGTCTTAAAATAATCAAAATCATAAAAAAATTACATAAGAATTCAGTCGCCATCTTATCAGACGGCCACGTATTCCACCAAGTACGGAGTACCTGAATATCCGAAGCAGCCTTTTCTTTGGCTCCTCCTACAGAAACTTAAAGTCGCGCATCCAGTTAACAAGTTCATCACCGTATACAAAACAGCCACCAGTGAGTCCTGCACTGACCCACACGACTCCACAACTCACCTTCCTAACGTGTTTGTTTACTCTCTAGAACATCAGCCTACCATCTACACCCAGATCACCCAAGCATTCTCTTTCTTTCAAAATATTGAACTGAAAACTAATACCTTTACCCATTTCTCATCTGTCTCATATAGAATACTTGCCTGCTCGTAATAACAACTTTGATTTGATCAACCTCAAATCATAGGAATACACCTAATCTATAAACCAAATATTCTCAGCACCTAAGATCAGAATTATGCAATACACTAAGGCCGGTACAAAAGGATCACATGCATGTGAGGTCTGCAGTGCGTCTCGGTTATGCTAAGGAAACAGAGATAAAAGAAAGAAGGGATAAACACATGTTGTTGACCTTCGAATAGTTTACATGTGAATAATTGTATTGAGATCAACCCCTTACAGCACAAGACGAGTTTCAACACGAAAATAAACCAATACAAACACCTGCTTGGAATACAGGACAGCATATTCTACTACTACGAACCTCCCACGCACCGCATAATCACTATTCTCACGAACAAATATTTTTTGGGGCGTCTAAATATTTTGATCGCGTGAACTTGTATTAAATACATTTATAATAGCTTCCAAGCAGCAACTACCAATTTACTACAAGTTTTCCCAGGCCACTGCCTCCTGTGATCCACCCAGTTCCCACCAGATCGCTCTGCACGCACTTCTGCATTAAAAACTAGACACAGCTATGCAGAGAACTTTTTTTTCTTCCTCAAGACTTGCTTTAAATATGATAGTTACAGAATTGTCTTAATTCCTCATGATTTGGAGGATCATTAAATTTGTTATCTAAGGATTATAGAAACAGTTTGCGTTGAGAGCAGCACTGATACTCTCCGTAGAAGGGCGGACAGCTACTCCGTACAGCTGCAGTACTGTAGGTTCGCACAGCGGTACTGAATGTTGCACTATTGTGGGATACGACGCAGTGCGGACGGTTCTGCAGCTACTTACCGGGGTGCTGATAAGTCCTTAGCCCGACCAGGAAGGAAACAAGCTCGGAAGCATGTCAAGGACGCGCGCGATTTCAACAACATCGAGACGCGAGCTATCATCAAGTTTTTTTTATGCAAGGCAAGGTACCCGAAGGAAGTTCACGCTATTCTGACAGAAACATTAACTTGTTTCCTTCCTGGTCGGGCTAAGAACTTATCAGCACCCCTGTAGCTATCTGTGTAGAACACAAAACATTCAAACACTGCGTACAGAAGCGTCTTGTTTCCTTGCTTCATACACAGACACCCTCGACGACATTCCTAAGAAGACATGAATTTACCGTTTTGTAACAAAATGAATATTTACACTTGGTTCAGCTGCTATCATGTCTGGCCCTGCAACTTGTCTAGTGCAGCCAAATCACCGAGGGTCAACTGGGTATCTTATTTCTTCCACAGCGGGCGGAACAGTACCGATTTAAACCCGCACAAACACAAAATCTGAACACCGTCCATTCGTTTATTTACTGTCCCACAACATGTTTCGGTCGTTCCATTCTGCTGTCATCAGTAGAAAACACAAGTACATAAATGGAAGAGTGTGCTCTATAGGAGGCCAATTATTGTGCGGGAGAGGCCTCTTCTATGGCATATTTTGTTCCGTTTTGTGCCTGATGATATTCGAATGGAAAGACCGAAACATGTCGCAGGAATCTTAGCAATTGACCAATATAATACACAAAATTTTGTTTTATAATAAGTTTATTATATTCCTCTACATGTTTCGAGCACTGTTGTGCTGATCTTCAGGAGGTCAAAATTGTATCGTACAGCATCTGGTATCCTCTCCCAATCTGCGCACCGGACGACCACCTACAGGTGTGATGCTACCAGATGTTGTATAATAAAATTTTGACCTCCTGATGATGAGCACAACAGTGCTCGAAACATGTAGAGGCATATAATAAGCTTATTATAAAACAAGATTTTGTACATTAAGTTGGTTAATTGCTAGGATTATACTGAGATGCAAAACATAAAACAAATATTGTATAACAGTAAGTAAATTAACGTACGGTGTTCAGACGTTGTGTTTGTGTGGATATTAATCGCTACTTTGTAGTTAACACAAACAGATGACGCTGTCTAAATTTGGTGCAGCCGGTGGAACAGTTTTCTGCCATACCGGCTTCACATTCCAATGCAGTACCATGAGGAAGTCAGCTATGTGCTGCCAGTCACTCGCACCATTCCAATATGAGTTATTGCAATCGTGTATGTACACCAGCAAATGCGCATAATAGATTTATATGTAATACATAAAGTTTAACCCTCCTACATATTTCAGTGCTAAATCGCCAACCTCAGGGAAACGTTAATACTAAAGAAATATATAATATTCATACGTCAGTCTTACCGGTACCATGTTAAAATACAAAATATATAAAATATTTATATTTACACTTATATATAAATTTTAGAACAATACATGTGTGACTGCTGTATGAACATTATATATTTCTTTAGTATTAACTTATCCCTGACGATGGTGATTTAGCGCTGAAACATGTAGGAGGGTTAAAGTTTATGTATAACATATACTACTACGAATGCCTCGAAATAGATTACCCAGGGTAATGACACACTACTGTCCGACTGGCAGAAGGAATCATGGTAGACCTTTGAAGAGACTTCTGGATACGTGAGACCGGAACGGGTCAACAAGTGGCCCAACTGCATGACAGATATATGATGGTGATGATGATGATATACTTCTATTGTGTGCATTTGTTGGCGCATGTACAGGACTGCAAGCACAAAGCACGGTATGGAAGTAACATTAAACATGAGTTACTGCAGTCTATCGCCAAGTCTTGCTATCAGTGTCGCCTGGAGCAGTTAGTCGGTGTGTCTCGTGCACAATTCTCAGCCTGCAGGGCTTCCGTGATATTTAACCTTTTAAAGTCTAGCGGTTTCTTTACGTACCACCAGGTTTAACATTCAACAATTCTACACGATGCTCGCTTTGCATTGAGTGTTTTGTACGGATCTCAGAACAAACAGCGACTTTTGCTGTATAACTGACTGGTTTTTTGTCACCGGGGTGTAAAGTGTTTACTGCGCGGTACGGACTTATTCCTTATATAAAGCAAATTACCCTTATTCTTTAAAAGGTTAAGAGTCGTTCAAAAGAACGCACACCGCAGCTCTGCTGTTGCTAAGTCCACTACAGCGTTCTTTTCAAATGGGACCGAGCAGGACATAGCACTTCAGAACGAAAGAGTCGTCTTTCGTTATGTAAAAGCAATGTCGGCCACTCTACGGGCAACATCACGCGATAAGCAGGCCTGTATACAGCAGACTATTAGCTTACAATCTGTGAGCTTGTTGATAGATACTGCGAGCGGGTTCTGCTTTATGATATACTCGGCCTGTTTTACCTTTCATACAGAGCTAATTTAATGCCTCCTTATCTTTTGGAAGATGATTTTGTTTAATATATAGCCATTCAAGTGTCAGTGTTTACTTTGTATGCCACCAAGTTGAGTATTCAAAAAACTTGCGTTCTGTACACACAGTTTATTGTGTGTTCTGTAGGGATCTCAGAACAAACAGCAAATATTTTCTTGCACGTCAATAACTGACTGGTATTTATAACCGAAATGGAAAGTGTTTACAGCGCGGTACGGACTGGGGCTTTAAACATGTCACATTAATTTTCTTCTGTAATTACAAAGACGTGGCAATGTGTTTGCTGAAAGAAAGTTGCCTATTGACAGAATGAATTATGAGGAAATTCACGGAGCAGAGGTCCATGCCTTCATGACCTGAATAGGTAAGATGATGAGTAAAGTACTCGCTAACTAAGTAAGAAAGTAAGTAACTAATTTTATGGAGCACCGTCCTTCTTGAGATTCTAACAGATCCTCACCTGGTCAAGAAACTCCCGGCGCTATAACGAACTAGGAGGACCATTCTGTGTTCACAACAGACCGCCATTGTTCCCAATCCTGAGCCAGGTTATTCCAGCCCATGCCCGACCATCTCATTTCTTTAAAACATTGTTTTAATATTATCCTCCCATACACGGCTACGTCTTCCATACGGGTTCTGTCATTGAGATTTCCCGACCAAAATTTTGTATGCACTTTTTATACCGCAATGAATGCTACATTTTCTAAATTCAATGTCGTTAAACGATTTACTAATCAATTCTTTATTTTCTTCGCGTTGCAAAGTTTGTTAACACCCTCAGCTCTGGCGCTCGTGCACCTTCGTCCCGTTCGGACCCACTGTCAATTGCGAACATTTCAGACGCTGGGAATGGCCGTTTCGAATAGAACACAGCCAAGCCGGGACTGTCCGGGGCGGCCGACGGCAGGGACAGGGCGCCAACTTCAGTGGGGTAGAAAATCGAGGAATTATAAAAATTAAGAAAAAATAAATCTTTAAGCCCATAATTATAAATATGGGCCAACTACTTGCACTGTTTTATGTTATTAAAATATTTATTTACGTATAATACTTTAAAACATAAGACTTAGTTTAAAATTTGCTAAAACTCCTACATGTTTCGGTCATAACTTGACCATCCTCTGGGAGTATAAAA
>Ga0123355_10016448_pt1 | contig 11657 bp, 10 predicted proteins | sample TergutEmb28metaG_3_FD_89872 | JGI IMG/M metagenome (GOLD analysis project Ga0123355, IMG submission 89872) | Embiratermes neotenicus P1 segment gut microbial communities from Petit-Saut dam, French Guiana - Emb289 P1 | ecosystem: Host-associated > Arthropoda: Insects > Digestive system > Gut ...
CCCCCCCCCCCCCCCCCCCCGGAGTCTTGTACCCATAACCGCTTGTAACCAGAGTACCCGCAGAGCCCCCTATTCCTTCCCTTTTTATCTTTTTGTCTTTTGGCACAACAGCCCCCAGGGGGCCAGGGCCTCCTCATTCACGAGGTTTCTAGATCACGCACAACGAAGCACCATATTCGGTAGAACTCCTATGGACGAGTGATTAGCTCTTCGCAGAGACCTGTACCTGACAACACAGAACGCTCACAACTGACAGACTTCCATGCCCCTGGTGGGATTCGAACCCACAATCTCAGCATGCGAGCGGCCGCAGACTTACACTCCTTCCCTTAAAAAGGTAAAATCAGTATTATTAGTATTAATATGTTTACTTATGTATGTAGTTTCGTGGGCAGGAATAGTGTAGTCGGTATAGCGACTTGCTACGGGCTAGCTGGACGGTCCGGGGATCGAATCCCAGTTGTGGTGAAATTTCCCACACCAGTCCAGACCGGTCCTGGGGCCCATGCAGCCTCCTGTAAAATGGATACGGGTCTCTTCCCCGGGGAGTAAGCGGTCGGGTCGTGGCGTTGACCACTCACTCCCTCTAGCGCCGAGGTTAAAGAAAAAGTAGAGCTATACCTCTAATCCCCGTCTGGGCCTTAAAGTGAATTTTATCTTATATTATTTTACGTATGTATTTGCAAGTATTTTTATGAGGAACATATTATGAAAACAGTACTACAGCAAACACAAGATTACATACCATACCAAATAGATAAAATGGATTTCGAAAATAATAAAAACGCATTTTTTTTGTCGCCGACAGCATAGAGACAAACGAGCATAATTTTTTTTTTTTTTCGCATAAAACGCGACTCTAGAGTTTGTGTGGAAGAATTTGTGTGTATAGCATAATGCGATCTGAATATAAGTACAGATGAACGACGCTTGTTCAGCCTAACACAACACAGGTCCTCTGTTAACACCCTGTTTGTTAAATATATACTCGAATGTCATTTTAGGATGTTTCTTTTTAGATTCGTGTATCGATTGATGGAATAATATTGAGTGGTAACAGCAGGCTTTATGGCAGCCATTCCGTTGTGTTTATCAATAATAAAACAACGCGTAATACAGTCTAACACACAGCTGTGTTGTAGTAGAGTGAGTGCAGTTTGATGTTTGTTGGACCGTGCATCATTGTGATAACTGAAGAATAAAAACCAACTAGATGCCACTTATTATTTTATTGTACTTCTTATATGCTCAACATGTTTCGGGCACTACTATGCCCATCATCAGGAGCTCGTGACTATAATGTTGCTTACCACATTGGTCGTTTCGTTCTTGGTTTGCTGTAGGATGGAGGTTAGTTTCAGTTAGGCTGGCTTAGTGTCAGGGCTGCAGGCTATAGCCTGCAACCCGGACACTACTCCAGCCTAACCGTACCTAACCTCCAACCTACAGCAAACCAAGAACGAAATGACCAATATGGCAAGCAACATTATAGTCGCGAGCTCCTGATGATGGGCATAGTAGTGCCCGAAACATGTTGAGCATATAAGACGTACAATAAAATAATAAGTGGCATCTAGTTGGTTCTTATTCTACAGTTAATTGTAGTTTGTTTAGTAATAAGTACAAAGGGATGGCTGCCATGAAGGTAAATACATTCAGAAGTAAGTTACAGAGCACCAAAGAAAGTTTTCGCGCACGGCAAGTGATCTGTGCAACAGACGTTCGGAAACACTGCAGGCCATTGTACGAAACTGACAAGCCCAGGACCACCACCGTCCCACAGACCCCTTTAAGGACATGTCGTTCGCTGAATGCAGCAGTGGTACAACTCAAAAATTGCCCATTTGGAGTTAAAACTACGATGGAACTGAAAAATGTAACAACTACATCCAAACATACCGGCACATTATTATGCCGTTATTACATGTCGAGCTTTACATTGGACATGGCTGTTAGTGCACTTTGTTTTACTCATTTCTCATACATATATTTTTTACTTATTCCACTGTTGTATTTAGTAAGCGATGTAGGTCACCATTCTTCTTCATCCCTGCGAGTTTCTACGCACTCATTGACTACAGAGGTACTACTCATACCAATCCAGCTTCGTATGAGGAGGCTCCATATTAGAATCTGTGTTCGACGACCATCTGCGTTTGTTCAGGTCTTTAGAGGTTTCTAATTGCGACTGTTACAGGGGGGTCGGTGTGGGTCCTTTGGTGAAGCTGAAAGACCGTGTATTGAGGATTCGACGTCTGGCAATGGAAGAGATTTGTCCCTGCTCCACTACGTTGTGATCGTCCCTGGTTCTCACCGACCTTCATGTGCGATGGTTCCGAGGGTAAAGCGGCTGGTGCGTGAATCTAACTCAAACATTCATCTAGTAGCAAAGTTAATAAGAAGTGGCCCTCCTTCCGCAGTGGGTACCGAAATAATGGTTCCCACAAAACCTTAGAGGAAAACCGGGACATTTTCAGAAATCGTTGCTAAAACCTGGGGACATGGGGGGGGGGGGAAGACGACGCATTTTGCATATCATATGTTTCACAGGCGAGCTGTCACAAATACATGCGCAGGCGTTTTAAGATCGTTACGTAAGACCAGTTTGCAAATGTGCATTCATAATGTATGGGTCAACACAAAACGGATCCAAAAATAAATTTGCGCATTTGCGAAGAAATATTCAACGTAATTAGCAACGCAGGCGGTATAGCGCGCAAAAGCCGCGGCACGTTGTCTGCGAACGATTCACAAAACTTGCCGTTTTTCATAACTGACGCTACAATTTTACAGCACTGCCAACATTACCAAGCAAATGCCTGGCCGATTCCCGCCAACACAGTGCGAAACCAAAGATAACAAACGCTGAGCTCGCAAACCATCGGTGTAGGATACGGACTAACTGCAGTATTGCAGTGACGCAAAAAAAAATTCTACCAAATAAAAATCGGGATATTTCAACGTTCCGAAAAAGTTGTTGGGACATCGGGATATATCTTTTGAAAGCGGAACAGTCCCGGGGTAAAAGGGGCGAAAGGAAACTTTGTTCCCAGGGATAACGGGTCCTGTGCGTGAATCTATAATTCTAACCTTTATCTGCCAACAAGTTTAAGAAGAAGTGGCGCTATACCTCCACTGAATCAGAAGTTTTCTTGTCCTGGTATTTAAGAATGGAGATAAAACTTCCTTCACCTGCTCCTATAAAGGATGTTTGTATGTTGCTACACATCCTTTTAAAGAAAATGATGGTCTATGTTCACATAGTTGACATCACTATTCTAAGTACAGTGTCCACACTTCTGCTCCGATGTTTTACTTCTTTATTGAATTAGGAATGATGTAGAATGAATCAGGCAATGTCAAGCTTGAGTTTCTGTCGCAGTATTTGCTGGGAAGCTGAGTAAAATCATGACAAATATCAGTCAGTACACTTTTTCTAGGGTTCGAGATGCCTAGATATATACTGATGATGCGCAGAGCAAGATGACTCACACAGTACCGACTCTGAACGTAAGAATTCTCTTTTCAGACACCTTCCTCGGCAGCGACACCGGCTACCATAGATGAAGTTCGTCGAGCTTCTCCTCATTATCTCCAGAGAGTACCCAAGATAGCACCTCAATTAGGTCACGAAAACTTCTTTCCACTTCCTTCAGAAATGTATGCTAATCACTTGTCATTTCTCATCTATATCAAAGCCCGGAAAGGCAAGTATTTGCCTGATACTTTTCCCATTAAGGAAAGTCTGAAACAAGGAGATGCTTCATCGCCCTTGCATTTTAACTCTTTATTAATGTGTACCACCATAAGAATTCAAGAAAAGGACTGAAGGAAGGACTGCAACTGAGTGTGACACATCAGCTTTTATTCTGTGCTGATGACAATTTTCTGCATGAAAACAGACATACCATGAAGAAAAACATTAAACTTTTATTGGATGTTGGTAGGGAGATTGGTCCAAAAGTAAATTCTGATAAAGGAAGCATACGTTCAAGCCTCTTGAACAGAAGGCAGTACAAAATCACAACAAAAAGACAGGTAATAACAAATATTTTGAGAGTGTGGCAAAGTCCGAACAACTGGGTACAACCCTAACAAATCAAAATTATATTTATGAGGAAATTAAAGGCAGGTTGAACGCGGGGAACGCCTGCTATCATTCCGTCTAGAATCTGTTGTCTTACAGTTGGCTATCAAAGAACAAAAAGCTTAAAATTGACAGCACTTTGTAATTTAACATACTATACAGTCCTGAAACTTGGGCTTTCGCATTGAGGAAGGAGCACATGCTGATGGTATGTGAGAGAAGGGTGCGAAGGAAGATATTTGGGCCTAGAAGGCACAAGGTAATAGGGGACTGGAGGAGATTGCCTGAGATCCTTCATGGTGATCAAATCAAGAACGTTGAGATGGGCGGTGCAAGTGGCTCATATCGGGGAGAGAAGAGGTGCTTACAGGGTTCTGCTGGGGAAACCTGAGTGAAAGAGGCCATTTGGAGGACCTAGTCGTAGACAGGAAGATAATGTTAAAATTCACCTTCAAGAAATGGATTGGAGGGCATGAACTGGATTGATGTGGCACAGGATAGGGATAGTTGGCGGGCTGATGTGAACACGGTAATGAACCTCGAGTTCCATAAAATGCGAGGAATGTATTGACTGAGGGGTGAGTGAGTGAGTGAGTGAGTGAGTTAGTTAGTTAGTTAGCCCATCTGGATGTACGGCATTCCCCTCTGGGGTACAGCAAGTAATTCTAACATCGAAATATTGCAAATATTTCAACATAAAGTCCTCAGATCAATTGTCAACGCTCCATGGTATGTACCGAACACTATTCTACACACCGATCTACGGATACCCACAATCAAAGCAGAAATAACTAACTTCAGCACCAAATACCGAGAAAATTTACTCACACATCCCAACGAACTCATACCCGCCCTACTAGACGAAGAAGAACCAAGAAGATTAAAACACTTCAAACCAACTGAACTAACCACAAGTTTCGCATAAGTACCGTACGCAGGTACGAGAATATCTGATGCGAGGATACTCAATGGAATATTACTCCACAGGTCATGCGATAGCAATGTAGGATATAAGGTTAGGTGTACTTACAGTCTGTAATAGACTGATGGTATAATAAAGGAGACAAAAAAGTTAGTTAGTTAGTTAGTTAGTTAGTAAACCGATATCCTAGCACTCAAAGCAATGTAATGGCAGCAGTGAGACAAATAAACCACAAATAAACAAACATTAAATAGTGGCGACATAACAGTCGTGAGAAACTTACAACTGTTCCTGTTTTGCCGTTAGCAAGTATTGAACAGCCAGTTACTCACGCGATGATATTAGTTCTGACTAACTATACTAACTCCATGCAGCACAGTCCTTCCTGAAAAGCTAACATGTCTTCAATTACTCAAGAAATTGACATCATTTTATGGAACCCGAAGGTTCATTTTCGCATTCACAAGGGTCCGCTACCTATCCCTATTCTCAGCCAGAGCAATCCAGTCCATGCCTCCTTCAGTCCATTTCTTGAAGATACATTTTAACCTTTTGGCGCCGGAATTATTTTTTTTAAATTTTAGCATATAGTATATAAAATGTGAATAATACAGGAACCAAATACGTTAGATTTATGAAACAAACTGCATTTTGAAGAGGAAAAAACGAAGAGCATATAACATGTTTAAAATATTCAGTACCTATATTTGTTGAATAAATATATAAAATGGAACGTTTAGAGGTTAGCGGTGCGGTGCGACCACTATAGTCGTCGTTAGGCGTCAAAAGGTTAATATTACCCTCCCATCGACGCCTAGGTGATCTCCGTACGCAATTCACAACTGAGGTTGCAGTTCTAAAAAAAATCCTGAAACATGGATTTCCTGGGTCAAACCGGGTTATCTGGGAATGTAACCAACGAAGCAGACATGGCATAGGAATAGAATGATCGCTGGTGATTTGCCTGCAGCGTGGTTGTTGATGGCTGGTTGCCAAGCTCACAGCTGTGTGATACTACCGGGGTAGAGCATTGTATCGGCCTCAGCGAACAGTTGTATTGATTAGGTGGTTACAGAACGTTGCACTGTTCTGATAACGCTGCTGTTTTATAACTGATATCACGTTCAGCCAACCAAATATTCTAACACGTACCACAACACTGCAGCAGCTACAGAGGTTATTTGCCTGCCCACAATGCCGCATTAGCGTCACAAAACATCAGGTCTACGAGAAAATATGGTATAAAATATACCATTTTAGGTGCGTTCGTAAAATTGCGAAAAGTAACTATTAGCTTCTTCATGTCTGACTGTCTGTCCGTCCGTAGATCGTCTGTCTGCATAGAACAACTTGACTCCCACTGGATGGATTTTTATGAAATTTTACATTCGGAGGTTTTTGGAAAATCTGTTGAGAAAATTCAAGTTTCATTAAAATCTGACAAGAATGAACATGAATATGAACACTTGTTTACATTTATGACATGTCGCTCAGTTCTTCTTTGAATGAGAAATGTTTGAGAAAGAGGTTGTAGAGAAAAATCAAAACACCCATTTTATGTCCAATAAACTTTTTTTTTTCCCCGCATATCACGCCGTATAGCAGATAATGTGGGAAAATAGGGTAACGCAGCGCAGAAAAGATGCGATTTGCCTGCCGGACAACTAAGAATATAATATACATAATATTTAAAAGGTAAATCAGTCCCATTACAGGACCGAGGTTCCCAGAGGGTTCCAGGAAGTTAAGGTTCCCAGATTATGTGACAATGGCCCAGGGTGGTGGTAAGGGTGTCAGCCTTACGTACCAACCGCTTTTACACCCAGGAAATACTCCTGGTACTCATTTCTGTTAGAGGCCATAGTGCGATCGGAAGGATTATGTCAATGAAAAATTCCAACGACACCATCTGGAATCGAACCAGCGACCTTCCGATTTTTAGCACAGCACCTTAACCACTGTACTACCGCGGTCTCCATATATAATATATATATATATAATATTTAATACATATTGTTTCGAAACTGATTAATTCCGGCTGATCTCGTAAAATATTTACGGCAACACAAAAACTGAGAAACAGCGCAACGATTTACGTCATTACGATTGGTTTAGCCAAAAGTTCTAAAGAATGTCACGAGCAAACGAATATTATTTTGTTTCTGTGCAGCATCGAGCACTTCAAATTAAGATCTAACTGCGTTTTATTTTGGCCGGAAACACACATTTTCTATAAAAGCTTTGTTGCGCCACACTCATTATTTTTATATAGTTGGCAGCGACATGTAGCTCAATAGTACGCACAAAATGTACCGTTGCCTTTCTAACGCAACAGTGGTTACACGAACGAGCCACATTATTACCTTGTGTATACATATCCTACCTTTGATTTGATGTTTATGTGACCGTGCATCACTGATACAATAATATAAACAGCCAACTAAATGCAAAGATAATAAATTGTATTAATAGTTTCAATCAGCTCAACATGTTTCGGGCGATAATTTCGCCCATCCTCAGGAGCACTAGACTGTGTTTACAGCTTGTGGTATAAAGCACTGGCGATGTTGTCTGCTGGTGACCAGGATGAGGTAGAACCACCTCATCCTGGTCACCAGCAGACAACATAGCCAGTGCTTTATACCACAAGCTGTAAACACAGTCTAGTACTCCTGAGGATGGGCGAAATTATCGCCCGAAACATGTTGAGCTGATTGAAACTATTAATAAAATTTATTATTGTTGCATCTAGTTGGCTGTTAATATTATTACACTCTATCTTGTTTTCTAATGCAATAACTAGAACTCAGACACAGGAAATTGGGAATATTTATGTAACGTGCCTTTCTTTGACTTATCATTTCTGATTAGTAGTTCAAATCTCGATTAAACATTAACCCGACTACGAAAGGAAGTGGTTTCAGGTAAGAGGCGGCGTAAAAACCCGTGAAACTGATTTCGTACAGTTCTGTTAGGATTTGTACAAAGTGTTAACAAGGTTAATCGTGACAAATACCTCATGACCACTTTCATGTACAGACAAAACATTGTTAAAATATTAGGAAATATCATCATCATCATCATCATCATCATCATCTTCATGAAGGGTTAGGCGTGTTTTCTGTTCCTTAATCCTCAAGACGAAGTTGGTCCCTCCATCTCTTCCTCGGTCGTCCTGTGTTCGTTCGTCCTTTTGGTTGATATTGTAAGTGTTTGTTTTGGTATTCTATTTGTGTCCATCTTCTATACGTGTCGTAGCCACTGGGAAATAAGACGACATAAACTTCCTTCATTTTTGTGTTGATAGCTAGCCGTCGATGCTGGTTGCCACGTTCACATCACATTGTCAGATCATGCCAAGTTTATTCACGTGTTTCGAAGCTAAGTCCACGCCCCAGAAACCTCCTTACGAAGCAAGCTGCAAAAAGAGCATCCAAGTGTTCAGGGATATGCAAATAAGTCGACTGTCGAATTGAGAACTGAACGCTTCTGGGGTATTACGCAGCGAGTAGTGGCAATTCCTCACCGACATTTTGGGACAACCTATCGGTCCCGTCTTCAAGAGTCGGTTTTTTTGTTCTTGATTCTTGAATATGGGACCTACAGGTTGTCCCGAAACGTCGGTAAGAAATTACCACTACTCGCTGCGTAATAACCCAGAAGAACGCGGCGGAAACCTGAAATCACGACTGCTGAATTTTTACCGATTCTTATGAGAAGAAGTCCTAAACTTCCGGTGCACTGAATATAAAGCACCAAGCGCCCCCGAAACGTCGGTAACTCTTTACCAGTCGGCACGGTGTCGCATCCCAGTAACAACACTGTGAGAACCTCAAATCTCGCGAACTGTGAAAGTCCCTTCCTTGTACAGCAGCCTAATTCCCATTACCGTGTTTACAAAATCTGTCCATTGGGCCACATACGGCGCCATATAAATCCAGTTCACATCCGGCAACTTTATTTCTTTAAGATCTTTAGGTTTTCCGACAAAACTGTTGTAAGCATTTTTTCCCCTAAATGAACGGTGCAACACGCATTCCTCGCTTTGCCTTTCTTGATTTTAGGATCCTAAACTCCAAACCTTTTGGTAAAGGGTACAAATTTTATCAATCCTCAATGTGCGATTCTCTTAATTACTGTTCTCAGAAACCAACCCTTAGAGGAGGGAGTTGGCAGGTTTCACTACCCCTAAAACAGTGCAACATAAAAGTTTTATGTATTTTAATATTTTCAGGCGCCTTTCGCAAAATTGAGAAAAGCGACTGTTAGCTTCGTCATGTCAGTCTGTCGTTCCGTCCGCATGGGACAACTCGGGCCCTAACAAACGGAATTTTATGAAATTTTACATTTGTATATCTTTCGAAAATGTGTCGAGAAAATTAAAGTTTTCCATTAACCCCTGACAAGAATAACCGATGTATTACCTGAAGACGAACACACTTATGATATCTAGCTGAATACTTCTCAGAATGAGAAATGTTACAGACAAAATTTGTAAAGATAATTAAAACATACATTTTATAGTCAATAAATTTTTTTCCGAAAATTTGCGAGATAGTGTCACAAAAATGCTGTAGAGACAGACGGGCCACAGACAGCAATATAATGCGGCGCATGCGCCTTGCGTGCTGGGTAACTATGGCTTCAAACACACACTCAGAATACGCTACTGTTTTTCCACAGCATCAATGGTTACGTGAACGCGGCTCGATGTTGCGTTATACGCACGTGTATTGCCTGTCTTCTTTGGTCACAGGATCATCGGGCAGAAAATTGTGAACTGCATAATAGCAAGAAATCTGACCTGCACGCAGTTTTTTTCTTGATTGTAACATGATTTGTTGGTGTTGTTCTGATATGTATGACCTAAGCCGTATTTTTGAAAGCTGTATTACCAAAATCTCTATGCTGTTTTGATTATATTCCACAATCTGTCGACGAGATATGATAATTTCCTGAGCTTTTGACTCCTTACCCTTTTTAAGCCAAACTTTCCCGTCTAGAGTAACCCATAAAATTCCCCGTAGACAACAAGTCGCACGTGAATGCAGATAAAGTTAGCCAAGATTCTTGACCCTGTGTTCGCTGACATCGCACCCGTTCCGTGAGAGGGAGGGGGCTGGTGAGAGACAGCAAGTGGGGGAACTACGCAGCGAACAGCTGAGAGCGAAGGCCGGTCGTTAGAGATAACAGCATAAATATGTCATAAAATGCAAACGGATCCCTGCAAAGAGTTAGCATGGCACTCCAAAAGGCTTGTTTACTTCCAAGCACATACCGATACCACATATTGGGGATTCAAACGGATTAAACACTGATTTACTATTTCTAACTGCGAAATGTTATTTCCCGAATGTTATACAACAGAGGGTCAACGCAACTAATTTTGTTAAGCAAGTTTATTTCATGTAACAAATATGGATACATGCTTCGTATTGATATTACGCCACTTCAGGCAATACTGACATTCATACGTAGATAAAAGTACATAAATACATACGCATTTGTTTTGGTTTGTAATTGTGACCTCTGTTACATATTACGTACATACATACATACATGCATAAATACATATATACATACATTACATACATATATGCATACATACATACACACATACGTAAATGCATCCATACATGCATGCATACGTAAATGCATGCATATATACATACATATATACATATATACACACATATACATACATACACACACATACATACACACACACACATACATACATACATACATACACACACAGCCACATACAAGTGTAGATTTAAACATACAAAGACTAATCGACTCCATGCAGCACATTCATTCTGGAGAAGCTAACAGTGGCTCAAACAGTTAACAAATTCTCCGGATTTTATATAGTAAGAAAGTTCATTGTCATGTATACAGCAGCCCACAGCTGCTCCCTATCCACAGCCAGATGGATCTAGTCTGTACCCTCACCCCGTTTCTTTAAATTGCTAGAAGAGTAACATGAACGCAACGGACCTGCTCTCCAGGAGCACACCAATATCATTTCTCGGCAGATGGCACGGCAGTAGGCTGCTCCTAGAGCATGACTTTCACTGCCTTGTCCTGCTGGCTGGCATCTTGTTCCCTTTTATTGCAAACATCCCGTCGCGATAACAAGTACAGTGAAAAGCAGTAAACCGACACTCACAACAAAACATTTTATTTTCTCATACAGTTTAGTATATTTTACAGCATGTTTCGACCAATTCGGCCATCTTCAGGTATTACAACTGTGTACGAAAAACGTGCGAGCAATTTATTGGCGGTTTACTTCTTCAGGTTGTAAGGCTTCTTTTACTGCTCCGAATACTACCTACTAGCATAACATAGACAGCTACATACATACATACACACATACATAACACAAACATACATACATACATACATACATACATACGTAACGACAGAATAGCAAGAAAATAGCAGGTGTTAGCATTTTATGTTTTTCTACCTCTCCATCTGTCTGTCTGTCTGTCTTTCTATCTGTTTACTTAGTTCAGGATCTATCTATCTATCTATCTATCTATCTATCTATCTATCTATCTATCTATCTATCTATCTATCTATCTATCTATCCATCCATCCATCCATCCATCCATCCATCCATCCATCCATCCATCCATC
>Ga0123355_10016449_pt1 | contig 11656 bp, 10 predicted proteins | sample TergutEmb28metaG_3_FD_89872 | JGI IMG/M metagenome (GOLD analysis project Ga0123355, IMG submission 89872) | Embiratermes neotenicus P1 segment gut microbial communities from Petit-Saut dam, French Guiana - Emb289 P1 | ecosystem: Host-associated > Arthropoda: Insects > Digestive system > Gut ...
ACCCAAGAACGCCTTGGGCAAAACACAAATAAATCATACCGCAAGCCCCGCAGCAATGTTGCCCTGCTTTCCGGCTTGCTGCGTTGTGCTTGTGGCGATTATATGCGCCCTAAAATGAGCCAACGCAAAAACAGCGACGGCGAGTTCATCTACTCTTACCTTTGCGCCATGAAGGAGCGCAGCCGCTCTCACAACTGCAAAATGAAAAATCCTAACGGTAACATGTTGGACAAGGCTATATGCGAGGAAATAAAAAAACTAGGCGAGGATAACTCCGAGTTCCTTCGCCAATTGGAACAGGGCAAGCGGCAACTTGAGGGTAACTGTGAGGAATACGGTGATACACTTGAAAATCTGAAGGCTGACCTTATCGAGAATGAAAAAGAAATTGCTAACCTAGTCAACACAATGGCAAGAGTCGCAGGTGGTTCTGCCGAAGATTACATCATTAAACAAATTGACGAGATGCACGAAAAAGGCAATGCCCTAAAAAGCCGCATTGCCGAGTTGGAAAGCCTTATGGAAACTCACAAACTATCCGATATTGAGTTTGACATTATCCGTCAAGTGCTATCCAATTTCAAATCCACTCTTGATGTAATGGATATTGAACAGAAACGAGAAGCGATCCGCGCATTCGTAAAACGCATCGTTTGGGATGGACAAAATATTCATATGTATCTTTTTGGCTCAGATGACGAAAATGGCTTAGAACTGCCCGTTGACGATGATGAAAAAAGTCCATCGGGAGGGTATAGCAAACGAAATACTAATGGATATGCGGGCAGGTAAAAAACGTAATGGCGATATTCACCTGCAAGATGTAGTGGGCGTAGACCGCGAGGGTAATGAAGTACGAGTAGAGGATAAAATTGCTGATGACAAAGAGCCTGTGGACGACCAAGTAGGCTTAAAAATGCAAGTAAGGCGCTTGCAAGATGCATTATTACGGGTACTCCATGGCAGAGAAAAAACTGTAATTGAAATGCGCTATGGGCTGGCTGGCCGAGACGAGCTCACTCAAAGAGAAATTGCCCATCAATTGGGGATTTCCCGCAGCTACGTATCCAGGATAGAAAAAAAAGCCTTGGGTAGGCTTAATAAGGAAATGCAGGTTTAGCGTATAGTAATATACTGCGCCCGGCTAAAATTATTAAATCGAGTAAGTAGGGTTATCCGCATAGCCGCTTGCTCGATTTTTTATCCGCTAGCAAATTGAAATACTTTTAGGTAGCACACGCCGGCTTCTTCTTACTTCCTGCTGTTACTTTTTGAAGATTCTCGCGGCCTCTTCCACCATTTCTGGTGTAGGGGGCGGAGTATCGGTTAATTCATAAGGAATATTACGGCTTTTCCATTTATATTCGCCCTCTTTGTGGAAGGGCAGCACATCTACTTTTTCTACATTACTATAGCTTTTTAGGAATTCCGCTAAGTTTTTTATTTCATCCATATTATCTGTCAGCCCGGGTACAAGTACGTAGCGCACCCATGTTGGAATGTTCAACGCTTGGCTAAGGTGCAATACATCTAGCGTTCTGTCGATATCCACGCCCGTTACTTTTTTATATGTTTCCGGGTTGTAAGTTTTTATATCCAGCAGCAGCAAGTCTGTATATTGTAGGGCTTTTTTTGCGTTATCTAGGGTTGTATAGCCCGATGTGTCTATAGCCGTGTGGATTCCGTGTTGTTTGCAAGATTTTAGTGTCTCTGTCAAAAATTCTGCTTGCATGAATGGTTCACCGCCGGAAACGGTGACTCCACCGCCGGAAGCGTTGTAATACGTTTTGTACTTTAGTACTTCGTCCATGATGTCTTCTACGGTCATAAGTTTGCCACTTTGTTTTTCCCAAGAATCTGGGTTGTGGCAATATTTGCAACGCAAAGGACAGCCAGACAGGAATATGACGCATCGTATTCCCGGGCCGTCTACCATTCCACCGTTGTAGACAGAATGTACATAACCTGTTACGCCAGACTTCATGTTAAATCCTTTCGTGGAAAGTGCGGTGTATAACTTCCAGTTGCTGTTCTTCCGTTAGCTTTATGAAGTTTACGGCATAGCCAGATACACGTATGGTTAATTGCGGGTATTTTTCTGGGCGTTGCATTGCATCGAGCAGTGTTTCTTTGTCGAATACATTGATGTTAATGTGATGCCCGTTGTCGGCAAAATAGCCGTCTAAAAGGCCTACCAAATTTGCAATACGTGTGGCGTCATCGCCACCAAGGGCTTTTGGCACCATCGAAAATGTATAAGAAATACCATCTTGCGAATATGCGTATGGCAATTTTGCCACAGATGCCATAGACGCCAATGCGCCTTTTTTATCGCGCCCATGCATTGGGTTTGCGCCCGGTGCAAAAGGCTCGCCGGCTTTGCGCCCGTCCGGGGTTGCGCCGGTTGCTTTTCCGTACACTACGTTGGATGTGATAGTAAGCACAGACAGTGTGGGAATTGCATTGCGATAAAATTTTTGTTTTTCCAGCTTTGCCATAAAGCTTTTTACGATGTCATAAGCGATTTTATCTACACGCTCGTCGTTGTTGCCATAGGCAGGATAGTCGCCCTCAATTTCGTAGTCAACGACTAAGCCGCTTGCGGGGTCACGAACGGTTTTTACTTTTGCGTATTTAATTGCGGAAAGAGAGTCTGCCACTACAGAAAGCCCGGCAATGCCGCAGGCCTGGGTGCGCAATATGTCTTTGTCGTGCAGGGCAAATTGCAAGCTTTCGTAATTGTATTTGTCGTGCATATAGTGGATTACGTTAAGTGTCCTTATATATAGGGCTGCCAGCCAATCCATCATTTGGTCGAAACGGCGATACACTTCATCGTATTCCAGATATTCTGCCGATATTGGAGCAAATTCGGCGGCTACTTGGTCGCCGCTTTTTTCGTCTTTTCCGCCGTTTATGGCGTATGTTAAAGCTTTTGCAAGGTTGGCACGTGCGCCAAAAAATTGCATCTGCTTGCCAAGGCGCATTGCGGATACGCAGCAGGCTATACCGTAGTCGTCACCCCAATAACCGCGCATAAGGTCATCATTTTCATATTGGATAGAGCTGGTCTGGATAGACATTTTTGCGCAGTAATTCTTGAAGCCTTGAGGGAGTTTTTGGCTCCATAAAACCGTAAGGTTTGGCTCGGGGGCTGGGCCTAGTGTTTTTAAGGTGTGAATCATACGGAAGCAGTTTTTAGTGACCAATGTGCGCCCGTCTTCGCTCATGCCGCCAATGGCCTCTGTAACCCATGTCGGGTCGCCAGAAAACAGCGCATTGTATTCCGGGGTACGCAAAAAGCGAATCATCCGCAGCTTCATGGCGAAGTGGTCCATGAGTTCTTGCACTTCCACTTCTGTTATTGTGCCGTTTTTAAGGTCGCGCTCGATATAAATATCCAGGAACGTTGCCACACGCCCTAGGGATGTTGCCGCCCCGTCCTGCTGTTTTGTAGACGCAAGATATGCAAAGTACGTCCACTGGATGGCTTCTTTTGCGTTTTGCGCAGGCTGGGAAATATCAAAGCCATAGGATTGCGCCATTTGTTCCAGTTGCTTTAGCGCGCGAATTTGCTCGCTAAGTTCTTCCCTTAATTGAATATTGCTCTCCACCAGTACCAAAACGTCTTCTTGTTTGAGCTGCTCTTTTTTGTCTGCGATAAGGAATGCCGTGCCATACAGCGCAACACGACGGTAATCGCCAATGATACGTCCGCGTCCATATGCATCTGGCAGGCCTGTGATGATGCCTGTCTTACGGGCGGCACGCATATCGTCTGTATATGCGTCAAAAACGCCGTCGTTGTGGGCTTTGCGGTGCTTTGTGTAGATTTCTTCAACATGCGGGTCTAATTCATAGCCGTAGGCTTTCATCGCATTTTGTATCACTCTAATGCCGCCATTGGGCATGATTCCGCGCTTTAGGGGCTTGTCTGTTTGCAAGCCTACAATGGTTTCAAGGTCTTTATTGATATATCCCGGTGGGTGAGAAGTAATTGTAGTGGGAATTTTTGTTTCTACATCGAGTATCCCTTTTTCAGATTCTATCTTCGTTAACGTGCAAACTTCCTCCCAAAGTGTGTTGGTACGGTCTGTTGCGTCTGCAAGAAAGGAATCATCTCCTAAATATGGTGTGTAGTTTTTTTGAATAAAGTCGCGCACATTCACTTCGTCCATCCAAATGCCTTTTGCAAAGCTATTCCAAGCAAGAGTTGTGCCATTACAAAAAGTATCCCAAGCTGGTTGGTTCGTTTTCATGATATCACCTTTCCGCTGTCTAAAATTGTGTCATAGCTATTCTATCCTATTGATGGGGATTAGTAAATGAGGCATTTATAGGGTTTGGCCAATTTGGTAGTGATGCGAACCAAAAACTGTGCTATACTACCAGCGAAATCAATAGCGTACGCTAGGGGGCATTCCTATGAAATTTATCGCAGAACTCAAAGAAAACGACCACGTACTTGGCCATTACCTATGTAAATTCAAGCAAAGCCTAAAAACCCGCACAGGCAAGACATACTACTCTATAAAATTACAAGACAAAACCGGTACAGTAGACGCCAAGGTTTGGGAACTGACAAACGACATCCAAGACTTTAATGAGGGCGATATGGTTAAAATTGATGCAACTGCCCTATCGTACCAAAACGAAATACAAATAAAAATCCACAAACTACGCCGTAGCCAGGAAGGCGAGTACGTCATGTCCGACTACATCCCCACTACGGAAAAAAATATAGATGACATGTACAGCCAAATCGTCGCGCTGGTTCATTCCATCGAAAACACATATATCAAAACCCTGCTGGAAAATATTTTGATCAAAGACCAAGCCCGTGCCGCTGCATTAAAAAGCCATTCTGCCGCAAAGGCAATGCACCACAGCTACATGGGCGGCTTGCTGGAACACATACTTGCCGTTGCGCAAATTTGCGACATCATGAGCAGCCGCTACAAATATATAAACCGCGACCTTTTGCTTGCGGGCGCGCTGCTTCACGACATCGGCAAAATTTACGAGCTTTCCCCCATGCCGCAAAACGAGTACACAGACGACGGACAGATGCTTGGGCATATAATTATTGGCGTAGAAATGGTCGTTGTGGAAACAATGAAAATTGAAGACTTCCCACACGAAATAGCGTCACTCATCAAGCATTTAATCATTTCGCACCATGGGGAATTTGAATTTGGCTCGCCCAAGCTGCCGTCCACAGCAGAGGCTATTTTGCTGCATTACGCAGACAATATGGACGCAAAACTTAAAACAATAGAAGAAGTACTGGACAAAGACACAACCCCAGGCCCATGGGCCGGGTATCACAAGGCGTTAGCCCGATATATAAGGAAGTCGGAATTTTAATGAGTAAACCCGAGAAGAATAGCACACAAATTATAGAAATCGAATCTGTCACCGCCAAAGGCTTTGGTGTAGGCCATATCAACGGCTTTACAGTATTTGTAGACGGCGGTTTACCCGGCGACGAATTGAAAATTCACATGCTAAAAGCAAAATCCCGCTACGGATACGGTAAAATCATAGAAATACTGCGCCCCTCCCCACACCGCATGGAAAGCCCTTGCCCTGTTTTCGACCGCTGCGGAGGCTGCCAATGGCAACATTGCGCATACAAAGCGCAGCTTGGATTCAAAAAGCAAATTGTCATAGATGCGCTGGAGCGCATTGGGCAGGTAAAAAACCCGCCTGTGCAAGATGTGATGGGCATGTTAAAGCCCAATAACTACCGCAACAAGGCCGTTTTTCCTGTTGTGCCAGCGGATAACACACACGGCTTTGCCATAGGCATGTTTTCTGCCCGTAGCCACCGTATTGTAGAAGTCGAAAATTGTAATATCCAGCATCCGGCTCATGTTGCGGTGCTTAAAGTGGTAAAAAAATACATGCGTCGCAATAAAATAAGCCCATACAACGAGACAACGCACAGCGGGCTTATGCGCTTTATCATGATAAGAACCAGCCTTGCCACAAAAGAAGTTATGGTGGTGCTTACTATAAACGGTAACGGCCTGCCGGTGGAGCCACGGCTTGTGGAAGACTTGGAAGGCGTGGGCGTAACCACGGTGGTTATAAGCCGCCATACCGCCAAAAACAATGTGGTGCTGGGCGACCATTTCCGGATTATAAGCGGCAGCGGTTTTATCCGCGAGCGTATAGGCCATGTCACATACCAAATATCCGCGCCGTCGTTTTTTCAAGTAAACCCTGTACAAACAAAGGCTCTGTATGAAATTGCGGTAATGCAAGCCGAGTGTAAGGGCAAAACCGTAATAGATGCCCACGTGGGCGCAGGCGGCGTTTCCCTCTACGCCGCAAAACACGCAAAAGAAATCATCGGCGTGGATATTGTGCAGCCTGCCATTGATGATGGAGAGAAAAACGCCGAGCTTAACGGCTTGACAAACCTGCGCTTTATATGCGGCGCAGCAGAAGAAGTTATCCCGCCCATGCTTACGAGCGGAGAAATACAACCGCAAGTAGTATTCCTAGACCCGCCCCGCAAAGGCTGCGAACCCGCTTTGCTGGATGCGCTTATTGCTGCGCAAATTGAAAGAATCGTTTATATATCCTGCGACCCTGCTACGCTGGCACGGGATGTTAAAGTGCTTGCGGAGGGCGGATATCGTTTAGTAACGGCCCAGCCTGTAGATATGTTCCCGCATACAGGCAAGGTGGAAGTGAGTGCGCTGTTGGTACTCCACAAAGACAATTGCAACATATGAAAGGATGTGTGTATGCTTACTGAACAAGAAAGCGCGTTTCGTAGAGGCCAATTTCTTAGCAAGGAACAAATCAAAACAGGCTATTTTGACATATTCCCCGGGTTTCCTCCAATAAATATCAACGACATAAGCACTTATGCCAATTTTGTCCGTGAAGTGAAAGAACATGAAGGACAGGAGCGGATATGCATATCATGCACACAACTTCCCGACAGCCGGTATCCAATCGCATTGCCGCGCACAGTGGTTCCGGACGGCGACCCGAAAATTTATGGCAAACCGGAAGGTTATTCACCAAAAGAGCAAAAACAAATTCTCAAGGAATGGATTGACTTTTTACAAACTAGCAAGAGAACCTTTAAAGGGTTGCATTTCTGTTCTCATGTACCCCAGCGTTTATTTGATGCGGCTTGCTGCCAGGAGAACTTAGATGAACTTCGCTTCAAATGGGGAAATTACAAGGACTTGTCTGTGCTCGAAAATTTACCATCGCTTAAATTTCTGTACATTGGTTCGGGAGCGGGAGTGCAGGACATAACTCCAATTTGCAATATGAAAACGTTGATTGTTTTAAATATTGAAAACTTCAAACGAATTGAAGATTATTCGCCGCTAACTGCTTTGGAAAATCTGGAACAGTTAGACATTAGTGCAAATATGTTAGGGCGCATAGTGATTAAGGACTTGGAATTTTTACGCGAAATGCCAACCCTACGGTCATTTGCAACAGGGGCAACTACTTTCAGAAAAAAATACACAGAAGCAGAGATGAAAAATTTATTTGTATCCTTGCCAAATTTGAAATATTCATTTGTAAATGGCAAAACGTTTTGAGAGTAAATTACACACACGATTCTGTAACAATACTCGCCGAAAATGACACCCTCCCCGGTGCCTGCCCATCTACCAAGTACACATCACCGTCTTTACAGGCGGTAATTTTTATTTCTTCCCCAAGGCGCGTCTCCCCAAGGTAGTTAATTTGCACTTCTTTCCAGTCTGGGGCAGCATCTTCGGTAGGGAATACGGCATTACCAATTAAATCCCCATAAATGCTGTTATTCATGTGCATATTGGTATCCACATCTGCATAGCGTACCGTATGAACATGTTCAGAAAACGGTGTAAAAACGCCTGACATCAGGTTCACTTTTTCTGGCTTAACATCTACGCCAAAATCCGTTAAAGTTGGCACTTCCATCGGCAGGGCAGACGGCTTTAATATTTTGCGCGAAGCAATATCAAACAAAATCCACAGGCTAGACCATTCCATTATTTTTTGGCCGGCTTCATCATACATATCGCCATTACGGATAAACGTACCACGCGCCATTTCCGCCGGCCATGTACGAATGGTTACTGTTTCATCATACGTGGGCATTCTGGTTATTTTCAACCCAAAACGCTGCAATACAAAGCTCATGTTTAACGGGTGGAGTGTCGCAAAGCCTATACCCAGCTCGTTTGCGTTTACATCGGCGGCAATGTGTACCATGCGCAAAATTGCGGATAGCTTTACCTTTCCCCTAAAGTCTAGGTCGTAATAAGTGATGCGGGTTTTGTATTCGTACATACATGTCATCCTTCCAATAAAATTCTGTTTTACATTATACAACATCTTCGCCAATATTTTAAGTTGCGTCAAGGGGTATTAGATACTATAATGAATACGACATATTTTAAGAAAATGAGAGGACAGATGAAAAAAATGATTGATTCACTTACAAATGGAATACAACCGCTCCTGTTTGTTGCTTCCGAAGGGCTTGTTGTACCTGGCGGGCCGGGTGGCGCAACGCCGGCAGGGGAAACTACAGGTACAACAGCACCACCGGCATATACAGGAACCGCTGCCCCTGCTCAGGAAACAGGCGGCATGTCTATGTGGATGATGCTCATTGTATGGGGTGCGGTTATCCTTGGTTTTTGGTTCCTTATGATGCGCCCGCAAAAGAAGCGCGAGAAAAAGCTAAAGGAGTTGCAAGCAAGTATAAAAGCGGGTGACAATGTAGTAACAAATAGCGGAATGTTCGGTCGTGTAGCAGACGTAGGCACAGACTGCTTTGTTGTGGAAATGGGCATAAGCGGGCGTACCGTTAAAGTGCCTATACTAAAATCAGATGTTTTGGGCGTGCGTGAACCGGTTCTTACCCCCCCGCCAAAAGAGTCTACAGAGTCATAAAAATTATTCGGCAAGAAATTTATGGAATAGCAAAATATTATCATACTATTATATTATTCTTGCGTATGTATTAGTGGTATGAAGGAAATTAGGGGTAGACCCCTCAAAAAGCGGCTATGCCGCTTCCCGGAGCGTAGTGAGGAAGCGTAGCAGGGATTCACTCCCGGCGGAGCGGCGGGGCTTGGGGCAGCGCCCCATTAAAATAAAGGGAGGTTTTGACATGTTACACTTATGCATTGTTTTGGTAGTAATTGGTGTACTTGCACTTGTACTGGAGCTTATAATGCCAGGGTATGATGGCTTTATTGGTGCGGTAGTTGGCGTTATAGCCCTTGCAGTATCGGCAATTTTAGCGGTTATGTTTGTACCGGGCGGCTGGTGGTTTGTCGGCATTAATGTAACTGTTCTGGTATTGTGCGGGTACTTTGCCTGGATGTACATCCGAAGGGGGCAATTGCACGGCAAAATGGTTTTGTCCGAGGCACTTGGGGAAGATTTACCACAGGTAGATTTTGCAAGCCTGGTTGGCAAGGAAGGCAAAACCGTCACCTTGCTTCGCCCATCCGGTGAAGTGGATTTCAATGGTTTACGCGTGGAAGTGACCACAAAAGGCCAAATGGTTGAACGCGGAACACTGGTAAAAGTAGTCGAAGCGCATGGCAGCAAAGTTGTTGTTAGCGTTGTAAACGGAAATTAATATTCTTAATCCAAGGAGGATAATTCTATGACATTTTTAGCAACCACTACGGGAATTGACTTTCCATTTAGCGGTGCGGCTATTGCCATCGCCATTGCAGTTCTGATATTTGTAATCATATTTTTGCGTTTTGTACCCATTGGGCTGTGGATTTCCGCATTATCCAGCGGTGCAAAAGTTGGTATTTTCTCATTAATCGGTATGCGCCTTCGCCGCGTTGCACCGCACAAAATTGTATTACCGCTAATTAAACTTACAAAGGCTGGAATACCCATTCCAATAAGCCAATTGGAAGCGCACTTCCTTGCAGGCGGACGTGTAGATGCAACAGTTAACGCCTTAATTGCCGCACACCGCGCGAAACTGGATTTGCCCTTCGAACGCGCGGCGGCAATAGACCTCGCCGGTCGTGACGTGTTAGAAGCCGTGCGCATGTCCGTTAACCCAAAAGTTATCGAAACTCCTATAGTGTCCGGTGTTGCAATGAATGGCGTTGAAGTAAAAGTTGTTGCCCGTGTTACCGTGCGCACAAATATAGAGCGCCTTATTGGCGGTGCAGGTGAAGCAACCATTATTGCCCGTGTAGGTGAAGGTATCGTTACCACCGTAGGTTCTGCCGCTTCTCACCGCGAAGTACAAGAAAACCCCGACCTCATCTCCAAAACAGTATTGAACAAAGGCTTGGATGCCGGTACTGCTTACGAAATTCTTTCCATTGACATTGCCGATATAGACATAGGGCGCAACATTGGTGCCGCACTGCAAATAGACCAGGCAGAAGCCGACAAAAAAGTGGCAGAGGCAAAAGCAGAAGAACGCCGCTCTTTAGCGGTAGCGGAAGAGCAAGAAATGCGCGCAAAAGTACAAGAAATGCGTGCAAAAGTAGTCGCATCCGAGGCAGAAGTTCCACTGGCGCTTGCAGAAGCATTACGCAGCGGCAACATGGGCTTTATGGACTATGTAAACATGCAAAACAAGCAAGCCGACACAAAAATGCGCGAAAACATTGGCGGTATGCAAATTGATATGTCTGCAAAGCCGGTGAAGTAATTTGTAAGACCTTGGGGTTTCACCCCAAGCCCCACTTTTGAAAAAGTTTACGCAAAACTTTATGATTATATTTTTATATGACATCCAAAGCCGTAACTGCGAATATTTCGTAGTTGCGGCTTTTATATTCCTCTAGGAAATTGTTCTGTACGAAACGCGCGGCGGGAGCCGCTTTTTAATGCACCTTGATTTTATCCTCTATACGTGGCATAGTATCACCAACTCATTCACGTAGGAGGTTCACATGAAAATTGGTACAGTAAAAGAAATTAAACGTCACGAATACCGCGTAGGTTTAACGCCCAGCAATGCAAAAGATTACATCAATAACGGCCACGAAGTTTATATTCAAGCGGGAGCGGGACAAGGCTCCTCTTTACCGGACGAAGAATACGCCGCCGCAGGCGCAACGATTCTAAGCAGCGCAGAAGAAGTATGGGCCACATGCGACATGATTATCAAAGTAAAAGAGCCCCTTGCCGCCGAGTACCCGCTTATGCGTGCAGACCAAATTATATACACATACCTGCACCTTGCCGCAGACAAACCCCTTACAGACGCGCTTTTAGCGCAAAAATGCAAAGCCGTTGCATACGAGACCATTCGTGGCGCAGACGGCGGGCTGCCACTTTTGAAGCCTATGAGCGAAGTTGCGGGCAAGCTTAGCGTACAAGCAGGCGTACGCTGTCTCGAAAAGCCCATGGGCGGGCGCGGCGTATTGCTGGGCGGTTCTGTCGGTGTTAAGAGGGGCGACTGCGTCATTATCGGCGGCGGCGTAGTGGGTACGGCTGCGCTAAAAATGGCTGTGGGGCTGGGCGCAAATGTGACGCTGCTAGACAACAACTTGGAACGCCTTGCCCAACTGGACGATTTATTTGCCAACCAAATACAAACCATGTATTCCACCCCCGCAAACATTGAAGCGGCAGTAAAAAGTGCCGATTTAGTCATTGGTGCCGTGCTGGTTCCCGGAGCCGCCGC
>Ga0123355_10016450_pt1 | contig 11656 bp, 9 predicted proteins | sample TergutEmb28metaG_3_FD_89872 | JGI IMG/M metagenome (GOLD analysis project Ga0123355, IMG submission 89872) | Embiratermes neotenicus P1 segment gut microbial communities from Petit-Saut dam, French Guiana - Emb289 P1 | ecosystem: Host-associated > Arthropoda: Insects > Digestive system > Gut ...
CGATGAGGCGGCTGGGCCGATGAGGCGAGCGGCGATCGGCTGCGGCGGCCCCGAGGTCACGGCCCTGGGGTTCGGCGGAGCCGCGATCGGCAACCTCTACGCGGCGCTCGACGACGAGACGGCAGAGGCGGTGCTCGAGGCTGCCTGGGCGGGCGGTATCCGTTACTTCGACACCGCTCCGCACTACGGCCTCGGGCTGTCCGAGCGGCGCATCGGGAACGCCCTCAGAACCCGACCGCGTGACGAGTATGTGATCTCGACCAAGGTCGGCCGCCTGCTCGTGCCCAACGCGCGCCCGACGGGGTCCGACCTTGAGCACGGCGGGTTCGACGTGCCCGACGACTGGACACGTGAGCGTGACTACAGCCGTGACGGGATCCTGCGCAGCGTCGAGGCGAGCCTCGGCCGGCTCGGGCTCGACAGGCTGGACATCGTGTTCGTGCATGACCCTGAGGAGCACATGGGGCAGGCCCTGGGCGAGGCCGTCCCGGCGCTGATCGAGCTGCGTGAACAGGGCGCCGTCGGCGCGGTCGGCGCCGGCATGAACCTCGTCGCGCCGCTGCGCCGGTTCGTCGCCGAGACCGACATCGACGTCGTGCTCGTCGCCGGACGCTGGACGCTGATCGATCGCTCGGCCGGCCCGCTGCTCGAGGAGTGCCTGCACGCGAACGTCGCCGTGATCGCGGCCGGTGTGTTCAACTCCGGGTTGCTGGCGCATGCGGCGCCCTCGTCCAGCGCCACGTTCGACTACGGGCCGGTGCCCGATGATGCGCTGCAGGTGGCGGTCGCGGCCGCCCGCGCCTGCGCTGATCACGGCACCACGCTTCCCACTGCCGCGCTGCAGTTCCCGCTGCGCCACGCGGCTGTCAGCTCCGTGCTGGTGGGCATGCGGACACCAGCCGAGTGCCGGCAGGACCTGGTGGCCGTCGCCACCGACATCGACGAGCGGCTGTGGAGCGATCTTCCCGAGCCGATCAGCGATCGGAGTTGACAGCGGGCAGCGCATCTGATTGGCTTGCGCTACTCAGACATCGGACCAATGTGAACACCAGCCCGCATTTCCAGCGAGATCGCAGGCAAACAGGGTGACATTGCTCCAATGTCTCGTGGTACGAGAGAGAGGAAGAGATCGTGCAGCGAGTTCGTCGGTCGTCTGTGGTCGCATTCGTATTCGTGGTCATGCTCGTGTGGTCCTCAGCGACCGCGGCAGCGGGCAACGCGGCGACGCTGTACGCATCGCCGAGCGGGGAGGGGTCGGCGTGTTCTCATTCCCGACCTTGCTCGCTGACGTCCGCGCAGCAGACTGTGCGCGCGCTCGACCCCGCCCGCGGCGGAAACGTCAAGGTTGAGCTGGCGGGCGGCACCTACGACCTCGCTGCGCCGTTGAGGTTCACAGCGGCGGACTCGGGCTCTCCGAAGCATCCGGTCGTGTGGAAGGCCGCCCCCGGGGCGCACCCCGTACTGTCGGGTGCCGCCCGCGTCACCGATTGGTCGCGCACGGCCGACCCCTACGGCGTGTGGCAGGCGTCCGTCCCAGCCGGCAGCGCAACCCGGCAGCTCTACGTGAACGGCGTCGAGGCGCCCGTCGCACAGGCGACCCCGACGCAGCTCGGCTTCACCGGCAACTGGTCGGGCTCCTCCACCGGCTACGACATCTCATCCGACGCGACGGCTGTCAGGTTCTTCGGCTCGCTGACGCCGGCGCAGCTCAGCCAGGTCGAGTTCTCCTATCCCGGCGGCAACGGCGCCTGGACGCAGTCGGAGTGCCGTGTTGCGAGCTACTCGAACGGTCAGATCACGATGGACGAACCGTGCTGGCAGAACGTCACCAACCGGCTCGCGTTCGCGGACGGGAGCGGCGGGCTGCCGAGCATGGGCACCAGCACGATGCCTACGGCGATCGAGAACGCGCGCGCGCTGCTTCATCCCGGCCAGTGGTTCCTGGACACATCCTCGGACACGCTGTACTTCGACGGTCCGCAGTCGATGGCTGGCATTGATGTCGAGCTGCCCCGTCTGGAGTCTCTGCTCGTCGGGGCGGGGTCGCTCGCCGATCCGATCCACAACCTGAGGTTCTCAGGGCTGCAGTTCTCGTACGCGACGTGGAACGAGCCGTCATCGCCCGCGGGGTTCGCCGATGTGCAGAGCAACCTGACGATGACGCTGCCGGGCGGCAACCAGGGCATGTGCACGTTCAGCACCCCGGCCGGCACCTGCCCGTGGGGCGCGCTGACGCAACCGGCCGTCAACGTCGGCTTCTCGGGCTCGAACAACGTCACCTTCTCCGGCGACCGCTTCGTCGACCTCGGCGGCGCCGGGCTCGGATTCGAGTACGGCGATCATCACGACACCGTGACCCGCAGCCTGTTCGATCACATCGCGTCGACCGCGGTTCTGCTCGGATGCACCTACGACCCGACGCCGACCATCGCCGCAGACGCCCAGGGGATCATCCAGCACTGCAGCCTCGATCCCACCGTCGCCGCCAACGACGCGATCGGGACCAACGAGATCTTGCAGCACACGACCGTGTCCGACAACGTGATCGAACACATCGGCAGCGACTACACATCCGCCTCAGCGGTCACGTTGCTGTTCTCGCAGCACACGCGGATCATCCACAACGACATCTTCGACGTCCCCTACACCGGGATCACCGCCGGTGTCATCCAGGGACACGTCGACGATCAGACGCACTCCCAGAATTCCGTCAACGTCAACGGCTGGAACACGATTGGGTACAACCTGATCCACGACTACATGCAGGTGCGCGACGACGGCGGCGCGATGTACATCGAGGGCCACCAGGCCCAGTACGTCTACAACTCCGACGGCACCGTCAACGAGCAGGCGACCCTGGCCCAGGGGATGCACGCGATCGGCAACGTCGCCTACAACAAGGTGGGCTTCTCACCCGCCATGTACGACGATGCCGGCTCGGAGTACATCAACTGGCAGAACAACGTCCTGTTCACGCTCAACGGCAATTCGGCCCAGGGCGGGTGTGACTCAACTGGGCCGTTCGGGCTCGAGGGCAACTACGCATCGGGCGGATACGAGTCCTACTTCTGCCTGCCGGCGGGCGTGACGATCCAGACGTTCGCATCCAACAACCAGACGATCCCGGACTCGCCGGGCCCCAACGACCTCCCGGCCTCCGCGATCGACGGCGCCGGGCCGCCGGCCGGTGTCGCGAGGAGATTCCTCGGACTCCCGACCGACTACTACGCGTCGCCCGAGTCGGCGCCGACGGCGACGATCCCGAATGCGGTGCTGCTCGCAGGCGACGGGCTCTCCCGTGCCTCGGCGATCGACTTCTCCGGGCAGCCAGCCAGCGCGGTGCATGCGCTGTCACCGGGGTTTGTGATCGCGACGGTGCCCGCCGGCGCCAACAGCAGCGCGCTGACCGTCGGCAATCCGCCGGCGGCGCCGACGATCGCCACGCCGACCTCCGGCGCGGTCAACCTCCCGGGCCAGAGCGTGAAGGTGGGCGGCGCAGCGCCGGCCGGCACGACCGTCACCGTGACCGTCGATAAGCAGCCGCTGAGCGGTTGCAGCGCGGCAGTGACCGGCGGCAGCTGGTCGTGCACGCTCGGTCCTGTCGCGGCCGGCGAGCACTCGCTGATCGCCACCGCCCAGGACGCGGCTGGTGAGACCGCGAACTCGGCGCCGACATGGATCGGTGTCGGCGGGGCGCCGCCCGCGAGTGAGTTCCTCAACGACACCGATCCGAGCTTCCTGTACGGCCCCAGCTGGGCGTACTACTCGAACCGCGGGTACGGGGACTTCGGCGACGATGTCCATGCGACCACAGTCAACGGCGACCCGATGACCTTCACGTTCATCGGCACCGGGGTCCAGCTCTACGGCGAGCTCAACTCAGACCAGGGCGACGTCGAGTTCTCCCTCGACGGCGGTCCTCAGCAGGTGCTCGACACGAGCGGGACAGGCTCACGCCAGGTCCAGCAGGTGATCTTCTCCGCCACCGGCTTGGCGGCCGGCCAGCATACGGTCACGATGACGAAGCTGTCCGGCCAGTACGCGACCTTCGACGGGGCCGAGGTCGAGTACTCGCCGAGCGCCTCGTCCACGGGCGGGACCCCGCCGCCGGCGCCGGTGATCACCTCACCGAGCCCGGGCGCCGTGAACGTTCGCGGTTACGGTCTGGTCGTCAGCGGCACCGGCCCGGCGGGAACGACCGTCACGGTCGACGTCGACGGTCAGCCGTTCAGCGGCTGCAGCGCCGTGGTTTCAGGCGGCACCTGGGCGTGCACGCTCGACCCGCAGCTCGCGGCCGGCAGCGCGACGCTCACGGCGACCGCGACCGATGCCCTCGGCGATACGTCCGTGAGCTCGGGGATTACGGCGATCTATGTCGACGGGGTGCCGCCCGCGAGCCTGCGTCTCAACGACACCGATCCGAGCTTCCTCTATGACGCCGACTGGGGCTACTCGTGCTGCCGCGGCGACAATGACTACGGAGACGACGTCCACTACGCGGTGACGAACGGAGCGACGCTGACCTACACGTTCATCGGCACCGGGATCAAGGTCTACGGCGAGATCAGCTCGGACCAGGGTGATGTCGGGTTCTCGGTCGACGGTGGCACTCAGCAGGTGGTCGACACCAGCACCACGGGGGCACGCCAGTCCGATCAGGTGATCTTCGCCCAGAGCGGGCTGTCGCCCGGGCAGCACACGATCACGATCACGAAGCTGTCCGGCACCTACACCACGTTCGACGGTGTCGAGATCGACTACGCGCCGCCGGGAGGCTGAGCCTGGCGGGCACGTGCAGGGTGCTCGGTGGCCGGCCCGACAGGGCCGGCTAGCGGAGCGGCGGGGGATTCCCCTCGACGCTGGCGAGCAGCCCGGGTTCCCAGCTGCAGGTGTGGCAGGCGTGACGGAACGCTGCGCGCAGGAACTCGAGCGCGCCCGCGTGCGGGTCTGAGTGGGCGCGGACGGAGTCCTGGTCAAGGACGTACTCGCCGAGCGCATCGTTCCAACCGCCCTCGCTCTCCAGCAGCTGGCCCTGGCCGAAGCCGGGCGGGGCCGGATGCGCGTAGGCGTAGAAGGCTGCGCGCTCGTAGCGGGGATCGCCCGGCCACCAGCCGAGCGCGATCTCCTGCGAGTCCATCGCGTTGCGCATGATGAAGTCCGGCGAGGGCGGCTCGGCCGGCTCACCGGAGAAGAGGTTGACGGCCAGATCGAAGGAGCCCCACCAGTAGTTCACGGGCGTGGCCCGGCCGCGGTAGGGCGCTCTGACCGCGGCGAGCGCCAGCGCCGCACGCGTGGCGCAGTCGAAGTACCTCTCGACCGCCGCGGTGTCATAGGTGCTGTGCTCCTCGTCCTGGTCGAGCGGGACCGTCCACCAGACCTCCTGTGGGGCCGGATCGATCTCGACATCGGCACCCAGGGACGACAGGCTCTCGAGCAGTTGCCTTGTCACGGCTCCGACCGACCGGTTGGGGCCGAGCGCAACCCTGGCGCGCCGCCCGTCGCTGCGCTCGGCGAACGCCTCGTGTCCGCGCAGATCGAGCCCCACCGAGACGGCGGCGGTGTGACCGGCAACCGGCAGCGGAAGCGTCTCGAAGCCGCGCGCGGTCAGCCGCAGCGCAGCGTGTTGAAGCTGGGGCTCGGGCGGAGCCAATGCGGCCGCGATCTTTCCGACCACCTGCGAGTGCGCGTGCAGCGTGTCGCAGGTCGGTTGCCAGTCGCTGTAGTTCAGCTGTGGCCACGCGTCGGTCACGGGCTCGGAGACTATCGGGAGCCGGTAGTTTGTGCGCATGACCGGAACTGAGCAGCATCCCTTCAAGGTCGTGATCGTCGGCGCCGGAGTCGCGGGTCTGGAGGCGGCGCTCGCGCTCCGGGACCTCGCGGGAGACCGGCTGTCGCTGACGCTGCTGGACCCCGCGCACGAGTTCGTCTACCGGCCGCAGAGCGTGCGCGAGCCGTTTGCCGGGCCGCTGGCGCACCGCTACGCACTGGCGGAGATCGCCGCCGACATCGGCGCCGAGCTCAGGCCCGAGGCGTTCAAGTGGCTCGATCCGGAGAACCGTACGGTTCACACCGAGCACGACGGGGAGCTCCAATACGACGCGTTGCTGCTCGCGCTTGGCGCGAGGTTCCACGCCGGCTACGAGCACGCGCTGACGCTCGATGTCCGCCAGCTCGACAAGCAGCTGCAGGGACTCGTCCAGGACGTCGAGGGCGGCTACGCGCACAGCGTCGCGTTCATCGCGCCGGGGCGGATGTCCTGGCCGTTGCCGCTGTATGAGATCGCGCTGATGACCGCGCGCCGCGCCTGGGAGATGGATCAGCAGGTGACGGTCACGCTGATCACCCCCGAGGACGCCCCGCTGGCCGTGTTCGGTCCGGAGGTGAGCGCGGCTGTGTCGAAGCTGCTCGACGAGGCCGGAATCGTGACGATCACGGAAACCCGCTGCACGACGCCCGCCGCCAACGAGGTGGTGCTGCTCCCGGGCGAGCGCAAGCTCACGGTGGACCGCGTCGTGGCGATGCCCGAGCTCTTCGGCCCGTCGACGCCCGGCCTGCCCAAGGACGGCGAGCACGGTTTCATCACGATCGACCCGCATTGCCGTGTGCCCGGGGTCGAGGCCGTGTTTGCGGCCGGCGATGCGACCGACTTCTACGTGAAGTACGGTGGCCTGGCGGCGGCACAGGCCGATGTCGCGGCGGCATCGATCGCCGCCCTCGCCGGGGCTCCGGTCGAGTTGCGGACATTCAACCCGGAGATTCACGGCATCCTGCTCGGCGGCCCGCGGCCGCTGTACATGTCCGCCTACATCGCCGGCGAGCACGGTTCCGCTTCCGCGGTCAGCGACGAGCCGACCTGGTCGCCCCCGGAGAAGATCGCCGCGCGGTACCTGTCTCCGTACCTCGAGTCTCGCGACCGCTCGGGCGTGAACTGAGCGCCGGCCGGCACGACCCCACAAATTTTCATCCCACGCGTGTGCGCTGATGGGATGCTGGTGCTCCAACCCCGAGGAGAGTGATTCGCATGACAGAACTGAAGGGCGCATGTCTGTGCGGTGCTGTGGAGTACGAGGTCAAGGATCCGGAGGGCATGGGGGTCTGCCACTGCACTCGCTGTCAGCGGTGGACGGGATCGAGCCTCACCGGGGTGGTCGTGGACGAGCACAACTTCCGCTTCACCAAGGGGGAGGACCTCGTCAAGCGCTACGAGAGCGAGTTTGCGCCACGTCACTTCTGCAGCAACTGCGGCTCCAGCCTGTATGACGACCTCGGTGGCAAGTACTTCGTCGCGGCCGGCCTGATGCGGGAGCTGGAGCTCAAGCCGAGCTTCCACCTCCAGGTGGCGTTCAAGGCGCCCTGGGAGGCGATCGGCGACGACGCGCCGCAGTATCCCGAGGCCGCCCCGGCATAGTGATGCAGATCCGAGCCGCAGTACTGGAGGAGTTCGGAAAGCCGCTGAACGTGACCGAGGTGGATCTCGCCGAGCCCAAGGCCGGCGAGGTGCTCGTGCGCCTGGTGGCGTGCGGGGTGTGTCACACCGACATGTACACGGCCTCAGGAGTCGATCCGTCCGGGTATGCGCCGACGGTGCTCGGGCATGAGGGCGCCGGGGTGGTCGAGGCACTCGGCCCCGGGGTCGAGTCCCTGAAGGTCGGTGACCACGTGGTCACGCTGTTCTCGCCGCAGTGCCGCGAGTGCGAGCACTGCCGCAGCGGTCGCACGAACCTCTGCCTCGCGATCCGCGAGCAGCAGAACAAGGGCTACCTTCCCGACGGCACGACGCGGCTGTCCCGCGACGGCGTCCCGATTCGGCACTTCATGGGCACCTCAACGTTCGCCGAGTACACGGTGATGCCGGAGATCGCGCTCGCGCACGTCAGGGACGACGCGCCACTGGAGGCGGCATGCCTGTTCGCCTGTGGGCTGTCGACGGGACTGGGCGCTGCGATGTACACGGCCGGCGTGCGCGCCGGCTCGACGTGCGTCGTCTTCGGCGCCGGCATGGTGGGCCTCGGCGCCGTCGCCGGGTGCCGGCTGCAGGCGGCCGAGCGGATCATCTGCGTCGACCTCTCGGCGGACCGGCTAGAGCTGGCGCGCGCCCAGGGAGCGACCGATGTGTGGGTGGCCGGGCCCGACACCGTCGAGCGGATCCAGGCGGAGACGCGCGGCTTCGGCGCCGACTACACCTTCGAGGCGACCGGGCGTGTCGACGTCATGCGCCAGGCCGCCGAGGCGGCGAGGATGGGGTGGGGGCAGTGCACGGTCGCCGGGGTCGCCGGCAAGGGTGAGACGCTCGACGTGGTCCCGCGCTGGCTGATCCAGGGCCGGCGCATCGCGGGATCGTCGTTCGGCGGCGTCAGGGGACGCGACCAGGTGCCGCAGCTGGTGGACCGTTACATGGCCGGCGAGATCGATGTGGACGCGTTCATCTCCCACCGCATCACGCTCGATGAGGTCAACCACGGGTTCGAGCTGATGGAGGCGCAGGACGGTATCCGCAGCGTGATCAGCTTCGGGTGATCAGGCTTGAACGCCGGCCGGCCCGCTGGCCGGCCGGGCCTCGGGGCGTAGCCGAGGCTCAGTCGTTGCCCGAGATCAGATCCCAGGCACGCAGCAGCTTGCGGTGGCGAAACTCCGATTGCGACTCCGCCGGATCGTCGTGCATCACGGCCGGGTTGGCCGACGGCTTGGGGAGCTGCGCGCAGGCGGCGCGGTCGAGCTTGAGCAGGACCCCGCGCTCGAAGATCTCCTGCACGTCGTCCGCGTCCGCGAAGCGGTGCTCGGAGCCGAACAGGTGCTCGCCGATCACGATCCCGTCGAAGACGTCCTCGTCCTCGGCCGCCAGCACGTGGCCGACCTTCCCGATCTGCTCGCCGTCAGCGCTGTATACGGGCGTTCCGCGGCGCAGCAGCTCATATGAGGTGGGTTCGCCGAGGTCCACGTCGCCAGCATATCGGCGTGCGTGCGGCCGGGCCGCTTCCGGCGATCGCCCAGCTGCTTCTATGGAGGTATGCCCACCAAGTACCGGTCCGTGCTGGCCGAGCCCGGCGCCCTGCGCCTGATGAGCACCGCCCTGGTCGGGCGTCTGCCACAGGGCATGTCTTCGTTGGTGATCCTGCTGCTGGTCCGCGAGGCGACGCACTCGTACGCGGCGGCGGGCGTGGCAGTCGGCGCCAACGCGCTGCTCGCGTCCGTCTGCGCGCCCCTGGCCGGACGCCTCGTCGACCGTCTGGGGCGCCGTGTGGTGCTCGGGCCGGTCGCGGTGCTGCTTGCGGGCGCATATGTGCTGCTCGCGGTGCTGGCGGCCGATCACGCAGGCGCGCTCGCGCTGATCGCGTGCGCTGGGCTCGCCGGGGCGCTGGTGCCGCCGATCGCGCCTGTCGTGCGGACCGTGTTGCGTGACCTGTTCGACGATCTCACGGTGCGGGAGACCGCGTTCGGGCTCGAGGCGATCGCGCAGGAGACGATCTGGATCACCGGACCGCTGATCGTGACGGTCGCGATCACGCTCGCCTCGCCGAAGGCCGCCTGCGTGATGCTCGGGGTGGTCGTGGTGGGCGGGACGCTCCTGTTCCTGCGCTCGCCATTGCTGGACCGGACGCCGGAGCACCTGGTTGAGCACGTCCACCGCGGATCGGCGCTCGCGAGCCTCGATCTGCGCTGGCTGCTGCTGCCGGCCACGCTGATGGGCTTCAGCCTGGGGGCGGTTGAGGTCGGTATCCCGGCGCTGGCGCTGCATCACGGATCGCGCGCGGCGTCCGGCTTCCTGCTCGCGACCTGGAGCCTCGGCAGCATGGCCGGCGGTTTGCGCTACAGCTCCATGCGCTGGCGCGCCCCGCTCGGGTCGCGCTACGCGCCGCTGCTGCTCGCCAGCTGCGTGTTCACGGCACCGCTAGTCGTGGCCGGCTCGATCCCCGTCGCCGGCGCCTGCTGCTTCATCGCCGGGCTCGCGATCGCGCCGACGTTCACCTGCCAGTACTCGCTCGTCGGCCGCGTGGTGATTCCGGGAACCGAGCACGAGGCGTTCAGCTGGACGCTCTCCGGCCTGATCGCCGGCGTCGCCGCCGGGTCGGCGCTCGGCGGCGTCTCGGTCGGAGCGGTCGGGGTCAGTGCACCGTTCGTGCTGGGCTGCGCCGCGTCGCTGCTGGCCGCGGCAGCAGCGACGCGCTTCCGCGGCCGGTTCGGGTCAGCGTCGCCGCTGCCTGAGGCCGCGGCTGTCTGAACGCCGCGCCCGCGCCAATACCCCGCAATCACAACAATACCCAGCAATTGGGCGCAATTGCCGCCGCTAAAGTGGGCGTTAAGGTGGGGTCACATTTCTTTCACAAGCGTCCGACGGCGGCCGGAGCGCTCGCGGTCGTCGAGCGCGTGCTTCGCGGCGGCCACAATGTCTTTTTCGAGCTGCTCGAGCAGGCGGCCGATAACGCCGTGGCCGCGAGCGAGCTGCTGCATGAGCTGCTCACCGAGTTCCCCGACGGCTGCGAGAAGGTCGCCGCGATCAGCGCCTGCGAGCACCGCGGCGACGAGATCACGCGTGCCCTGATCGGGCGCCTCAACCGTGAGGTCGCCACGCCGATCGAGCACACCGACCTGCTCGCGCTGACGACGGCGCTCGAGGACATCGTCGACGCGGTTGACGAGGTGGCCGCATATCTCAGCCTGTACGACGTGGAGGCGCCGATGATCCAGTCGCAGGCGCTCGCGCACGTGCTGCTCGACGCGGTCCGCGAGCTCGCCGCCGCCGTTCACAAGATCGCGCGCTTCGAGGATGTATCCGCGCACGTGCACGCGGTCCACCGGCTCGAGAACGAGGGCGACCAGCTGGTCCGCAGCGCGATCGCCTCACTGTTCGAGCACGGGATCGACCCGCTTGTCGTGATCCGCTGGAAGGACATCTTCGAGCGGCTCGAGGACGCGATCGACGCAACTGAGCGCGCCGCCTACGTGCTCCATTCCGTCGTCATCAAGAACACATGAGCGTCGACGTGATTCTCGTGGTCGTGGTTCTGACTGCGCTCGCCTTCGACTTCACCAACGGCTTCCACGACACCGCGAACGTCGTCGCGACCTCGATCTCGACGCGTGCGATCGGGCCGCGCCGGGCGGTCGCGATTGCCTCGGTGCTCAACTTCGCCGGCGCGTTCATTTCGCTGAAGGTCGCCGACACGATCGGACAGGGCTTCGTCGACACGCATCTGATCACCACCACGGTCGTGTTCGCCGGCCTGTGCGGAGCGATCGTCTGGAACCTCGCGACCTGGTACCTCGGACTGCCGTCCAGCTCGTCGCATGCGCTGATCGGGGGGCTCGCGGGGGCGGTGATCACGGCCGCCGGCTGGAGCGCGTTCAACGGCAGCGGCGTGCTGACGAAGCTGATCGTGCCCGCGATCATCGCGCCGCTGATCGCGTTCGCCGTGGCCTGGCTGTCCGTGACGCTGGTCTACAGGATCGTACGCAAGGCGCGGCCGGGTGGGGTGAGCCGTGGCTTCAAGCTCGGCCAGGTCGTCTCCGGAGGCATGCTGGCGCTGTCGCACGGGACCAACGACGCGCAGAAGACGATGGGCGTGATCGCACTCGCGCTGGTCGCGAGCGGCAAGCTCAGCGCCACCAACTTTCACGTGCCGCTGTGGGTCGTGATCGCCAGCGCGACCTCGATCTC
>Ga0123355_10016451_pt1 | contig 11656 bp, 8 predicted proteins | sample TergutEmb28metaG_3_FD_89872 | JGI IMG/M metagenome (GOLD analysis project Ga0123355, IMG submission 89872) | Embiratermes neotenicus P1 segment gut microbial communities from Petit-Saut dam, French Guiana - Emb289 P1 | ecosystem: Host-associated > Arthropoda: Insects > Digestive system > Gut ...
ATTCGTTTGGTCTGTCAATTAATACGGGGGTGGGTAGAATTGTTCATACTGGGGATTTTAAGTTTGATTTGACGCCGATTGGACCTTGTCCTGACTATTATAAAATGGCTAAATATGGAGAAGAAGGGGTTCTTTGTTTATTGTCGGATTCCACTAACGCAGAGGTACCAATATTTTCAGCATCAGAGCGTCATATTGGAGAAAGACTTTTAGATATTTTTAAGAAGATTGAAGGTCGTGTTATTGTTGCGACTTTTGCATCGAATGTGCATCGGGTTCAGCAAATTATTGAAGCTTGTGTTGCTACTGGGCGTAAGGTTGCTGTTTTTGGTCGTAGTATGGAATCCGCAATTAAAATTGCCCTTGAGTACAGTTATCTAACAGTTCCAGAGGATATGTTTATTTCTGGGCATGAGCTAAATAGATATCCAAGTCATGAGATTGCGATTTTATGTACGGGATCGCAAGGTGAACCAATGGCTGCTTTATCAAGGATTGCTGCTGGTATTCATAAAGATATTCAAATTATCCCAGGAGATACGATTATTTTTTCATCATCTCCAATCCCTGGAAATGCATTAAGTGTTGGAAAGACGATTAATCATTTGCAACGTGCGGGAGCTGATGTTATTACCCATAGTCCATTAACCGATATTCATACATCTGGTCATGCTGGTCAGGGAGAATTGAAGCTGATGCTAAATTTGATTAGGCCAAAGTACTTTATGCCAATGCATGGCGAATATAGAATGTTATCAATCCATAAAAAACTTGCTATTCAATGTGGTGTTGAAGAAGATAATTGTTTTGTTATGAACAATGGCGATGTTTTGGCGTTTAATGAAAAAGGTGGAGCTCGTCTTGCAGGACGTGTGCCAGCGGCGACCATTTATACGGATGAAAATGGCGTATCAGGTATGGGTGGCGAGGTATTACGTACACGTCGTATTCTTTCAGAGGATGGGCTACTAATTGTTGTGGCGACGATTAAAACAAAAGATAAGCGTTTAATGAATGGACCGAACATTGTATCACGTGGTTTTGTTTATATGAGGGAATCTGAAGAGTTAATTCGTGAAACAGAAACGCGGATTCGTGGGTCAATTATCCAGACGTTGCATGCAACGAAGGAACTAGATCTTGATGCGATTAAGCAAGTGATTGAAGATTCGGCATCGCCGTATTTGTACGAACAGACAAAACGTCGACCAATGATTTTACCGATTATTATGGAAATCTAAGTAGAGAACCCTAAAGTCCACCCCTCGGGTGGACTTTTCTACCGAAAGGTGAATTTTGCGCATGAGGAGGAATGCTCAAATGCATCACTTGTATTATTAAAAGAAATTTATTTGACAACACTTTGGGAGCTAGATTGCCATTGCCAGAAGACGATCGCATCATAAGAATTTATATGACAATGAAACAAAATAATCAGCTATACATTTCGTTTACTAATTTGATATCGACTAAGAAACAGGTAAAAAAGAAAGGGATTTAAAACAACTAAAGGAGGTGGGAGTGGATTAGGGCTTGTAGCAAAGATGGTGCTTTTAGCACAGAGATTTTATTGCCACAGTAAATGGGATGGATACAATCAAATTTAACAATTCGTCCCCGAATCTACCATTGGGGATTTTTTATTTTATGGTAACTAGCACACATGAAAATTTCTTGATAAAAAAAACAATAAATATCTACAAAATACAAAAAAATTGATCAAATGTTAATTTTATTATCGAAAAATGTTGACAACGGAAAATGGGTGTTGTATAATTGTCGATGAAAGTAGAAAATGGAGTGAATTGTTAAAAATAAGTAGCTCTTAGGAGTAAAAAAGGAGAGTAATATTTAGCAATTAAAGTCCGTGTGATTAAAGTTGGACTTGATATTTATTATTAACCTGTTGACATTGGTTATTAAACTAAAGAATTTTCATAGGGATATTTTGTCTTATCTATTTCCCTACTATTAGACAGAAGATGAAATCAGAAATAGCTCTGAAAAACTTCTGAATGAAATTCTTGGGGATATTGCCGATATATTTGGAGGTTAACACAGATGCAAAGAGTTGAAAGTAAGAAGAAAGTCAGTATGTACACCATTTTCATACCAAAAGAGGATGGAACTTATATAGTTACCAATACTCTCAGTGGTGCTATTGTACATATAGATGATAAAATATATATTGAAGAATTATCAAAAATTATGCAAAATTGTGATGAATTAATCTACAATAAAAATAATAATATGCATAAGCATTTTTATGATAGCGGGCTGTTTGTGGATGATGATGTAGATGAATATTCAATGGTATTGTATCATCATGAAAGAGGAGTGGTGCGCGATAATGGTTTACGTTTGACGTTATTAACCACTAGGCAGTGTAATTTCAGGTGTAGTTACTGCTATGAGGATTTTCGTGATGACTTTATGACTGATGAAACATATGAGAATATTCTGAAATATCTTGAAAAATCTTTAAAGGATAAATTGCATAAATCTGTAACTATTTCACTTTTTGGAGGAGAGCCTTTTTTAGAGTTTAATAAGGTTTTAAACTTTTTAAAGCAAGCAAAATATGTTTGTGAAAAATACGGCATCCCCTTTACTTCTAATGCAACAACAAATTTTGCTTTACTTACAAAAGAACGATTTATGGCTCTTGCGGAGGTGAATTGTAATTTTTATCAAGTCACTGTAGATGGGTTTGCAAAAACACATGATATTCGTCGTATGTATAGGTGCGGTTCTGGTAGTTTTGATAGAATTATCAAAAATCTTCTTGATGCAAAACAATGTGATTATGATTTTAAGATAGCTATTCGTACAAACTTTGATGGAGATGTAGCAAATGATATAGAAGAATTCTACTGCTACCTAAAAGAAAACTTTGATGATTCACGATTTTCTATTATACCTTACCCTGTCAGTAAAATGGGTGGGAAAAATGACGATGCATTAGATGTGTTAACCAGAGATCAATCAATAGAGGTATTGTCAGTTGCTAACCAAATTGCAGTTAAGCTAGGGATTAATAACACAATACACGAAACGTATTCTTCTCCATTTAGTGGAGTGTGTTATGCATCAAAACACAATAATCATGTTGTAGATTGCGATGGTACAATAATGAAGTGTACTCTTGTGCTAGATGATGACTTTAATAAGGTTGGATGTTTGAAAAATGATGGCAATATAGATATTGATCATAAGAAACATTGTAAATGGACTAATAGGGATAGCATGCTAGGGTCCAAGTGTAAGAGTTGCGACATTCTTCCTGTATGTTTTGGCAAGGGTTGCCCTCTGCATGTAATAAAAGGAGAAGAACATAGTTGCGATAGAGAGCTTTTGAGGTACAATTTTATAAACAGAATAAAGAGTCTTGTTATATAGCTATCTTAAATTAATTTGTTTGTAAGATTCCGATATTAATTAATTTGTCAAAAAAGGAGGTGTTTGTATGCATATAATACGTGAAGCATCAGTCATGATTATCACTTCTTCTGAAACCAACATTTGTGTGCAAGGTTCTGGTTGTACAGTCAATAACTGTCACAAATAATATAGTAATCTGAAGAGATGTAAATGTCTACATCTCTTTCTCGTTTTTTGCCTAAAGGGGAAGTGTTGAAATGAAAAAAAAGGAAAAACAAATAAAATGGTTATTTCAAGAATTACGAGGGGCTGGGAAGCTTATTTTTGTACAAGCCATTGCTGGTACTACACAGCAAATCATCCTGTTAATTATGGCTGCCTATGTTATGGTAGAAGTTGTAAACTTTCTAACAGGTGAAAGTAGTGTTTCCTTAGTGCATTTGGCTGGGTTATCCGTGGTTCTCCTCATAGCCTATCTTATATCACTATATTTATTTACTGTGTTTGGGACAAGGGTTCGGCAAATATTGTGGAGAAACTCGCGTGAGCGGATTTTTAAAGCTATATATAACAGAAAACTTTCATTATTACAAAAAAACCATTCAGCTGAATTACAAATGCTTTTGAATGATGATTCTAGCAAAACTTCTGAATCTTTTGCGAATATATTTACTCATTTTTTGGCAGATGTGGTTATTGGTATAGGTGCTTTGGTTATGATGTTAATGTTTAATTGGCAAGTGGCTATTGTGATGCTTATCGCCTATACCATTCTAGCAATCCTTTACAAACTTTTTATGTCGTTGATGCAAAAAGCTGCTATGCGTCAACAACGTGCGGAGGAAGCTGTACGCTTGAATTTACAAGAAGGCATGATGAAGATGCTTTTATTAAAAGCTTATGGAATGGCAAGTCGATTTATTGTTAAACATAATGAACTATATGAAGAAAAGCTAAAAGCAGCAATTAGTAATGCTCGTGCTGTCTCCTTGTATAATATGACTAGTGGAGTGATGACTTTTTGCAATTATTTTATCATTTATGGTATAGGTGGATATTTTGTATATATTGGTGAGATCACAGTTGGAGAACTAGTTGGTATGGCTTCGTTAAGTGGCTTTTTTCAGAGCCCAATGTTTAAATTCGGTCTCCATCTTCAATCGCTTGCTACCGCATCTGCGTCTGCCAAGCGTATTCGTGCTGTGATAGAACTTCCTGAGGAAGCCAAGGTAAGCGATGTAGGCTTGGGTCAAATAAAAGAATTAGATGTACAAGACTTATACTTTTCTTATGATGATGAAAGCATTTTGAACGGTGTATCATTAAATGCAAAGCCTGGAGATATTATAGGTGTTATAGGCGAAAGTGGTAGTGGGAAAAGCACCTTTACCAAGGTGTTAATGGGTTTTTATACACCAAAATCAGGGGGTGTACAATTGATAGATCAAGACGGCAAAATAATAGATAATATTTTAAATCATATGGCTTATGTGCCGAGTAGTGACTTTGTTTTCACATCAACAGTGAAAGAAAATATATGTATGACAAATCCTGTTGTTCAAGAAGAGATGATAAATGCAACCAAGGCTGCTGGTATTCATGAGTTTATAGAATCTTTACCAGAGAAATATGATACCTTAATCGGAGAGGGTTTGAATTCGTTATCTAGCGGTCAAAGTCAGCGAATAGGAATAGCAAGAGCCTTGTATGCAAACAAGCCGATCCTAATTTTTGATGAACCTACATCAAACTTAGATGTTGATGCGATTTCAAATCTTCATGAAACAATAAAAGAGTCAACTAATGATAAGATATGTCTGATAGTTACGCATGATTTGGCTACAAAAGAAATTTGTAATAAGGTATATGTAATAGAAAACGGTCACATGGAGTTATTGACGTAATTGATCTCTAATATCCAGAACAAACGCCCGAAAAATCACTCTAAGAGTTAAACCTATTTCATCACGCATTTTCTTGATTAAAACACTATTCAGTTTCAGTTATAGTTCAAAGTTTTCCATAGCATTAAATCCAAAGAAAGTATTAATGTCATTCATCCTAGCATATAATAGCCTATAGAGGTGATTATATGCTTTTTTCATACAATGGCAATCAATTAAATGCACAATTTCCAAACATTTATAACGCTCCTTCTGAGGAACGTTTCGACACTTTAAAACATCGTGCAAAAGCTGAACTACGGGGGGTCTGGGTAACAACAGTAAGAAATAATGACTTCCCAAGTCCATCAGTTTTTGAACATGGATTTAATATTGATAAGTTCAAAAAAGAATTTGCTGATATCCTAGCCACCTGTCGCAAATTTAACTTAAACGCATTGTTCTTCCAAGTTAGACCAGCAGGAGGTGCGTTTTACCCATCTGGTGTCAATCCATGGAGTCAATATCTAACAGGAGAACAAGGCGTTGCCCCAGGTGTGGCAAATTTCGACCCACTAACCTATATAATCAATGCCACACACGCCGCAGGTATGGAGTTTCATGCCTGGCTAAATCCATACCATTTAACAGCATCAACACCTAAGTTTGAGACCTTAGAAGCTGCATTAGCATCACTTAGTCCCTCTCACTACGCACATCGACATCCAGATTGGATATACTTCTACCATGGGCAATTATTTCTCAACCCAGGAATCCCTGCCGTTACAGATTTTATGGTCAAGACTGTTGATGAAATCTTAAAAAATTATGATGTTGATGCGATCCATCTTGATGACTTCTTCTACCCGTATCCACATTTAAAAGATGGTAAAATGGTTACTTTTGCTGAGATGGCGCCTGATCAAAAGACGTATGAAAAGTATAGGGTGGATGCAAATCAAACTATTGACAAGTGGCGTGAGGCGAATATTAATGGACTCGTGTATCAGCTACATAAGACGATTCAGCGCTATAATTATGCTAATAAAAAGCATGTTGAATTTGGAATTAGTCCCTTCGGAATTTGGGCAAGCGATCAAGAAATGCCAGGTGGATCAAAAACATCGCCTGGTCAGCTTTCATCGTTACAAGAATGGGTCAACTCAAAGCTATGGGTCGAAGCTGGCTGGGTTGATTATATTGTTCCACAAGTTTACTGGGCATTTGACGATCCGCTTTCTCCCTTTGACGTGGTTGCCAAGTGGTGGAATGATGTCGTCGCTGGAACAAGAGTAAAACTCTACATTGGCTTGGGGTTATATCTGTACGAGGAAGATCAACTTTGGACAAACCCAGAAGAGATTGTGCGTCAACTAGCATATATTAGAACACTACCTAACGTATCAGGGTTCGTCTTCTTTACTTATCACAATTTGGTTGATGAAAAAGCGACAACAGAAACACTCAGACAGGCCTTAAAATTATTGCAAAATAAAATATAAAGAAAATTTGTCATTGCTAGATTTTACACATTTAGCGATGACTTTTTTAGTTACCATTCTTTTGAAATTTTGTAGTGACTCCAAAACGTTGACTTTTCACACATTTTCATACAGAAAAATCTTTTAAAAATACGTTTGATTATATATTTCGAACTCTTGAGACACAAATGCGTACAAGTAATTTGTGCAGTGTATAATTGTGACAAATGTAACTGGTTGGATAGCCAACTTGAAAGGGGTGTGTTTCATATGAAGAGGTATGAGGCTTTGGAGAGAAGATTTCTATTCAATATTTACTTCGAGTATCATTTTTGATGGAGAGCCTTTCTTCTTAAAAAATTAAGAATTTCAAAAGATGATATTATTTATTAAAACAGGGAGGATTTAAATTATGAAAAGATTTACAATGAAAACAGGATTTAATATGTTAGCAGCATTAGTATTAGGAGTCGCTTTCTTATTCAGCGGGTTCAGTGGTATCCCTTATGCAGAAGCATCGACTACGGGGAGACATGTTATTACTACACCAGCAGGGGTTAATGTTAGAAGTGGACCTGGAACTAATCATGCTATCGTTGGTAGTAGAGCTCTAGGTCAAGTTATAACAGTATCGGCCAACAGTGGGAGTTGGGCACGAATTGGCACTGGTCAGTATGTGACTAGAGATTGGATTGCACAATCGACAGTTGTTTCTGGAAGTAGAAGAGTTAATGTTGGTGCTGGCAGTGTGCTTAACATCCGTACTGGACCAACTACAGCTGCTAATGTAGCTGGTACACTTGCTAATAATGCAACAGTAAATGTTTTTGAGCGTGCGAATGGTTTCTATAGAATTTCATCAGCTTCAGCTAACCAGTGGGTGAGCGCTCAATTTTTAGTTGCTACAACTACTCCACCAGCAGCGACAGGATTTATTAGACCAATGACTAGTGCTAGAGTAACTTCTGAATTCCGTTCAGCTAGCAGACCAAACCATAATGGAATTGATATTGCAGGAGCAGCAAATAATACTCCTCAAATTCGTGCATCGGCTGCAGGAGTTGTTACACAAGTAGTAAGCAATTGTGCTGTTGGAAATCGCTCATGTAATGGTGGCTTCGGGAATATGGTAATCATAAGACACACGATGAATGGTCGAAGATATTACACATTATATGCACATTTATCAACTGTCCGTGTTAGTGTTAATCAGCAAGTAGCTTCAAATTTCCATATAGGTAATCAAGGAAATACAGGAGATTCGACTGGGCCACACTTACATTTTGAAGTTCACCGTGATAGCCTATGGAATCGAGTTAATCCTCGAACCTATATTAACTTCCCAGCACTTGGAGTTTGGTGGTAATATTAAATAGAATTACGCCTGATAAGCGTACTATACGCAACTTATTACAAAATCAAAGATAATAAAAAGTCATTGCTAGATTTGCAATGGCTTTTTTTGAATGTGAAAAATGTTCATTTTTATGGGATTAGCCGCTATGATTGCAATAATTTGCATGTTTCTAGTTTTTAAAAAAATGTCAGAAAATCAGATATGATGAATAAAATTATGATTTTAAGGAATGATAGGATATATAACATAATTAAAGGAGATTTACAAAATGATGAAAAAAATAATAAAGATAATAGGATTGCTTATATTTGTTTGTATTCTATGTGCCCAAGCTATGTTGCCAGCCATGGCACAGCCTAACTTAAGTGGAATTGATCCTGATATACCTGGGCGGATTACGATTCACAGGTTTGCAGGATCAACTGCAACTGCACCAACAACAGGAACACCACTTAATGGAATTCCATATACAGTGACGTTGGTAAGATTAATTCCTGGAACAGAGCCAACACCAGCAAACTTAAGAAATCCTGATAATTTTGAACCAATAACAGGAGCTGGTGCATTCAGTGCAACAGAATCTACTACCAATGGTATTGCTAACTTTACAAATTTACCACAAGGTATTTTCCTTGTGACAGAAGGTACACATAACGTTACACCAGGAGAGGAACCTGTGCCACCATTTATCGTAGGTATTCCAAGAAGATCAGCTGATGGCGAAACATGGATATATGAAGTTGATGTCTATCCGAAATCAGAAGAAGATACAATAGTAGAGCTAGAAAAAGAACTTGAACTAGCTTGGGATCAGACCCTTGAAGCAATGGTTGCAACGTGGACCCTTGAAACCATCATTCCGAGATTAATTGGTACTGCAACTAGACTTGAATTTGTCGATGAATTAGATGAGAGATTGACACTTGTGCCTGGCAGTGTGGTTGGTACATATTTACGTATGGAAGAAATTGCCGATGTCTTAACTCAAGTTGAGGCGACCTTGCCAACAACTGCATTCACTGTAAATGTTGATTCAGATAATGTATTGAGCATTGCATTAACACAAGCAGGATTTGATCACTTAGCGGAGCATGCAATAACAGCACCAGATGGAACTCTAACGTTTACTTTTAGAACGACAGTTACAGCACCAAATGAAACTGACTTTGGGTTACTTACCAATGATGCAACGCTTTATTATAATACAAATGAAATACCAGTTATAATACCACCAACAACAACTTTATTTGGTATTGAAGTAGAAAAGGCAGATGTCAGCGGCAGGCTTTTAGATGGAGCAGTTTTCGAATTATTCTTAGATGCAGATGGCAATTATCCAGCGTTTCCAAATGCAACTGGGACTAATATAAGATTTACAACGGTAAATGGTATTGTTCTTATACCACACCTTCTAGAAGGGACATTTTACTTGGAAGAAGTGGAAGCACCCGCAGGATTTAGATTAATTACAACTAGAATGCCAGTCACAGTAAATGCTACAACTGTAAATCCTGATCGTAATTATACCGTTACAGTTCAAGTTGTAAACGAGGTAGAAGGTGGGTTCATCCTACCTGAAACCGGTGGGACAGGTGCTATTGTACTTACTGTTATTGGTTTAGCACTTATTGGTGCAGCAATATCACTTGTAATCATTGTAAGGATTCGTCGACAACAACATGATTAATCAAGGAATCAAAGCGCCAAAAAGAAAGAGAAAAAGTGATATCATTTTGATGTTAGCGATCATCATGCTATTCTTAGTTGGTGCTGGACTGATGGTTTATCCTGATGTAGCCAGCTGGTTGGCTAGTCAAAGTCATGCAGGACTTGTTGCTCAATATCATCACATCATTGAAGAGATGCCTAATGAAGAGATTTTAGCACATTTTGAAAGAGCTCGAGCTTACAATAACTCACTAACAGGTGGCATAATAGAAGATCCATTTGTTGTAGGGAGTGGGCGTGTCATACCAAGTGATTATTATGAAATTTTAAATATCCATCATGCCATGGGTGTGATTGAAATTCCAACAATAGATGTTCATATTCCAATTTTTCATGGAACTGGATACGATGTTCTGAAGCGAGGGGTTGGACACATTCCCCAAACACCTTTTCCCATTGGTCAAATGGGGAAACATGCAGTAGTGACAGGTCATACAGGAATTCCCACTTCACGCTTATTTACAGATTTAGAGTTTTTAGAAATTGGAAATATCTTTATCATTACAGTTTTAAATGAGCGCATGGCATATCAGATTGATCAAATAAATATTGTATTGCCACATGCAGTCAGTGATTTACACAATGTTCCAGACCAAGATCTTGTGACTTTGGTAACATGTACACCTTATGCGATTAATTCCCACCGTTTACTAGTGAGGGGTCATCGTATCCCTTATGAGGAAAATATGGAAGAAGAGGTAGAAATATTAGTAAGTCCTTTAAACTGGCGAATTTTGTTGATTGCAGGGATTTCATCACTATTCTTACTAGGATGGTTGATCTATGCCATTAAAAATCGAAAAAGAAAACGTAGTTTTTAGTGCAATTTTCATTAATTCTATGATATAATCCTTCTCAGGAGTTGATGATCATGCCAGAATTACCAGAAGTAGAAACAGTTAAAGAAGTTTTAAAACCGAAGTTACTCAAACTCGAAATTAAAGAAGTGCTTATTCATTACGAAAAAATGATCAAAACGACTGACGTTACAGATTTTAAGAAAAAGCTAATTGGTCAACATTTTATCGACATTAAGCGCCGTGGGAAATATTTAATTTTTGAATTAGACGACTATCATTTACTCTCACATCTCCGCATGGAAGGGAAGTTTTTCTATGGCGATGGTGATGCTGATAAGATGCGCAATAAACATATCCATGCTGAATTTTTGCTTTGTAATGGGCTAAAACTGCGGTATGAAGATGTACGCAAATTCGGAACTTTTCATTTATATGAAAAAAAGACTCCACTTGAATCAACCTCATCCCTTGCCATCCTAGGTCCTGAACCATGGTCAGATGCATTTAATGTAGATAACGTGATGGCACACCTTAAAGGGAGAAAAGCACCGATCAAACCGATGTTGTTGTCGCAGACAGTCGTAGCAGGTCTTGGTAATATTTATGTAGATGAAGTTTTATTTGCTGCAAAAATCCATCCGATGAAAAGAAGTGGTGACTTGACCCGAGAAGAAGTGGCGCGTGTGGTGCATGATACAAGAGAGATTTTAAGCCAAGCGATTATATTCAAAGGAACGACAATTCGAACATTTTCCTCGAGCCATGGATCAGCTGGTGAGTTTCAAAATTTCCTTCAAGTTCATACGAAAAAAGATACGCCTTGTCCGAGATGTAATGGCATGATTTTGAAGATAAAAGTTGGTGGACGTGGTACATATTTTTGTGCAGTTTGCCAGCCCGAGGTGTAGAGAAAAATTTTTAAAAACAAAGACTAGCTAAAACTAGTCTTTTTGTGTTATTATATTAGAGAAACATTTTATTTCAAAATTTTCTTCAAGGTCATAGAAAAAGGCAGACTTACAATTA
>Ga0123355_10016453_pt1 | contig 11655 bp, 8 predicted proteins | sample TergutEmb28metaG_3_FD_89872 | JGI IMG/M metagenome (GOLD analysis project Ga0123355, IMG submission 89872) | Embiratermes neotenicus P1 segment gut microbial communities from Petit-Saut dam, French Guiana - Emb289 P1 | ecosystem: Host-associated > Arthropoda: Insects > Digestive system > Gut ...
GAATGCGCCATAATGCATTTAACATCCTGCTTTTCCAATTCTCTCATCGCCATACGAAGGATTGCTTCTATGTAAAATATATGCGAAACTTCGTACGCTTTGAGCGTATGTGCGATATATTCGTAGCCCTGTAACTTGTTAGACATGAATTTGATTCCTCCATTCCGTTAGTCGTTAAAGATTGCAACGGCTCTGCATGGTGAACCGGAAGCACCCCTGATTTTAAGAGGCAACATGGATAGTATAAAGCGTTTTCCAACCACTTGATCCAGGTTCGCCAAGTTTTCAGCATGGACGAGCTTTCTTTCTTTGCTGACGGTATGAGCCGGATAGTTTCTCTTCTTTACTTCAATACTACTATCAATACTTGGTTGGTCTATTCCTAAGTTTGCACAACCTATGTCCATAATCCACTCTGCCGCCTCACGATCAAGACCCGGATAGTTAAAAAGCCATTTTCCGAAATCCGGATACGTTCTGTTATAATGTCCTGTATAAAGAAGTATTCCGTCGCCGCGATTAAATTCAAGCCCTGACTTTGCAAGTGCTTCTTCTAAAATAGCCTTTGTAATATAGTTTTCTTCTCCTTGTACGTGTGAAACATCAAGGCAAATCGCATTCAGATAAAAATTTTCAAGAGGCATTTCGTCAATGCCTTTTGCATCCGGAGATGGATCGATGTGTAATTCTGCATCCACATGCGTTGGTCCGTGATCGCTCATGACCAGTATATGCGTTACAGAAGAATACCCTGTACCGTTTTGCGCCAATGTCTCTTCATGAGTCTTCATAGGGAATATAGAAGTCCTGCAATGTCCCGGATATACCGGCATACCATTATATATCTCCTGACTCAAATCAATAATTTTCATTTCGTGATCCTCCTGTTTGTTAAGTTTTTCATATTTAATCTTCTTTTCTTTTTGCTGTCGTTTCTGTTCCTGCGATCGCTTTCTTAGAGAAGCGATGTCTTTCAACAAAGAATACAACGATAACAACGCCCAGTGCTGTAAGGTCTGTTATTAATAGTGGATTAAATGAGAGAAGGGCAGCACCTACTAGTGCCACTCTGGAAAGCACGTGAACAGGCCCTTGTGGACTCCATCCGTGTATACCGACTGAAACGCATGCCACGCCTATTACAGCGGTCACGACCGATATGAAAATTTCAAAACCGGTACCCTCCCATAACAACCCCGGCGAGTAAACGAACAAGAACGGGACAATCAATGCCGACGATGCCAACCTGAGCGCCTGGCCGCATGTTTTCATATGGTCTGAACCCGCAATTCCCGCAGCCGTAAAGGCGGCAAGCGGTACCGGAGGCGTAATTGCTGAAAATGTCGCGTAATACAGGATAAACATAAACGCGGTCAACGTGGGTAGGCCTAAATTGATTAAAAGTGTTGATGTTGTGGCCGCAACCAAGACGAACGCCGCAACGACCGGCATTCCCATTCCCAGAACAACACAAACCACCATCGTCATGAGCAGCGCGACAAAAACACTGTTGCCCGCGACTGCTGAAATTGCATGAGATAGTTTGATTCCAAGGCCTGTAAGCGAAATCAACCCTGCGATGATGCCTGCCGTTCCGCAAGCGAGCGCGATGGTTACGATTTCCTTCGAACCGCCCTCAAGGGCAGTAATGAGCCGTTTCATGTTTAACCTGGTATGCTTTCTGAACATCGACAAGACAGCCGTGGCAACAATCGCGACCATACCCGCCCTCATAGGAGTATAGCCCATGACCAATACAACAACAATCGTTATGATCGGAAGGAGCATATAACCCTCTTTCAGAAGCAGTCTCTTAAAGTCCGGCAGTTGTTCTTTCGGAAGCGGCAAAAGGTTTTCTTTCTTTGCCTCCAGGTGAATCATAAAGAACACCGCACTAAAAAATAGAAGCGCCGGCAGCAATGCCGCCAAAATGATTCTACTATACGGAATTCCCGTCATCTCCGCCATAATAAACGCCGTGGCACCCATGACAGGCGGCACGATAATACCCCCCGTCGAGGCGGATGCCTCGACACCCGCGGCAAATTCAGGCTTATACCCTAGCTTCTTCATCATCGGAATGGTAAAGTTACCGGTCGTCGCCACATTTCCGGGAGCGCTTCCATGGATCGTCCCCATGAGCGCAGTGCCTACCACTGCAACCTTTGCCGGCCCTCCGGTATATTTCCCCGCAATCCCCGTCGCGAAATCTACGAAGAAGTCTCCGACTTTGGTTTGAATGAGAAAGTTACCGAAGATGATAAAGAGGGCAATGAATACTGCGGAAGCACTCAATGCGGCACCATATATACCTGTCAGGGTAATAAACAGCCGATCAACCACCATGTTGACTGAAAAGCCACCATGCCTGAAAACGCCGGGCATATAAGGGCCGACGAACGCATAGATGATAAATATGCTGGCCAAAATCGGCAACGGCCATCCCATATACATCTTGGCGCCCACAAGCAGCATCACAATGACAACGGCGCACATGATGATGTCTGTCTGGTTCGGCATCCCTTGCCTGAACACAAGCGCCGGGTAGTTCGTCATCAAATAATAAAAATAATAACCTGCAAGTATCAGCATGACAAAGCTGACGGCTTTCTTAGCTCTATCTTCGCCCGGTTTTGACAGCACAAACGGCAGTATGAAAGCGACAAATAAAGCCAATGCTAAGTGAGTGGCCCTTTGTTGCCATGCTTCCAAAACTCCAAAAATGGCTGTATAAAAATGAAATCCCGCCAGGCTCAGAGCCGCAATCATGTATATGCCAAGCCATGCAGCCCGCCAATAATCACGTTTTACGATGCTATCTCCTAGTTGTTCAATTCGGGTCATTGCGATTTCCCCTTTCTATTATCTAGCATTAAGTGCAGCTCTTACGCCGGGGTGCATCCACCTTTCCTCAACTCCGGCTTCGCCAAGGGCTTTGTCCCAGTCATTTGAGTCAAGGTTCACCAATACCGGCAATTGCTCGCGCAGTTGGTCTCCATGTTCCATGATGATTCTTGTCACTTCGGCAACGAAATCATCCGGAAGTACTCCGCTGAATGAAAGCGTTGACGTAAGCGTGATGACGTCGATGTCTTCTGTTTGTGTTACAACTTGCGATCTTTCCGGAGTAAGTGGCCTTATAACCATGTACGGATATGTAACCGCGATTTGCTGCAAAATATTATCTTCAAAAGGAAGCACTCTAACGGGGAAGTTCGCCTGCATTTCAAGAATACCTGCATTTGGCATGTCTCCTGAAATAACAGCGACATCAAGATTTCTATCTTGCATCAGAGCCACCTGCTCTGTGTAGTTGACGAAATTCAATGCACCGCCTTCAGCTCTAAAAGTTTCCCAGTTCAAGCCATACAGATTCAAAATATCTACGATGATCGGGATCTGTCCTGATGTTGCCAATCCCGGTGAAAAACGACGGCCCCTAATGTCGCCCCAAGTCTCTATACCGCTGTCATAACGCGTTACAGCAACGACGAATGCAACATTGAGCGTTGGTCCCATACCGATGTTGTCAAACCTTATGCCTTCAAATCCTTCCATGCCCAACTCTCCGTCTATCGCCTTGCCCAACACAGGCACATGGCACGTAGCAATCTGAGCATCTCTGCCTTCCTGAAGCAGCCTGATGTTTCCAAGGCCACCGCCTTCAATGACTGTCCAGCTTACTTGAGGCATTTCCCTCGTCAAAAGTTCTGAAATTGCGATCAGAATGTTAAACCAACCGCCACCCATCGGACCCGCCGACATTGTGATTGACGTCGGCCAATCTTCCGGCCAATCAGGGTCTGTGACCGCCGGGCCGGCTCCGTCGCCGCATCCGGTCAGCATCGTTGAAAAAGCAAGTGCTAAAATTAGCATAAGTGATATGATTCTAAATTTTCTTTTTTTCATTTTTCCTTTACTCCTTTGCTTCATTTGGTTTTAAGAAATTTTATGATAATATTACGCAACTTTTATGCCAACTGATTTTGAAACAAAATTCACTTAAAGTCATCCGTTGTAATCAATCTTTGATTTCGAATGTGCTTCGATATGTAACAGTGGTGTTACTTTTTAAATCGATCAAGTGAAAACAATTCCACGGAATTTGTGGAAGCAATTTTTTCTTTGGCTGCTTTTCTGATGTTTAAAGCTTGCACTGTCGCATACGGATCATGATCCGCCATGTCATAAGGAAAGTCCGAACCCATCAAAACGACGTCTTCGCCTACCAAATCCACCAAGGCTCTGGTTCTGGACACATCGTGGCAGATGGTATCAAAGCAAAAATTCTTGCTAAAGTAATATGACGGTAGCTTTTGGATATTTTCCTTCGGTTCTTCCCGCTCTAAAAATCCATGGTCAAACCTGCCAATCTGATACGGCAAAAAACCGCCTCCATGGCACAGAACGAACATCAGGTTTTGATATTTCTCAAGCAACCCACTGAATATGAGATGCGCTGCGGCCAACGTCGAATAGAGCGGATTTCCTATGAAGTTGTTCAAATAATAGGATTCCATAAACTTCTGCTCACCATATGCAAACGGGTGTATGATGACTTTAATGTTCCTTTTGGCAACTTCTTCATAAAAAGGCCACAGCGATTTTTCCGCAATCGTTTTGCCGTTGACTTCGGTGCCTATCTGTATAGACTGAAAGCCATATTTCTCATGAATCCGTTTCAGCTCTTCGATCGCGGCGTCCGTATCCTGCAGCGGAACCGTACCGACAGGGAAAAAGCGGTCCGGATCCTTTTGAACCATTTCGTGGATGCTGTCATTGCAAATCATGCAAACATCTTTGGCAATGTCCAATGGAAATTCATAGTAAAACAAGCGTGGAGAAATTGACAGTCCGTGTACGTCAACGCCGATTTTATCCATTTCTTTTTTTCGCGCTTCCATATCAAAGAACACATCCTTATAAGGGTGCTTGCCTCCTGTACTGAAAGCGATGTGTGTTTTTCCCGCATCGTTTGTAACAAGCTTTGCGCCGTAACGCTCGTCTTGCTGTATCTTTTCGATGAACTTAGGCGGAACCACGTGGGTATGCATATCAATTGTTTTCATCATATTTTCCTTTCTTTCACTCCTTTGCTGCATTTAATTTTAAGAAACTTTTGATCATATTGTGCAACTTTTATGCCAACTGATTTTTGAAACAAAATTTACGTAAAGTCATCCGTTGTGATCCACTTTTGATTTTGAATGCGCTTCGATATGTAACAGTCGTGTTACTTTTTAGAGCGGTTAAGTGAAAACCCTTCGCTTCTGCGATTTACAGACAGGCCTTATCAGCCGCCGGATACGATGCCCATCATCAGTACGCTGTCCCGGTCTTTGATGATTGTATGAAGCCCGCTTTGTTTATCGATACTCAGGCCATTGATGAGAATGACAAGCTCCTTGCTCAAAATATCGCCTTCAAATATGATTTTTTCCAAAGAAAAACCGTACTGCCGCGCAAGCCTTTCAAGGCATTCCTTAACCGTAATGTCGCACCAATCCAGTGTTGTTTTGCTGCGCATTTCATCAATCAAACCAAGCTGGCCAAAAGTGATTGCCATTGTTTTCTCCTTTCTCCTTTTCCTAAGGAATGAGCAATTTCTATGCCATTTTTAAACCGAGGTATAATTAAAAAACCTGACGGAATTTTCATACACCAGGTTTTCATAGACGCTATTTTCTATTTCTCATTTTCCAATTCTTTTAATTTCCGCCATATGTATGTACGGCTGACACCTAGCCAAGATGCCGCTTTGGTTTGATTCCCGTTAAACATATCAAGCGCTTCTTTTACGATTTCTGATGTGGCGTTGCGCAGATTCCCCTCGTTCGCCCGCTCGGAGATTCCCCGGTTAACAAAATTTTTGTCTTCTACATACGCAAGCATATCAAACTCCCTGAGCAGCTCTTTTACTTGCTGAACGCCAACGTTATCCGCAAGGTCATATACATAAACCCGCTCGATGAAATTCTGCAGCTGCCGCACGTTTCCGCTCCATTTGTAATTCATTAAAAATTCGATGGCATCCGGGTCAAATTGTATGCGTCTGTCAGCCTGAAACTTTTCATTGTACAAAGCCAGAAAGTACCGAATCAGATGCGGTATATCCTCACTGCGGCTGTTAAGAGGTGGAATCGTAAGGCTCATCACATTCAACCGGTAAAACAAATCTTCTCTGAAAAGATTGTCCCTGATTTGTGCGTATAAATTTTTTTGACTTGACGCGATGATCCGCACATCCACAGGCTGCACTTTGTCGTCACCGATACGGCGAATTTCACCTTCTTGCAAAACGCGCAACAACTTGCTTTGAGAAGACATCGACATTTCGGTGATTTCATCAAGATAAAGCGTCCCGCCGTGCGCCAATTCGAAGAGCCCCTGTTTGCCGCCTTTTTTAGCTCCTGTAAACGCCCCCTCTGTATACCCAAACAGCTCGCTTTCCAAAAGCTGTTCCGGCAGTGCGGCGCAATTAATTGCGAAAAACAATTCGTTTTCCCGATTGCTTTCGTTATGGATCGACTGTGCAAACAATTCTTTCCCCGTGCCGGTATGCCCGTAAATCAATACGTTCGAGTCAAATTTACCAAACTGTTTTACGAGTTTTTTACAGGCCTGGATGTGGGTGCTGGTTCCGATGATATCCTCCACATAATACTTCGCACCGGGCGCTTTTTTTGCCAGTTCCTTTCTGATTTTTTTCTCCATTTGTATGACCTCTGCAGTCTCTCTAAAGGTCACTGTAAGGCCCTTTACTTCACCCCGAATGATAACGGGAAGGATATTGCACATCAATTTCGCGTTATTGCATGCCGTCAGAATTTCTTCGGTATATACTTTTCCTGTTTCGACGGCCGTCAAACAAAGGTTTCTGAGTTGTCCGAATTCCAACTCTTGTCCTTCTTGTTCCGAATACTCGCTTAATCCCAGAATTTTTTTAGCCATCGGGTTCACCATTTCGATTTTCATATCAATATTGATATAGGCAATCCCTTCATGCGCAAAATCCAGAATCGATTTTATTTTATTTTTTTCAAGCACTTCATGTCGTCTGATTTTGGCGATTTTGATCGCTTCTACAAATGCTTCATAGAGAGTATTATAGCTTGATTCGCTCCGAACATGCTCAATGCCGTATTCTTTGCATAACATGACGACATACTGCCCCCCGACGACTACACTTCCATTTTCCACTGTATGATTCAAGATTTCTTTACATTCTTCAAAAGAGGCGTATGTTACAATCATTAATTCAATATCAAAAATATCGTTCAATATTTTGATAAAATCGACATCCGGGGTCAAACTTCCTTCTAGCGCAAAATGATATACCCGTCGTCTTCCGTTTTTGCCTTTTTCTACTTTATGGAGAGCTTTAATCGTATCATACAGCGTTTCTCCGGCGTAAATGACCGGTGTGTTCATTTTCGGACTGATCGCCCTGTACGCGATGCCTCGGGCAATAATCGCGTCATAGCCTTCCCGCTCTATCTCAGAAACATAGTCGATCGCTTTTTCCACATAACCGTCAACTTTAAAATCAGCTTGGAAAAAATCAACCTCGATCTCCGGAAACTTTGCAGCTATGCTTTTCAGCTGTTCTGCAAAGCGGGTGTACGGTGATATCGTTGCAATTTTCATAATCAGTCCCCTTTCATGCCGGCATTTGGCTCCGTCCACATTTGAATCGCCAAACCGGACGGAACCGTCGTTTCATTTATTATATTATTTTCTTTAAAGCCTTGTAAATACAAAAGCCGAAATCCCAATATTTAACTGTTTAAGATTTCGGCTCCAAATATCAAGTATTTATTTTTTCGGAATAACCGGAAGCAGTAAATACGGGCGCTTGTCATCGTCAAAATGCAGCGTAACATTGCAATCGAAGATTTCAGCCGGGCGGTCTTGCGGGTCATTGTGGATAAACGGGCCGATTCCGTCTATGCGCTCAGGATCGTCAACGACGGGAATCTGATGCGCCGGTTTTTTCCAACCTGTATACCGGTGATCCTGTCCGCTGATGGTAAGCCCCAGGCGATACCCTTTCGGCACGATCATGGTTCCCGGTAAAACTTCCACGTCCATTTCTACGATTTCGCCCGGTTTAAGCGGCCAAAGCTCATCATGCGTGAGGAACGGCCGCTCTTCGGTGGTCAGCTTCGGATCTTGCTTTCGGTGGGAAGCGCGCTGCCATCCTATGGTGATCGGAACGTTCTGGCAATTCGAACCCCAAAGCACCGTTTCTTTCATGCCCGGCCCAAACAAGCGCACGGTCAAAAACAAGTCAGCATCTGTCGTCTCGGAAGAAACGAACACCTTACCCTTGATGTATCCGGTGAACTCAAATTCTTCCTCCGCCGGCTGTGACAGGAATGTAACACCCTCGCTGAACCCACGGTACGTCAATTTGCCTTTTGCGGAAGGCACTTCTTTGGATATGCCATAATTCGCGCAATCCAGATAAAATTTCGTATACTGTGTGCGAGCCAGCGGGAATTCCGCTTCATCTCTGTAACGGCCGGGGGCGTCTTCTATCGGAGTAAACATCGGCTGACCCGGACGCACAGTTCTTAATTGTACTTTCGGCATACCTTTCCATCCGCTGTTATCCCCTCTAAGGTAATTGTCAAAGAACTTCTTCTGTAAATTCACGCCCCAATCGGCAAAGTAAAGGTCGCCGTGAGGCCCAACCAATGAATACATATGCTTATGCTCAGAAGACGCCTTTACGTAAGCTTCTATCGATCCTCTGAGATGCAGCCCCTGTCCTGACCAGTTCACCATTGCGATGAACGGCGCTTGTATTTTTGTAAGATCCGGCATGGTCTGACGGTGGAAATCGGTAATCAGCACATTGTCAGGCGAAGCAATCTCCGTGCCGTAATACGAGCGGTTGGCTTGCAGTTCTTCCTCGCTCAGATCCGAGCCTCCAGCAACGTTTTGGCCTGTGACGCGGCTTTTGAAGCCCTTATCTCCCCTGCCGTACTGTACGCGAACCGGCTGGCGGGTATACCAATGATTATAGAACTGAGATAAGATGCCTCCGTGGCGGAAAGCGTCGCGATAAATATCGCTGTGCCCTTCCCAAGCAACCATGGCCGCCAGATGAGGCGGTTGATACGACGACGCCGTCCACATATGTACGGCATGATAAGAAGTCCCTGACATCCCTACTTTGCCGTTACACCAAGGCTGTGCGGCAAACCACTCGATCGCATCGTAAATATCTTCAGACTCTTTCTTGCAATAAGGATGCATATATCCCGGAGTCTGTCCTGTACCCCTGCTGTCGATACGGGCGATGATGTATCCCCATCTGCACCACTTTTCCGGATCAAGGACTTCCCAACAGTGATGAATCCCGCTTGTATCCGTAAAAAAGCCGGGGCCGTGATTTTTAAGCCGTTCATACCAATTTGTATAACCGTCCATATAATGCAGGTCTTTGCCATAAATGCCGTAGTTGAAAATAACCGGATATACGCCCTCTTCTTCCGGATGGTAAATGTTTGCCATTACGGGCGTCCCATCACGCGTAGGGATTGGAACATTAAAATCAATGCGCATGCCTTCACGAACTTGTCTAAAAGTTTCCATAGTTTACTTAGTCTCCTTTCACATTTTCACATTATTTTTTACTGGCGAGAATTTTTTCAAACAATTCCGGCCTTCTAAACTGAGTCAAAGCCCCCGGTTTGGCATTGTAGGGCAAAATCTCATGAAACCCGTCTTCCGTCGTCGATCTGAGCCAGCGCATACGGGCAAGATCCAACGTAACAATATGCACCCCCGGTTCCTGTGATTCATAAAGCGTCCCTTCGGGACCTGCGACGATACAAAATCCGTCTCCGGCATCGCCGAACATATTTTTGGATACCGCTGTAAATGCGTTGTTTTCAAACGCTCTTGCTTTGATCAGCGTTGACCATGTTTCCCACATTGCTTTTCTGGTGACGCCGGCGGGATAAAAAATAATCTCAGCCCCTTGAAGCGCAAGCGCTCTCCCAAGCTCTGTGCAATAACTCTCACTACACATCAGAATGCCTATTTTAACATCCCCGATATCGAACACCGGAAGCTCATCGCCGGTCTTGTAGTTGAAGTCCCAATACTTTCCGCCTTTGTATATCCAAGGGCCAAGCGGGGTGGTTCTGCGATATTTGCCAACAACTTCTCCGTCCGGTCCGATCAACCAAAAAATGTTGTAAAAACCGTTTTCGTCATCACCGACCGGCTCAAGATCCCCACAGATGAGATAAATCTTTCTTTGCGCGGCCTTTGCTTTCATTTTTTCAAGCGGAGAATAGATGTTGTCGTCTCTCCAAGGGCCGGGAAAACTCTCAGGAAAACAAACAAGCCTTGCCCCTTTGTCCGCCGCCTCATCGATGTATGCTTCCGCGCGGGCAATGTTAATCTCTTCCTCATCAGGCCCCAAATGCGTCAGTGCCTGAACCATCGCTATTTTGAACTCCATTACGACTCCTCTACTTTCTGGCCGCATGATCGAGTTCGCTTTCATTCCAGAACTGCTCATATAACGCCATCAGATCTTCTGCCGTCGGCGTCCTTTGCGTGTTGAGCGGGCTTCCGCTCGCCATCGCGTCTGTCGACATCTTTGGAATATGTTTGAAGAAATCTTCTTTCTTGATGTCATAATCCATCGGGGTTTTGATGTTCAGCTTGCGAAGCAAGTCATTTGTTGCCGCAACGAAAGCTTCCGCACCCTCTTCGACTGTCATGCCCTCTTTGTATACGCCGATGACTTCCGCCAATTTGCACAGCTCAGAAGTGACGTTTGGCTTCAGGTATTCCAGGCATACTTTCAAAAGCATCGCGTTTGACATGCCGTGCGGAACTTTGAACAGCGCACCGATCGGCCTGCTCATTCCGTGGACGATGGTTACAGATGCGTTTGAGAATGCAACGCCTGCTTCAAATGCGGCGATCGCCATTTCTTTTCTCGCTTCAAAGTCGTTTCCGTTTTCGTATGTTTTATAAAGGTTTTGAAAGATTTTTCGAATTGCCGACACTGCAAACAGATCGCTCATCGGGAATGCCTTTCTCGACGTGTACGCTTCGAGGGCGTGCGTCAGTGCATCAATGCCTGTCGCAGCCGTTACAAAAGGCGGCGCTGTCAACGAGAAGACAGGATCAAGGATCGCATAATCAACCATCAGCTTCGGGTCACTGATCAGCATTTTAACACTCGTCTCCGTATTGTTGATGATCGAAAATTTTGTGGCTTCCGATCCGGTTCCCGACGTTGTCGGGATCGCGCACATGCATGGCAGGGCGTGTTCAATCTTTTTCCCCACGTAACCACGAACGCTTCCGCCGTTTGAATAGACGGCACCAATCGCTTTCATCGCGTCAACCGGGCTTCCGCCGCCTACGCCAATGAGAAAGTCGCACTTTTCCTTTTGATAAAGCTCTACCCCTTTATCGATCATGGTATCCGTGGGTTCTGCATTGATTTCATCATACACATAATACGCAACGTTTCGCGCTTCCATCGCATCTGTTATCTTTTTTACATTGCCCAGCTCAACCATCATCTTATCTGTAACGATCAGCGCTTTCGTACCCATGTCGTTCAGGTAGTCCATGCCTAAGTTCAGCGCATCTTCTCCCGATAAAACGCACTTCGGA
>Ga0123355_10016454_pt1 | contig 11655 bp, 6 predicted proteins | sample TergutEmb28metaG_3_FD_89872 | JGI IMG/M metagenome (GOLD analysis project Ga0123355, IMG submission 89872) | Embiratermes neotenicus P1 segment gut microbial communities from Petit-Saut dam, French Guiana - Emb289 P1 | ecosystem: Host-associated > Arthropoda: Insects > Digestive system > Gut ...
AAAAGTTACGGAGGTGGTCGTATATGCAAACTACATATGACTTTGCCGGTTCTACCGATATGTGGTCAACATCAGCAGGTGGTCACCTTATGAAGGTGGTCAACTTGACAGGTTTTACTGTACCTCTAATCCACAGACCATTCCATGGATGTTTAATCCATGAAGTGCTTCAACCCATCGAGCGCTCCAAACCCACTCTTCCTCCAAGCAAATCTATCGATAATTATCGCTCATTTCTTGCCTCATGTGGCGTCGATAATCATATGGTAAGCGACTGATAGCGTTAATCATTGAATGAAAATGTAAGCTACGCATGTCATACAAGAAATAACATCATTCATTTTTAGCCACATGTACGCAAACATTTGTTTCGGTGCTACTGTAAAGTAATTACATGCAGTTCTTGTGATAGATCGATGTGTGAATAATATGAATCACTTAGAATCTATCCATTCCATTGCAAACGTATCAGTTGGCCCATTTTCATGAAATTTGTTATAAGAATTAACTAGACACCAAACTCCCAAGTTTTAATGTCATTTCTTACCAAACAGTATTAATCTATGTTATGGCAATTTCGCTGCAGAATTTCACACATGGCAGCAGAACCGCCTAGTAATTGTATATCGAACAGTACAGACTGCTTTATATGGAAATGGAATAAAGTGCTTAAGCATGTTACTCAGTACCAGAATATTACCAGCACCGTGATGTGCAGATAAGAGTCGCCGACATCTTGGACTATTGAATTAACAGCTCTTCCTGTATCGCGTCTTTATAAATTGTAACTCCATAATTGCGTTATTCGAATTTCAGGGGAATAACTAGTTATGTGCTTCTCTGGCGAGGCACAAGGGCATAAATCATCAGCAGTATCACTGCGAGATCTTCAGGTCTCACAAAAGCAGGTAACAAAGGTATGCTGGCTCACATCACAATGTCATTAATGCAGTATTATGTCCAAAACATCCCAGACCATCATCTTTAACAGTATTAAAATAACCTACTTTATGACTTATTTGCTGTAAATACCCATCAAAAGCAGCGTGAGGGGGATATATCAACAAGCAAGTCAAAAATTATAATTGAGGTTTGAAAAATGTCAGTAGCAGGTATAGTGCAAGATTTCATCAAGATCTTAATTTCCAGAAGTAACTGATTTATATTAAATCTCAGTAGCAGGTATATTGCAAGATTTCGTCAAGATCTTAAACTTAATTTCCAGGAGTAACAGATTTATATGAACACATCTTAAGTTTCCCCCAATTCGCAAGTTCTGCAGTTCACTTATTTCTGGGGTGTACTTTCAAAATAAGTCACTAACCCTAGTATCACTGAAAGGTTAAGGTATAAAATTTGCAGCCATGTACGTTACACCTTGCTTCTTTTTCTATGACATAATACTGATGTCATATAAAGGACACTTGGAGTGTGGGTCTGTTTGAGGGTGTATAGTACTGCCGTATCTAACTGTACCTAATAATTTAGCTTCCATAAAAATAGCATGAAACAGATTGGTGGATTGAGTACAAATGTGCTTGCAGCTGTTCACTTTCTTCTGAATGTTACAAATTCTTGCTGGGGGAAGGTTAGGAATTCTGTAGAAAGACTTGCTAGGTCTACACATACTGCTAGAACTACCATTTTACTTACTGTTTATAAACAAGTTTGGTAGCTTCGACTGTACAGTTTCTAACTGCAGAAGGATTCCACAATAATAAGATGAGTTCTTCTTGTCCTGTGTGAGGTACCTTAACTGGAAAGACTGAAGAAAACCATGAAAAACATCAAGCATCAGAACAGTCAAGTGGTTTGAACCCAGGACTTCTTGAATATGAGGAAGGAGCAGTGCCAGCCACTTACCTTCAATGATACTGTAATGCACTAATTAGACAATAAATATTCCAAATAACCATGTAGACAGAGGTCAGTAAATGCCTTCAACCATACTTACCCCATGCTGCCATAACTGTTCCCCGCCAGCCTACAGGCTGGTGCATAAAATTTTGTACCTTCTATTAAGTAGCATATTCAGATTTACTGTCCAACACTGTACAGCAATAAAATGGCAGAATATGAACACGTGAATTAATTTTTTACACTCGTCAACTTCAATTTTTTATTTTCCCATCACAGACAAGCTGAATGGGCTCCGGAAGTCTTTTGTATAGCCATCATAGCACAGTTCTCAGCAGATGTAACAAAAATTATATTCTAGGATTTAATGAGCGTCAACTACAAAACCAAGAAATGACAACAACAACATCTCCTACATTCCTTGTATTTACACAAAATATGAAAGTCAATGGGCTGCAGTAACATATTCATACAATTCAGTAAGGACACCTTCTTGTACACTGGTAGTAAAAAGCTCTCTTTCATGGACTGCTAATCTTCAGCAATATTTATTTTACTTTGGATTAGCTCATAAATATAATGAATAAATGTATTACAGGGACATTTCTACACACCACAATGCAAGTTGGCACACTGTCCAATGACTTGCATGACACTGTACAGAAATATCTCTATACAAAATTTTTCTAGTTTCTGCGTAAATATATACAAATGAAAAGAAAGAAAACACTAATCAATAGTAATAATTAATATTTATGGCTAATATAAAAATGCCTCTCCTATACAGAGAGGTTCCACCTGTCAGCTCCAATTCATGATGAACACAGCTGCCATGCCTGCCAACTTCCCCATTACGTTGAAGTTTTTTTTTTTTTTCAGTCTGTACAGTTTGGTGTTCCAAAGAGGACGCTACAGTACAAAGCAATTGCCTAAACTTGAGCAAATTCTAATATTTGTAACAGATTGGGCTCACAATTCATAATCTTCCACATCAACAAACTGTACTTCCTGCAGAAAGTCTGATACCCCAAAACTTAAGTTTTCCAGCAAGCGCTCCAGTAGGTGTAACAGCTGTGATCCTGCCCGTATGCTATACACATCAGTCCACCAGTCATAGTCTAGAGACTTTATCAGTATAGTTTGTTCTTTATTTCTGTATAAAAGTTTATTATACCAGTGAAGAATTATTACTGCCAGCCAATTACTTTATGGAACACTTTAAATTTTCATGTGCATATACTTTTCAGAACACTAAAGGAACACATTCAAGGTCACTGCAACCCCTACACTTGCTGCAAAGTACAGTCCAACAAATCTCCCTCCTCTCTCTCAAGCAAACTTTGGTGCAGATACCTTCAGCACTTCCTCATCTGTGCCTTCTTTAAGTTTCAGTTATCAATTTAAAAAGTGGTTGTTTAAACAATTTCATTAAATGTGCATGGCACACATTTAGCTCCTTTGTACTGTACAGAGTCAATCATACTGCCATTTTCAATACAGTATTTGAAACAGGCATGTTCTAGAAGTATATGTCAACACTGCATGTGACTAATAAAAATGCCATTCCTTATGCAGCATTTCCCAAACTTTTCTGGTCACATAACAATTTTTAATTTAATACATATTTACAGAACATGTATGTTTTGTGGTCTCTAATTTATTAAACAAAAATCAGTGTGAGATCTGTTAATAAGCAAATGAAAGGTTCTCATAAAAATGTTTATATAAACGCTATCTTAACAGTGATCAAATTTGCTAAATTCAAATTTAATAAGAGATTGTGTAACATAAACCAACAAATGCAAACTTTTCAAATTAATGCTCTAATTCAATTTTTGGCATCTCCTACACGTTTCGAACATAGCGTGCTCGTCGTCAGGAAGACCGTTTGTACATGCAGTTTTGTATGGTATGTTTTCCATACATTCGCATAAGCAGTCTGGAAGGTGGAAGGATGTGAGTATCAAGCACATCCTTCCACCTGCTAAACTGCTTACATAAATGCACAAAAAAAACAAACCATACAAAATTGCATGTACAAATGGTCTTCCTGACGACAAACACATGATGTTCAAAACGTGCACAAGATGCCAAGAATTGAATTAAAACATTAATTTGAAAAGTGTGCATATGTTGGTTTATGTTACATAACTGTAACACAATGTTAGGTAAAAAAAAAACATAAAATTAATAACACATCTATAATTTTGTTGCTAGATTTTTTCACGGAATACCAATGTTCCGGGGTTTTGCAGAACATAGTTTTGGGAAACGATGACTTTTTGTGAATAATTTTGCCTCTTTCTGCCCTTTGAAGTTTATGGCACCTCTTTTTAAACACAACGGTTGCCTATCGATCATTAAAAAAAAAGTTCGCTGGTCAAACTGTTAGTCCTTGAACAATCTATGCTGCAGAAGTTACATGTTTACATATGTAGCTCTCATTATAGTCACTAAGCTACAGGATGGACGACCAGAGAAATGGTGTTCAGTTCCCAGCAGAAGCAGACCTTTTTTTTTTTTTTTTTTTTACCATATCCAGACAAACTCTGGGGCCCACCCAGCTTCTTATCCTACAGGTAATGTGAGGTCTTTCCCTGAACAAAAACTTGCTGGGGGATGACATTAACCACTCACATCCACTCAGAGACAAGGTTAAGAAATACTGAAGCCATACCCACACAACAAGGCTATTACTTCTATTGGGTTGTAGTGAAAATCACTTATTTTACTTGGTTACACAATTCTAATAAGTCTGATATTTTGTGGAAGACCGATGTGACAGCAAAGGGCAACAAGCGTACCTGGAGACCACTTGCCTAGGCCTGCAAGGAGATACAGCAGCAGATGTTAATTTGTGTACTATCATCTTTCTTTCACTGCATTGTTATGAAAATCAAGAGACATAACTTCATAGTCTTGTATAACATACTGATACACATCTAAACAAGACATTACCATTAACCCAACACCTGAAAAATATTATAACTGCAATAATAAAAACCACTAATTCATTATTAAAAAAAAACTCAACATATTACAAAGTACGTCTCTTTAAAACAAGTTAATGTAACATGATAAAATTCATACAGTTAATTATTTTGTTTTACAAAATCGCAAATAAACTTACATTCACATATTAGTGAGAGATATTGTCTGGGATTCCTGCATGCAAAACAATGCTGATTCACTGCAGAAATATCAACAGACTTCTGCCATTTTCATATGGTTCAGTGCCAGTAAAGTATACATGGACATTAAAGGAGTCACTGTAATACATAGCTCAAACAGTAACAATACCATTATCTGCTTCTTGAAGTCTTAGTTTCACACATAAATTTTGCAAATTGAGTAAGTGGCACCAACCAGCGAATCATGCATTGTATGTGAGATGGTCATGATGGTATCATGACCTCTAAGGTACATTTACAGAATATATACACACAAGCAGGCCATTAAGTAAGGTTAACAGAATTATTTGCTTCATGTTTTCATTTAACATAACAAACACGTTCGTAACTAAAGCATTATGTATTCAATTTCCATCTGTCTGGATCCTCACAAAATATAAAAAATGCAGATGTTGGATAGCATGTCCAAAGTTGTTGGGCTGAGGCAAGGCTTTTGCTCCTGAGGGTATGGATAATATCATTACACAGTGGAACAAATACCAGAAGGGCAAGGTGACTGTCTTCAAAAAAGCAGTACAAATATGTTTTCCTTATTGTGCAATACACAAACTGGCAAAATTAAAGGTCTTGTCACAAAAAATTGTGTTTACCTTACTTGTCAGACCTCCTTCAAAGCTGAAAATGTAAATGAAGGAAAAACTGTACATTACTAACACTGCTGTCCACCAATAAAATCATTCTTTAAGTAAAAAAAAAAAAAAACACATTACAAAACAGGCAGTCGATAAGAAAAACATTCTTGGTCTGGGATGGCAAGACTGAGTTTTAATATTTCACCAAGAAAGTAGTCAGCAGTGTCTGATCTCATCTGTGCAGTAGGAGGGTGGGGGCAAGACTTCATTACTTTGTTTCTATGTTACAGTTCTACAAATAGCATATTTGAAAGGCACTATTAATACATTCTGATTGTCAAGATTAATTGTATTGCTTATACATTTATATTGCTCTTCATGGTGGTGGAGTATTGAAATACAGGTGCATCACTTACATCTACTGCATGAGCATGACATACACACTTATTGTGGAAATAGAAATATGATAAATATCATTAATGTATCAAAAGGCACCTATAATGGATGGACCTTTGTTTCTAATAAAAGCGAATGTGCTTTCATTTTGAGCAGGACTGAAAAACTCTTGTGTTTCCCTTACAAGATGACATTCACTTCACATACAGAATGTTATTATGGGTAACAATACTTTATTACCACTGTGCTGGTTAATCCCAGTGCTCTTGCAAATTCTTATTTAATTTTCAATGGACACCAGAATATATAAACTGCACTGCAACAACTACAAACATCTCGTTAACAGTTACATGTATCTTCTATTTCAGTAAAACAAAAATTAAACAATTATTACTGTTATTAAGCACTAGAATACTGAAGGCACGTGTTGAAGAACACAAATTATTCCCACCACATACAGTTACATTACACAGCAGGATCATTACAAAATACAAAATGCAAATTATATTCTCATAGCAGCAAATATTAATATTTTGGTCTTCTGGGACATAAACTGGAAAAAAGGTACCAACATTTCCAAGGAATGTGCTGCCTGAATGTTCAAGGCAAAAAATGCACCATCCAGCAGCTGGTTTATGTTCAAATGTTAAATGGTTTCTCTGTACAATAAAAGACGAAATTAAATTTGACTGGAATCTGAATGGGCAAATTTTAGCAGCTTATCAGATAATTATATAATCTATAGATAACCTTCCACTCATTTAAAAAAAAAAGGCACTGTGTTATATGTCAGATCCTTAAATGTGTTCCTGCTTAGTATGTAATCACATACATGTTACTGTCTTCCTACATACCAGGCAGCTGTTACTGCATATGACATGATAAAAAATTTTTTTAAAGATATAATTTATCTTCTTATATAATTAGCTGCATAATAATCATCTAATTCCATCAATAAATATTGTGGTTTTTTATGCAACTCAGCTTCAATTCGGTACTGTTTCACTTCACATGACTGATTAGGCACCAGTGTAACATGTACGTAAATAAAAATAGTTGAGCAGTACAGTTCATGTTTCGATACTACAAAACTAAACATGTGAGCAAGAGCAAGGATTTGTGTGAATTTAACTAATTCTACAAAAAAAACTGAATGCAAACAACAGTACTGCTCCATTATATACATGGAGTACAGAGTGCATCCAAGTTATCTAGCATAACAACATTCACAACACTTACAGGAAAAGAAAACCTGAATCACTAGTTTCACAAATTCATATTAACTGCTCCAAATGATTCGATCTGTGTTACAGCACTGTATGTTTCCTATCATACTTAGCCGAACGGCTTGAAATATTCCCTGTGATGTAAATGCTGCCTATATTAACAGACTTGAAAATGAACAATAAGAAAAACATGATTTTGTGAGGTACAATATAAACGTTTCATGTATTCCAAACAGCAAAATCTGAGCACGCTCTTATGGTAAATGCAAAATTTAATTAACGTTAAAAAGTACGTCACCAGCACATCTTAACATTTTCAAGGAACCACTCCACAATTACCCTAACACTGTAATGCCATTAAAATATGTAACCTTAGAGGATCCAATGATAATAAATGAAATAACAAGTAAGAGCACATGCTGTGAAAAGAATATAAGTTGGAAACAGATGGCAGCAAGTATAAAACATATAAAAACATATAAAAAAATGAAAATAATACTAGAATTTTCTCACACATAACTCTCTTTCATATCTCTCTCTATCTCGTATGTATTGCTTGCATCCTGTCTACTCCTAAGCACCTCTTTGTGTCACTACAAGCACACTGCACACACAACTGTAAACTGTTACAAGACTTCACCCAGGCTGGCAACAGTTCTAGAAGTACCTGATATTATAGCACTGTGTATGTCATCACAAAGGAGGGGGGGACATTGTTTGTACTAGTTATAAAATAATTATAAAAGGAACTACTACTAAACCAACATATGACTGTACAATTTACTGAAGAATATTAGCTTGGTACACTAAAGCATGCATAAAGAAAACAAAGAAATTATAACATGTAACACTCTGAATCCATGCACTCTAAAAAATGTGAGAACTACAGGATGATTCTCTCGCTAGAGGCCCCAAACTATTGTCTATGTATACAGTCAAACAGCGTGGGTTTCTCGTTCTAAATACTGGCAAACAGGTTCATTTAAAGCATGCCAGATGACATTTCAAACGGAATTTGGTGAAAGACTTGCACCATCGAAGTGCTGCATCCAGAAATTGGTTACAAAGTTAGAGGCAAGGAGAAGCCAATCTAACGCCTGCCGACTTCTTTTTTTGGGGCCTATTGAAGGGCAAAGTGTACAAAAATACACCCCGCACAATCGAACAACTCAAGGACGCTACGCGCCAAGAGATTCAAACCGTCAACTTTGACACTTTGGGAAAAATATTCCAGAATTTGTAGAAACACATTCAAGTGTGCTTGGATGTGAAAGGAGACCAGTTTCAGCATCGATTATGAGCAGGTCCTGTTTTGCAGCGTTCCTGGTTTGTGTATATAAATTTTCAAGTCATTATCTCAACAACATAATTTTTTATAGACAATAGTTTGGGGCCTCTAGCGAGAGACTCGCCCTGTATAATTTGTAAAAACATGTCAAACCACTGAACTCTGAGAAGCGATGGAAAGATAACAGGAAGAATTCAGAAAAATGCCTCACTTACTGAAAGGATGTGAATGAACATTCACTGTACAATACGAAAAACCAACAGAAAGTCTGCATGACATACAGACTATGAAAAAGCACTAGTATTCTTAAATGACACAGGACTAATGCAGAAAGAAATTCAATGTCCAAAATTGACAAAAAGAAGAAAATCTACACGACCAAAAAACTAAGTGACAAATGCACGTTGCGATGTAAGACTGCTCACAAGGAACACCACAAAGCAACCACAAGTAAAAGAAAAGACACAATTCACAGTTCACAGAAAGTAAACTCACACTGCTTCAAGACTACAAATAGCATGCAAGATAAGTAAAGACATTACAACACCTCTGTACCATAACATCAGAGAAGTGACCAATTCCAGTCCTGCAACGGAGTCACAGTAGAACATTAAACAGACATCTGAGAAATTAGGAGAAGGAAAAAAGATGAAAGCAAATATGGCCAATGCAAATATTAAAAAAGCCATTGTGTGAAAGGATAATGGATATCTAGGGGGAGTGGAAAAGAGATAAAAGGAGAAAAGAAACAGTCCCAGCCGCCATTTATGATCAAACAATCGAACACTGAATAAGCATCCTAAATGCCTACTACCAGGAACCACTATGACTGTTGGCCATTGTTTCAACATCCCTATGAACGGTACTCACACCAAACAGTAACCCAGAGTATAACCTGCACTGATGAAACCTAGGGAACACATGCGAACACCAAAGAACACACTTGGAGACATCCAAAAGCATCACTAAACACAAACAGAATGCCAAATTTTACCTAGCCCAATAAAAAGCTCACAAACAATTATGAGCCCAAAAATACAAAGATATTTACATAATTCCTATGAATTAGCTCAGAAACCTACTCTGGTAACCATGAATAAAAATTAAGAACATCAGGAGTTAACACTAACAGACGTCCTTTAGCAAGTGAGCAGGCGTGCAACGTTAATGAACACTCACCAACCTGCCCCTAATCTGTCATACACAAAACATAGCCCCCCCCTCCAAAAAAAGTACAGTGATAAATGAACACCAGACATCAGTAAAAATGCAACCTATTAAAACAAAATCTGTGATAATACTCAACCTATGACACCAAACAATACTGTTGCAATATATTGGTGACAGCATTCAACATGCAAGAACTTTATGCAGCCAAGCAATTAAAGCAAAATTTGTTACAATATATTTTCAGTGGCATTAATCAACTTGTGATCACTTGATGCAGTCAACTGTAATAACAATCAAATAGGTCATTTACATTTAACATAACAATGTGGCACTCTGGCATAATGTGTGTACCTCCTCGACTATCCAAACAGCCTGATACCACTTTACTCGAAAACAGGACTTTTATAGGAACTTAATGTTGCTGGACAAAATACAAAACATAGTTGAAGAATAAAAGACCAACTTGGTGTCAATTGCTATTTTATTTCACTTCTTATGTGCTCAACACGTTTCGGACGTTAATATATCCATCATCAGGATGGATATATTAATGTCCAAAACATGTTGAGCACATAAGAAGTGAAACAAAATAGCAAGTGACATCAAGCTGATCTTTTATTCTTCAACTATCACAATGATGCACGGTCCAATAAACATAAAATACAAAGCATACTTAGGGCTTCAAGTAAAGGGCCAGATTTATTACCCGATTAATCACATTTGGATTTTCTCAACAGATCTGGATTTTCTTCGCACATTTTCATAGAAGCCCTCTATAACAAATTTAACAGAAGTCAAGCCCTCTATAACAAATTTAACAGAAGTCTGTCCAGTGGGAAGTGCAATGATACACATGGACAGACGGACAGACATAATGAAGGCACTTTCTGCAAACATGTGAACGTGACTAAAAATTGTAGGGTAATAGTGGAGTAGAGCTGTGACATATATTATCGTGGACAGTCTATCACCAGTGCTTCATTCAAGTCTCTACCCATATCTGCATTTGAAGACAGAACTTGGCACCAAAACATAACCTCAGTTCAAACTGAAAAAACTAGTAACAAGAAACTCCTTAGGTTTGACTTTAATGGCAAATACTCAATATAACATACTTCCCTGGATCTTCATCCTCAAAATTCTCTTTCTTTATGCATGTACAGACAGATATTTATAAAGTTTTCAGTACAGTATTTCAAGGCATCTGAATACTGTACTTATATGCAGTGAACTTTACTTTCAATCCAGTAAAAAATATGAACTGCCAAAATGGCTCTCAAATCATCTTCAATAACATAAAGAATTATAATGTACAATATCTGATCCTCATAAAGGCAACTTGCACTTCAAATGCTCACATTAAGCAACATGGCAAGAACACTCAAAACCCAATGTAACAATTTTAATGTCAGAAAAAGGACTTCACTTCAAAAACATGTTTTTTTATTTTCAATTTGATGCTAGAATCTTGCAAAAAGAAGATCTGAATCAGTAAAAATAATTCACTTATAGAAGGACGGTCCAAATAACAGTCTGCATTAAAATATCTGAATTAAATTTAACGTTTTTAAAAATTTAACACATCAAATGTAACTGACAGTGTGGTTAACAGTAACACAAATGTAGCACTCAAAAACAGGTAAGGTTTAGTTTATGCAAGTCTTGCATTCAATACTCTGATATAAACCCATGTTTAAACTGCAAGCTGTAATAACTTCTAAGCTACAGAACAACAATTTTCATGTTTCCATTTGATCATATCTACACACTGCATTAATCAACAGTTCAAAATAGAAAAAAAAAAAAAAAAAAAAAAAAAAAAAAAAAAAAAAAAAAAAAAAAAATATAAAAAAAAAATAAAAAAAAAAAAAATTTTTTTTTAAAAAAAAAAAAAAAAATTTAAAAAACTATAAAAAAATAAAAATTAGAAACAAACTAAAAAAAATTATAAATTT
>Ga0123355_10016455_pt1 | contig 11654 bp, 8 predicted proteins | sample TergutEmb28metaG_3_FD_89872 | JGI IMG/M metagenome (GOLD analysis project Ga0123355, IMG submission 89872) | Embiratermes neotenicus P1 segment gut microbial communities from Petit-Saut dam, French Guiana - Emb289 P1 | ecosystem: Host-associated > Arthropoda: Insects > Digestive system > Gut ...
AGCTTGCCGTGCTGGACGAAGTGAAGTTCACTGACCTGCTTGCTCAATTGGCGAGCGGCACGGTCAAAATCGCCACACCACACGGCACAATCACCGCAAAAATCGAAGTCTCGCCCGCACAATTGCAAATGCTCCTAGCCGGCGGACGAATCAACTTGCACAAAAACAGCCTCACGGAGGGCAAAAATGGATAAAATCAACATCGCAAGTGCAAAATTCGAGGCACTGGTTCGTAGTCAGCTCGAGCGTGTTCAACGTCTCAAAGCAAACGAACCCACGCCTGACTACGCCGCGCTTGAACAAATTATCATCGGCGTCGTCGGAGGCGATGGCATTGGACCGACAATCGTTTCGCAAACTCGCCGAGTGCTGGAGTTTTTGCTGTCGGATGAAATAGCAAAAGGCAAAGTGAAACTTCACGACATCGACGGACTGACCATCGAAAATCGTGCCAAAGTGGGCAAAGCCATCCCCGACGATGTGCTGGCGGAGCTAAAAAAATGCCACGTTCTGCTCAAAGGGCCGACCACCACGCCACAAAAAGGTAGCAAATATCCTAACATCGAAAGCGCCAACGTCGCCATGCGCAAGGAACTCGACCTGTTCGCCAACGTGCGCCCTATTTGTGTGCCGGAGCAGGGCATTGATTGGACGTTTTTCCGTGAGAATACCGAGGGTGCGTATGCTTTGGGCAGCAGCGGATTCATGATAGACGAAGACCTTGCTTTCGACTTCACTGTGACGACCAAGCAGGGAAGCGAGCGTATTATCCGCGCCGCATTCGAATACGCGCGTAACAATGGCAAGACTCGCGTGACTGCTGTCACCAAGGCGAATGTCATCAAGACCACAGACGGAATGTTCCTCGACATCTGCAAGCAAATCGCAGCCGAATACCCCGAAATCACGCTGGACGACTGGTACATCGACATTATGACGGCGAAACTCATCGACGAAAAGCGTCGCCGTGACTTCCAAGTCATGGTTCTGCCCAATCTCTACGGCGATATCCTCACGGATGAGGCTGCCGAGTTCCAAGGTGGTGTCGGCACAGCTGCAGGAGCGAATATCGGCACGCGTTACGCCATGTTTGAAGCTATCCACGGCTCAGCTCCCCGCATGGTCGAGGAGGGTCGCGCGCAGTACGCTGACCCATGCTCGGTGTTGCGTGCGGCGGTGATGCTGCTCGCGCACATCGGCTACGGCGCAGCTGCACAAAAACTCGAACGCGCACTGAATGAGTGTACCTCCGGCGAGAAAAAGATGATCATCACCGGGCGAGACACAGGTGCTACCAACGAGCAGTTTGTCGATTATTTAATGGAAACCATTTAGCAGTAAATGCAACTATACAAACCGGCACTTTGTTGTGCCGGTTTTCGTTTACCTCTAATACAGTTGACAAGGAATATATTGACGCTTGCAAAAAGCATAATGTTTTGCTAAACTGTAGAAATAAAAATATTTTTGTAGAAAAGGTAACGTTTTTAGATTTTTCGCACTATATGTTATTGTACAGCATAAAATGTCGAAACACACCAATTTAATTTGTCTTTGTAAACTGCCGCTAATTCAGAGTTCCGCAGAGCTCTTTTTTCTCCACAAGAAATGCTGTTAACATAATTAGCGGCGGCTTTCAAAGACAAACTGAACTTGGTGATTTTGGCAATTTTGCAATTAAAAATGCGAAATAAAGACAACACCATAAAAGGATTTTATGAGTATATCTGCGAATGACAAAAATTCAGGCAGTGTGGAGCTGAATGATTTAATTGAAAAAATGCGTTCCGGTGAACAGGCAGCCTTTGACGAGATATTCAAAAGGTGTGCCGGTCATGTTGCTTTTGTTTGCAGCAAATTCTGTCACAATAAAGAAGATGTCGAAGAAATTGTGCAGGATACATTTTTGATTGCGTACAGAAAGGCGGGTGACTTGAAACCGGAAACGTTTTTGGCGTATTTGCGCAAGATAGCCGTGCATTTATGTTATCAAAAAAACAAGAAAAACAAACACACGGCGGACTTACTGCCGAACACAGATGAATATGACGCACAGTCAGAGCTAGACGAAAATCTTCTTCCTGAAGAGTATCTGCAAAACAAAGAAAAACGCAATGAAGTCTTGCGTATCATCAACAGCTTGCCGAAAAAGCAGCGCGAAATGACCTATTTGTATTACTATGCCGATGTTAACACGGAAGAAATAGCACAATTACTTGATTGTATGCCCGGGAATGTTCGCAAAACACTACATAGTGCACGAAAAACAATCAAGGACAAGCTGGTCGTAAGTAATTATGCGCCCGAAAAAGCATACGGCGTGTCGCTTGCAGCTATTTTGCTGCTTGAGGAGCAAGCTTTTGTGGCTGCATACTGCGAAATAGCGCTTGCGTGCGCTGCCGGAATCGGCGGTGTTGCTGCTTCAACGACGGCAGCAGCCACTACAACTGTTGCAGCCGGGGCAACCGCATCATCCGTTGTTCCTGCGATAGTTGGCTGCTTGGTTGCCGCTTCCCTGGTAGCTACGGGGATTTACTACACAGTTTTTCATACGAGAAACGACGACGAATACGAGACTTCGTGTCCGATTCATGAAACCGAGCCTCCTCGTGAGGACACGGGACAAGTTATCGAAACCGACCCTCCGCCTCCGCCGGTAGAAACAGACCCGCCCGAGGATACCGAACCTATACCGCCTGAACCAGTCGACAGAACAGCCGAAATCATGTCCCGACTGGCTTTGACCAATACACAAAGCCAGCTTGAAGCCGTCATTGCCTACTACAGCTTCACATTTGCCATGCAAATACGCAGTTCCGACGATATGCAATACAGGTTTTATGTAGTCAACGAGGGCAGCGGTGACATAATGATCGGTATTGCCGTGAGTGACGACGGCGATGGTTGGAAAATGAGATTTACCCACTTTAGTAACGGCGAAATGCCGCGAAATATATTAGAATTGCTTCAATTTATGGAGTAGTTCGAGATAACAAAAATCTAGGAGATTGAAAAATGAAAAGAACAAGAAAGTCAATTGCACTACTACTTACAATTCTTATGACAATAGGAATTGCCATACCAATGTTTGCCGTCAATGCAAACATTGAAGAAGCAAACGAAAATATAACAGCAGCGAATGAACCATCAGGGTTTTTGAGATGGATTTCTAGTACAGGAACAATAGGTGGAATTCCATTTACAAATCTTACAGTAGCTCCTGACGCTGAATATGTTGATGTAACCTTCACATTAGATAATGGTTTGGTAATACCTACGCAAAATGCAGTACAACTTCAACTTTCGTTTGCTTCGTTTGTTTTTTATAGAGATTGGATTAGCTTTCCCGCAAATCCTATTATAAGTTATGATGCACCTTTTGGTATTGATTTTGAATTTTCAACATCGGCACTTACATCTCATGTAGGAGTAAGCAATAATGTATTACTCGTTACAGTGCACGGAGCAGACACAGCTCAAGGCGAAACACCTATCGATATGTATGCAACTATAGTAGTACGAATTAATGTGCATGAAGCAATGGGTATAGGTTATTCAGAAGAACTTCTTAATAGCAATGCCACGAATGCTAGCTACTCTGCACGACTTGGTTGGCTCAGACCAGTTCACCCCGATGCTCCAAGTCAATTCGAAGGATCTTCACATGTTGCAAGAGAAAACGCAAGTCTTCATTTTGAAGCAGGTAATTTCAGTGTTCCATATGGTGCGACATATGTAGATATTCCAATAAATTTAGTAAATACGCAAGATCAAAGATGGTTTGGAATATCGCTAACAATGTTTTTTGGTGAAGCAGTTAATAATGGATATATTCAAATTCCTGCAAATCCTGTTAGCAATTTCGTTGGTATGGGTCATTTGCAAGTTGATCCAGTCGACTTGATGGGTTTTACCAATAATATAGCATTTGGATTTGTGCTTAATAGTCCAATGAGCGCTCCTATGGAGGCATCATTTATATTTCGTGTTTATATAGGCGAAAACTTCACTCCTGGTCAAACTATTGATATAGGATTATCGAGACCAAGCGGGTATGGATTTCCTGGTGTATTAAACTCTTTCACCATTACAAGAGGCGTAGCCGAAAGCAGCCAACCTGAATTCGTTAAGACTCCGAGCGCAACGACAGCTAGTCCCGGTGATACAATCAGCTGGACTCTACGCGGATTCCACAATCGTTCCGGCGAAGCAGTCACAGACTTTACTGTCGTTGATATGCCCGGTGTCGGATTGAATTTCCAGTCAGCGACAATTCCTGCATTTACAAATGGCGCAGGCATTACTTTCGAGGTAAGATACACCGTTGCGGGAAGTAACGAATGGCGTGTATACCAAACAGGAATCGATGCGAGCCAGCCGTTCACATTTAGCTTACCTCAATCAGGGAACTTGCACTATACTAACATTGCACTGTACTTTGGCGATGTACCTGCATATTTTGCTTTGGGTGACGAAATTGTTATGACGTTTATCGTAGGTGCTACTGCGCCGAATAACACGTTGGTCAACAGATTCGCTGTAATGTACGGCAATACAGAGCGCGAGGGAGGCAGTCCGGATAATCCGACACTCACTCCTGATACTTCGCCTGAAACAGGAATTCCCAGTGTAGTAATTGGTCTTGCGGTCGCTGTTATTTCTATCGCGACTATCGGAATTATCAGCAAGAAAAAATATAGCGGTGATTTTAACTAAGATTATTGCGTAAAAACAGCTCCACATTGAAAAATGTGGAGCTGTTTGATTTTATCATTTATTTCTTTCCGAAGATTGCTTTGCGATACCAGTCCAGCGTATACAACAGCGGGTATCCGAGCACTCCGCACGAGATTATCTGTCCTGCTCCCACGGTGAGCATCAGAAACGGTATTGAATTGGGTGCGCCGAATCCGTAGCGGATGACGAACGGAATGACAATCGCATTGATGACGATTGCAGGAATCGGTGCGAGCCATTTCCATCCTCGCAAGCCGAATCCATATGTAAATATTGATGCAGCAAGTGTCGCTAAACTGCCGAAGACAATGTCGAACGGGTTGCCGCTGGTCAGAATGTTTGCAATGATGCACCCAACGAATAATCCGGGTACAGCTGCGCCGAGAAAATAGGGAAGTATGGCGAGAGTTTCGGAGAAGCGGACTTGAATTGCACCGCTTGCAAGACCCATCATCTGGGCAATATACGTCAATACAACGTACAGTGCAGCGATCAGGGATGCTTGAGTGAGGAACAGAGTGCGATTTCGCACATTTGAATGGATAGAACGGTTTGGCATGGTATAGCCTCCTAGTTTTTTTGTACTGGACAGCCTTGGCTGCCGCATATGTGAGGATGGATTTCGAACTCACATTTATATATGCAGTTTTCGTAGCATACAATAAAGTACTACGAAAACGGAGCATAACATGAAAATTATACGAACTAAACTCAATTATTCGCACGAAGTGATGATGACGGACCTCGCGCGACTGAAAAAAGCATTCCCCAACGTGGAGGTGGGCAGTATCGGAATCAGCGTCATGGGGCGCGATATTCCGTATCTGCGGCTTGGCATTGGCAAAAAGAAAGTGATATATGCCGCATCTTTCCATGCGAACGAGTGGATTACCACACCGCTTCTGATGAAATTCGCCGAAAATGCGCTCTACGCCGAGCAAGATGGTGAGGTGTTACAAAATCATTGTATCAAGGCTTTATTTGATGAGTGTTCAATTTATCTTGTTCCTATGATTAATCCGGATGGCGTGAACCTAGTTACAGGAGTGCTAAGGCAGGGTGATATGGAGTATTCTATCGCACGAAACATTGCGGATAACTATCCCGAAATCCCCTTCCCTTCGGGCTGGAAGAGCAACATTATGGGTGTTGACCTCAACTTGCAATTTGAAGCAGACTGGGAGCAAGCGCGCGAAAATAAGGCGAAAATCAACATCACAGGACCAGCTCCGCGGGATTATGTTGGACCAGCTCCGCTAAGCGCTCCCGAAGCCATCGCTATCCATAAGTTCACCGAAAACATCAATCCTCGCCTCATACTTGCTTACCACACACAGGGAAGCGTGATTTACTGGCAGTACAAGGATCTGTTGCCGCAGGGGGGTTCACGCGAAATCGGGCAAGTTCTCGCTCAAGTGAGTGGCTATCCTCTCGACGATACCCCTTTTGCTTCCGGATTTGCCGGGTACAAAGATTGGTTCATCGAAAAATACAATCGTCCCGGGTATACAATTGAAGCGGGAATGGGTGAAAGCCCGCTCCCGCTTCAAGATTTCGATAAAATTTACGCTGAAAATGAAGGTGTTTTGATCAAAGCTGCAATTCTAGCGTAGTTTGCATTTTTCACAAATACCGCATCTGCAAGCGGTACTTGCAGCTTTTTCCGCCGCATCCAAATCGCGAATATCCAAAGTCATAGTGCTTTGCATCTCAGAGAATTGCTGGATCATTTTCGCCATGCGCTCGTTGAATTCTTTTTCCATTTCAGCGCGATATGCTTCCATGCGATTTTTAGTGTCAGCGATGACTTGTGCTTCACTCTCATTTGCAGATATAGAAGTCGGTGTGCTCTCCGGTATAGCGGTCTCGACTTCGTAGTAGGGTGGCTGATAAACGGCTTCGGCTGCTTTATCAGCCACTTTGGGTGCAGTTTCTTCGTCGGTACTGTCGCCCAGCGGAGTGAAGTCCTCGGTGGCGATTGATTCGGGCTTGGCAAGTCGAGGTGTTGTGGAAAATTTGTATGGTCTTTGTTTGACTTCAGAGATCTGCTCTTTGTCTGATTCGGCTATTGCAGGCTTAGCGAAATAATCATCTCTTGCTGAGATTTCGGCAGTTGGGGTGATTTGGTCGAAAACAGGTTTGGAACTCACAGTGTCAATATTTTCTTCATATGACGGAGTTTTTACGACTGAAGCAGCATCGCTGTTATTGCTAGGCTCTTGCTCATAAGCTACAGCGTGCGCCCACGAAGCAGCCTTCACAGCAGCAATTGCAGCGGCATAGTTTGTGGCAGAATCCTCAGGTGAATCAAGTACGATTTCACTTGAATCAGTTGCAACTATTTTATCTTCGATCGCTTTTGGCACTTCGGACACTTCAGATGTTTCGGGCAATTTGTTTGATTCGTACGCTTCGGGGGTGTTATAAGACTCGTTTTGTTTTGGAAAATCAGCTTGGTTGGGCGGACGAAAGGAATAAAGATCGTCGGTGTTTGTCTGCTCGACTTGTTCAATAATTTCGACTTTTATTTCATCTTCGACTACTGCTTTCTCCTCTACGGGAGTGACATAGTATTCGTCGTTTGCGGCAACTTCTTTTGCAGGAATATCGAACTGTGCAGTCATTACTAAAGGTATAGCGGCAGCAACATTTACACTTTCACGAAGACGTATGATTTCCATCTCATGTAAGGCAATCTGCTCGTCTTTTTGATCGATGACTTCTTCGTTTAATGCGAGAGCTTCCTCAAAATTTGCGCAACGTTCTTCAAGTTCACGAATAGTTTCTTGATATCGAGAATTGGCAGCTGCATACTCGGAAAGTTGTGCCTCATATTGTGCAATTTGCTCAGTTTGATCTTTGGCATACTCGCCGATACGCAAATCGCATTCAGTACAAGTAATCCAGCCGTCGCCTGAAACGGAAGAAGAACCTCCGCTGCCTGCAAGTTGGAGTTGCTCGGTCAGAGAGTTTATTTCCGACTTTTGGTCTTCGATGATTTGACGACTTTGTTCTTGTGTTTTATTGTATGTTTTACTCAATTCGCTGATAAAATTATTCACTTCTTCGCGATTATAACCATTGAGAGAATTGCGAAATGAAACCTTTGTATTAGACATCTGATTTTTCCCACCCAACCTGCGGTTTGGCGGGACCCTTTCATTAAAATAAATGCGCCATTTTGTCGCAGGTGAGTTGCAGCAGGCGCAAAGGAATCGGCTCACGCCGACACGGCAAGTGGAGTTAAATGCTTTGGTGAAGCATTGTTGATTCTGAGTAAAGATTAGTATACCACACTTTTGGCGATTTTACAAGTAAAATGACGAAATATTGACATTTTATTTTAGTTGTAGTATTATTATAGGGACAAAAATTCTTGAACATGAAAAATCTAAGGGCAAAAACATATATGAGTCGATTTATTAGGTCAGAAATGCTGCTTGGTGCAAGTGGAATGGACAAGCTTAAATCATGCCATGTGGCAATTTTCGGAGTCGGAGGCGTAGGCAGTTACACGGTGGAGGCGCTGGCTCGAAGCGGAGTGGGAACAATCACTATCGTGGATGCGGATATTGTAGACATCAGCAATATCAACCGACAACTGGTCGCTCTCGGCAGCACGATTGGTCGAGATAAAGTAGCAGTCATGCGCGAGCGCATTTTGGACATAAATCCTGATTGTATTGTGCATGCAAAAAAGATGTTCTACTTGCCCGAGAATGCGCATGAGATTGACTTTACGGAATTTGACTATGTAGTGGATGCGGTGGACACGGTCAGTGCGAAAATTGATATCATCATGCGTGCCAAAGAGGCGAGAGTGCCTATCATTTCAGCAATGGGAGCAGGGAATAAGCTTGTTCCCACAAAATTGCAAGTTGCCGACATCAGTCGCACGTCAATCTGTCCGCTTGCGCGTGTAATGCGGCGCGAATTGAAGGCTCGAGGAGTCAGCGACGGCGTGAAAGTGGTCTATTCGACTGAGCCGGCACGGACGTCGCATTTTCAGCTCACTCCTCCCGAAGGCAGGCGCAGTGTACCCGGCAGTATTGCCTTCGTGCCGTCAGTTTCAGGTTTGATTATTGCAGCAGAGGTGGTGCGTGAGCTAAGCCTGTAATATAAAAGCCTCCGCTTGTTGTGGAGGCTTTTATACTTTTACACGCTGATTCGCTTGGCGCGTCTTTTCTTCAATCGATATCCACGCACGATTATCCGTCGTGCAAAATCAACGGGCAGTACACACAATGCCAGCATGATGACCAACCCGAGTTCTCGCAACGACAACCCGGCAGTGCGGAATACTTCGCCGCCAAAATACAGCATGCCAATCTGAATGCACACAATCACCGCCATGATGAGCATGAACGGCTTGTTTTGGGATAGATTCGCGAAAATATTGATGCGCTCGCTGCGCGAGACAAAGCAAATCATCACACCGGTGAAAATGAACAGCGCATAAAACGCCGTCATGAAGTAAATCGGCTCATCCCAAAATCCGAAGTGATTTCGTGCTGCGGTTGAAGAGAGAAATGCCGCACATAGTGCAATAGCAAACAAGCCGAGAGCGGAGATTTGTTTAATCATACTGCCGTTAAGAATGCTTTCGTCGCGTTTTTTTGGACGTTCTTTCATGTACGAAAGAAGAGGTGCTTCGCCTGCGAATGCAAGACCACCCAATGTGTCCATGATGATGTTGACCCACAACATCTGCACTACGGTTATCGGAGTCGCTATTCCCATAAGCTGCCCAAGCAAGCTGACTCCGACTGCGCACAAGTTCATGGTTAGCTGGAAAGTGATGAATTTGCGAATACTGCGAAATATTGTGCGCCCGTATAGTACGGCTTTTGCGATGGAGGCAAGGTTGTTGTCCAGAATGACGATGTCACCCGCTTCTCGAGCGATTTCCGTGCCGCTGCCCATGGCAAAGCCCACGTCCGCCTTTTTAAGTGCAGGAGCATCATTTATTCCGTCTCCGGTCATGCCCACGACCAAATTTGCTTGCTGCGCAATGCGAACAAGTCTGCTTTTGTCGCTGGGCAGCGCACGAGCTACTACGCCAAGATTGGGCAGAATAGCTGTTACTTCACCATCGCTCATTTGCGCCAGTTTGGTGCTGGTGATGACGAGCTGTTTGCCGTTGGGCGTCATGATTCCGCACTCAAGTGCAATGGCACGAGCGGTGTCCTCGCTGTCGCCTGTGATAATGACAGGAATTATACCCGCACTCTTGAGCTGTCGCACAGCAGCAGGGGCTTGACGTCGCAATCTGTCCCGTATTGCCACAATTCCGAAAAACACAAGCTCGTTTGGCAAATCCTCGTTCCCACTCAGCTCAGATTCAGCAAATGCAAGTGCGATGACACGTCCTGCATTTGCACTGATTTCGCTGATTGTCTGCTTGACACGTGCTTGATTGTCGAATGATTGCACCTGTCCCGACAAAGTAATGCATCTTCGACAGCGAGACATAATCATTTCGGGTGCACCTTTGATAAGAGTGAGTTTGCCACTCCCTATAGTGACTGAAGCGGCAGAAAATTTTCTGTCGCTGTTGAATAGGATTTTCTTGTCCACTACTGCCGAATACATGCCCACATCAGAGCGAGAAAATTCATACACAGCTTTCTCGGTGGAGTTGCCCACATGGGATGACGCATCGCTTACCGGCACTTCGTTGCTCACGTTGTACCGCGCTGCCAAAGTGAACAAGCGATGCACTTCGTTGCTTTTACGCATATCGCTTGATGAAGAATAAGATGTGCCGTCTGCTAAAATCACTTTTTCGACAGATAACTTTCCCGTTGTGATAGTACCGGTTTTGTCAGTGAATAGCATGTTCAAGCTGCCGGCGGTTTCGATGCCGACCAGCTTTTTGACCAGCACATTATCCTTCATCATGCGCTTCATATTGGAGGAAAGCACGACGGTGATCATCATGGGCAGTCCCTCGGGGACGGATACCACAATGATGGTGATACCTATGGTTAGAGCCGACGTGAGGGTACTCATTACCAGGGGTAAATCGGTGATTTTGTCCATTATGACATACCAATCAAAGCCGCTCGAAATGACAAAGACATTGAACAAATAGCCAAATGCAATCACTCCGCCTGCCATATAGCCGATTTTACTCAGTGAACGCGCCAATTTGGTCAGGCGCAGCTTGAGCGGACTGATTCGTGTTTCTTCGGCTAGTTCGGTAGCGATGCTGCCGTAGACAGTTTGAGTGCCGACTTTGATGATTTCCATGGTGGCGTTGCCTTCGCAGACCAAACTTCCGCGGAATAGGCAATCTGCAGATGCCAGCTCAAATGGCGGTATATTATCCGTCGCTTTGCGCTTGCGAATTTCTTTACTCTCTCCGTTGAGTGCGCTTTGGTCGACGTAGACTTCGCCGCTGATAATTCGCCCGTCTGCAGGGATTTTTTCGCCTGCCGATAGATACACCAAGTCACCCACAACAATTTCGTCCACAGCTATGGTCTTGATTTCGCCGTTTCTCATGACGCGTGAAACAGCCTTTGCGCTATTATCTCGCAATTTATCAAATGCACGCTGGCTGCCGTACTCGGAAATTGTCGAAACCATTGTCGCAATTGTAATCGCCGCCAATATCCCCAGACTCTCAATCCAATTGATATTGCGAAATGTCAAGATAATGTTGAGCACCAGCACTGTCAACAAAATCCTGATAATCGGATCGCCTAAATTGCCGATAAACTTACGAATAAATCCGCTTTGCTTGGCTTGCCCAATGCAGTTGCTGCCGTGCTCTGCGCGAGAAGATGCGACTTGTTCATCGGTCAGCCCGCGTCCGGAACGCTCGCTATTTTTCGCCCTGTCTTTGTACGCCATGTGTCGTTATCCTCTGAAATGTACTGTTTGTCTATTGTATTCAACTTGACGTGAAAATA
>Ga0123355_10016456_pt1 | contig 11654 bp, 10 predicted proteins | sample TergutEmb28metaG_3_FD_89872 | JGI IMG/M metagenome (GOLD analysis project Ga0123355, IMG submission 89872) | Embiratermes neotenicus P1 segment gut microbial communities from Petit-Saut dam, French Guiana - Emb289 P1 | ecosystem: Host-associated > Arthropoda: Insects > Digestive system > Gut ...
GAATTTCCTCTCATTCAGAGGGAGGGACAGACAAATATAGAAAAAAGTACTGTAAGAACAGTGCGTTAAGCGGTTTCTGTATCAAAAGTTTTTGGCAGAACGAGAGCGCAAGAGGAAGTGTTATTAATGAAAAAGTCTTTGAGGCGATGCTTATTTATACTAGGTCTATTTGTTTTTTCGGGATGTGGAATTACTGATGATTCAGTTGAGCAACCTGTTGATGATGAAGTTGGGTATTCAGAATTTGTAGATAGCGAAGAGTCGACGGAAGAGGTTAACAACCAGGCAGATGAAGAAGAAGTTGACAAAGAAGTCGATAAAGAAGTAGACGAAGAAGTTGAATTAGATGAAGAAGAGGTCAATAAAGAAATAAATGAAGCAACTGATCCAGATGATGATTTTGTTGCAGATGAGGACGCTTGGGATGAGGTTTTGCACATATTAGATGAGAGCGGATTACTTGCTGATGATCTCAATATATCGGAAGTTGCTATAGGAGAGTCTTTTTATTTCAGAGGTTTTCGCATTGAGTTAGGAGAAACCCTAGGGTTTACAGAATCTTTGGGATTTATTGGTGAAACAACAATGCCTGGGATCGAGGTATTCTATATTCCTATAATTGTGACTAATATTTCAGCTGAGACTCGTGCACTTTGGTCATGGCAAGATTATGTGAGTCTTCATTTTGGACCCAATGGAGAGTGGCTATGGTATGAAGTTTACAGGCTGTTTGAACGTGATGGTGGTATTGCGGGATTAGGTAATTTGACCCCGGAGGAATCAGCTGAGTCTCGGATTCATGTTGAAGATGTAGGTGATGGAACATATGTTTTGCTCTTTTTAACAGTTGATGATCAGGATGAGTTAGTAACTGATGTGACTAAATTAGAGATTGTAGTAGATAGATAGTAAAGAACAAGATGTGAAGTAAAAAATCTTATCCCATAGATGTAGATTGTTTGAAATCTGATGTGATATGTAGTGATAAAGCATAAAATGAGTGTGAGTAAAATGAATGAAAACTATGATATCATCGTGGTCGGTGGCGGACATGCCGGAATTGAAGCGTGTTTAGCACCGGCACGCATGGGAATGAAAACTTTACTTGTGACCGCTGATATTAAGCGTATCGGCATGATGCCGTGTAATCCAGCGATTGGCGGTCCAGCGAAAGGGACTGTTGTGCGTGAAATTGATGCTTTAGGTGGCGAGATGGCACGCAATACAGACAAGAGCGCCATTCAAATGCGGATGCTAAATCTGAGCAAAGGACCTGCTGTTCGCGCCCTTCGTGCCCAGGCGGATAAGATAAAATATCCAGCGGAGATTCAGAAGACAATTTTGGCACAAGAGAATCTTCAGGTAATCGAATCTTGCGTTTCAAGCTTGGTTGTAAAAGATAGTACCGCTCATGGTGTTGTGCTTGAAACAGGCTTGCAGATTGATGCGCGCGCAGTTATTTTGACAACTGGAACATACATGACATCTAAAATTATGATTAGTGACGAAGTAACGCAATCGGGTCCAGAAAAAACAGCAACAAGCGCATCATTATCAAACAACTTGCGTAACCTAGGATTCGATCTTTTTCGCTTAAAAACTGGCACACCACCACGTGTAGATGTCAGCACAGTTGATTTCACTGGACTTGAAATCCATCCTGGAGATGACGCTCCACTAGCTTTTTCTTTTGACACAACCATCTTTGCGCCGGTTTCCGAACAATTACCGTGCTATCTAACTTATACGAATGCATTAACCCACGAGATCATTAACGCGAACCTGAACAAATCATCGATGTACTCAGGTGTTGTATCTGGCGTTGGACCTCGTTACTGCCCATCAATTGAGGATAAGTTGGTTCGTTTTAATGATAAACAACGCCATCAGATTTTCTTAGAACCAGAATCACGTAGCATGAATACGATTTATGTTCAAGGTTTTTCAACCAGTTTGCCACGTGATGTTCAGAAGTTGATGATTAACTCACTGAAAGGTCTTGAGCGCGCGTTGATTGTTAATTATGGCTATGCCATTGAATATGATGCGATTAAACCGACTCAGCTATGGCCTACATTAGAAACTAAACGCATTTCTGGATTGTATTCTGCTGGACAGATTAATGGAACGAGTGGGTATGAAGAAGCGGCTGGTCAAGGGCTGATGGCTGGGATTAATGCAGTTCTGAAGCTGCGCAAAGAAGCGCCACTTGTACTGGGTCGTGACGAGGCTTATATTGGTGTTATGATTGATGATTTAATTACGAAGGGGACACTTGAACCTTATCGACTGTTGACTTCTAGAGCGGAGTTTAGATTATTATTACGTCATGATAATGCGGATATTCGTTTGACTGAATATGGAAAAATGATTGGGTTAGTAGGTATGGATAAGTATACCAAGTTTGCCAAAAAGATGGCTGATATTACAGCGGAGAAAGAACGCTTGGCTGGGATTCGGGTAACGCCGAAGGCGGGTGTAAATGACTTTTTAGGTACGGTCGGCTCAACAGCTTTAAAGGATGGGATAGCAGTTCTTGATTTGATGAAGCGACCGGAGATCACTTATAGGCATGTTTTAATGATGCTGGGTGAGGAAATGCAAGTGAGCGCTGAAGTCGCAGAACAGGTTGAGGTGGCAGTGAAGTATGAGGGATATATTGCAAAGGCGGTTGCTCAGGCACAGAAGATGAAGAAGATGGATGAGCGCAAGATTCCAGCTGATATTGATTATGATGATGTATCGAATTTGGCGCTTGAGGCGGTGCAGAGGTTGAAGGATGTTAGACCGCTGACAATTGGGCAGGCGTCGAGGATTTCAGGTGTAAATCCGGCGGATATATCGATTTTGATGATTTATGTTGATGTGTTAAAACGCCGGAGTGAGAAATAATAGAAAAGGAATGCTTTATAAATATGACATGTGATGAGTTTTATAGTGCACTTGAAGATCAGGAATTAGTTTTAAGCGTTATTCAGAAGGAGCAGTTTCAGAGATTTTTTGAACTTTTAGTAGAATGGAATGAGCGAATGAATTTAACTGGAATCACAGATGAGCTTGAGGTTTATGCGAAGCATTTTTATGATTCGCTTGACCCGTTTTTAGAGCTGGATATATCCGAAATCAAAACGATATGTGATGTTGGGACGGGTGCAGGATTTCCTGGTGTACCACTTGCGATTGCTTATCCTGACATTCAATTTGATTTAATTGATTCGCTTGGAAAACGGATTGACTTCTTAAATTTTTGCATTAAGGAGCTCGGTATGGCTAATGCAAAAGCAATCCATATCCGAGCTGAAGAGTTTGCTGCTGATAAACGTGAGTATTTCGATTTGGTAACCTCGCGTGCAGTAGCAAGGCTTCCTATATTAGCTGAATTATGTGCACCACTTGTGAAAGTGGGAGGAAGGTTAGTTGTCTTAAAAGGTCCGACTGGTCATACTGAACTTGATGAAGCGAAGCAGGGACCTAGCAAGTTAGGGTTGACACATAAAAAGACGAAAAATGTGAGTATTGAGAAGATAGGAGAACGTGTAAATATCTATTTTGAGAAGACATCTGAGACCCCTAAGAAATACCCGCGTCAGTTTGGGCAGATTAAGAAAAAACCATTAACATAACTAATTTCTAGGCATTAAGGCTCATCTTTTTACCTTATGTAGAAACTAGTTTGGATATTATGAAAAATTTTTCATAGACTAAGAGTAGTAGGTGATATACGATGAAAAAAACATTCAATTTAATATATTATATCGCATTTGTAGCAGGGCTTTGGATTTTGAATCGTCAGTTCCAAAATTTTGTCGCTGTGAATGGTGTTCTGCAAGGATTATTGGTTGGATTAATTTTGGCATTTCTAGCTATGCTAATATTTAAAACATTAACTCGTGTTCTTATGTTTTTGATTATAATAGCAGGGATAATCGTATTCTTATTCTCAATCGAATTCTTCACATTACCAGCTTGGGCTTATGAAGTTTGGGGGATGATACCGCTTATTAGGGAATTACTTGATATTTAGAGGAATACATGTAGTGAACGACTCCTTGTCAAATGAACGGAGAGTCATTCACTGAATATGTATTCTTTTTACTGTGAAATGCGCCCAAAAAATAAGCGCTCTTTTTTGAGAAATTTTACACTTAATGCAAATAGCGCTTCCAGAATGCATTTAAACACTGTATGGTAAGCGCTATTTGCATTAAATTTGGCGTTTTTTAGGAAAATTGCACGAATTTTGTCTATTTCGTGATTTTTGAACAAAATATAGTGTATAATTGGTATAGAGCAATTCAGAGACCGAAAGACTACGTGGGATGTTTTTCAAAAACAACTTTTCAATCGCTTTTGTCTACTTATTTTCTTGTTTAAAATATTTTTTCCTATGTCCAGTGTTATAACCTACTTTTGCGATTATATATGAAGCAGTTGAAATCTAGTTATTTTAGCTGAATTGCTCGATTTTAGTTTAATAATTTGATTAAAGGATTTGTGAAAATGAATATTGCAGCATTGTATTAAGACTCATAGAAAGGGTGAAGAAAAATGTCTAAAGAAGTTATCTATGGTAAAAATGCAGTGCTGGAAGCACTTCGTGCAGGACGTTATGTGTACAAACTGTTGATAACAAATGAGGTTATTAGAAAAGAAGGTGAAATCAGGGCATTAATCAAAGAGTTGAATATTAAACATGAGACAATTGACTCGAAAAAAATTAAACAGGTTGTACATCAGAAATATAATATTTCAGGACAACTGCAAGGCTTGGTTGCAGAGGTTGCAGAATATGAATACATGGAATTAGATGAGTTAACTGAAAAATTTAAGCGACAGGAGAAACCAGCATTTGTTATCATGTTGGATGGCTTGGAAGATGTTCATAATTTAGGTGCAATTTTGCGAAGTGCGGAGGCTGTTGGTGTTGATGCCGTTATTATTCCAAAGCATGGTTCTGTTAGCTTGGGGAGTACGGTAGCAAGACTCTCAGCTGGTGCAATTGAGTATGTTCCTGTTGTTTGTGTGACTAATTTAAATCGTGCTATTAAGCGGATGAAGCAGGCTGGTGTTTGGTTAGTAGGGACAGATGCCAGTGAGTCAGAAGATTATCGTGCTGTAGATATGACAATGCCTATATGTGTTGTGATTGGTAGTGAAGGGCGAGGAATGAGTCGCTTGGTAAAAGAAGCATGTGATTTCAAAGTACATTTACCGATGATAGGCAACATGACTTCACTAAATGCTTCAGTTGCAGCAGCTCTCTTAATGTATGAGGTATATAACCAGAGAAATCCTGCAGTTAAAAAATAAATGTGAGGGGGCTTGGGGATGATAGAGCTACCAGATTTAGAGTTAATTAAACAGTTTAAAGACGGAAACGAAGCAGCTTTTGAGCATTTATTCCGCAGATATGAGCCGCTTGTTGCGAAGATTGCACGGAAGTATTATGTACGTGGTTATGAGACAGAAGATTTCTATCAAATTGGTGCTGTTGCATTTTATAAAGCAGTATTGAGTTTTGAGGAAAAAGAAAGTTCAACATTTTATGGTTATGTTTTATCCTGTGTGAGGAATAAAATTGTGTCACAATTTAGAAAGCAACTTATTAAGATCGAATATGCAACCGATCATGAAGAGATTGCAACAGTTATGGAATCGTGTGAAATGTATACAGTAGAAAAATCTGAAATATTAGATGAAGAAAATGATACGCTCGTGCATGCTTATCGTACTGAATTAGCAAAGCTACTTTCAGAAGGCAAGTTACTTAGTTCACTTGAGAAAAAATGTTTAGAAGGCTTTATTGAAGGTTTTAGTTATGCAGAGATTGCCGAGGTTCAGGGAATTGAGATTAAGAAGGTCGATAATGCATTAATGAGGATTCGAGCCAAACTAAGAAAACGTGACTTTATTGATTAATTTGGAAAATTTGCCTTGTGAGGCTGGCTTTTCTAACAGAAGAGCAGAAGTTTCACGTAGGAGGAAAAAGATACTATGAAAAACTACCTATTTATTGATAGTCCAGAATGCTACCAGGTAGACGCAAAGTTTTTTTCTGAAGGCTCAAGCCCTAAAATTCTTTGTGAGTTTCTTGCGTTTATAAGTAGTAGGCGTGATGTTATTGATTCCATTTATCTCTGCTTGTACTTATACAACAATAAAATCTTGCACGATGAGTTATTAAAATTATCGGAATTCGGTGTGAAAGTCAATATTATTTCGATCCCGCTTGAGGGCTATGATGATACAAATCCTAAGAATATTTATAACGTAAATAATCCTGTAACGCCTGCCTTTACGGGGCAAACGAAGCGTAGCCTAGCCCAAAAAATTTATAGTGAAATGCGTTCAACTTACAATGATTTTTTCAAGCTGTACATATTTCCACATATATCGATAAGAAGCTCAAGAGTCAAACCTTTTTCAAGAGGTATGATGCCTTATAGTTTACATGGGAAGTCCATTTATATTAAATACAAGGATGGCAGCGGGGCAATAGGACTGACTTCATCTAATCTTGCCGTTAGAGATATGATAAAAGATGAAATAATGGTTATATCGGAAAGTAATGTCATTTTTAATAAGATGGCACAGCATTTTTTCAATTCGTTAATTACCAATTCAATTTTAATAAATGAATTTGATGAAACCACGCAATATTTGGATTATCAGATAAATTTGTCTCCAGAAGCAGCATCACACCCACAAATGATTTATACTGCGCCTTTTTACAACGATTTTCAAACAAAAGCAAAGAGATCTCTGTTAACACTCATGAACAGCGCAAAAGAGAGAATTTTTGTATGTGCTCAACATATTTGCGAGGAGGATATTTTAAAAGCTGTTATAGCAAAGAGTGAAAATGGCGTAGAAATAAAATGCTTATCACAAACATTTGTTGATGCTTCAGGCAATTCACATTATTGTCGCCGACCAGTCAATTCGAGAGCCTTTCGTGATTTTATCAGGGAATATGAAAAACATAGCAATTGTATGTATGCTGTTAATGACTCTGTTCATAGCAAATTTATGGTAGTTGATGATGATGCTATCTTAACAACTTGCAATCTAACGCCAACACAATTCATCTATAATGGGAATGTTAATATCCCAAAGTTTGATAATATCCCAAATGTATCATACCATGGTATTCATTCAGAAGTAGGGCAATTTCTCATATTAAAGGATGAAGAAATCTGTGATTTATTGATAAAGCATTTTGAAAATATTTGGAATCGAGAAGATACGCATCACCATATAGTTAAAATATGTAAAAAGTGTGGTAGTTCGATGAAAGAGCGTAATGGACCATACGGTGATTTTTTTGGCTGTGAATCGTTTCCAGTATGTAGGCATACTGAGAGAAAGTGAAATGTTACAAATGGGGTAATTTTCATCAGTATAAATGAAAAATGAGAGGAAGAATACCGGAATAAGGCTTTGGATCATTTTTTCGAGGTCGGCAAAAAATGATCGGATTTAAAAAATAAAACGATAATATTAAGCAAACTTATCTGCTACTCAAACACATTCAGCAAGCATTATTACATTTTGAGAATTTCAACTCTTGGTCTTGAAATCCAGTCAGTGAATTAACTTCTACGAAGTGTCACTGATTTTTTTAACCCCTCAAGCCATACAAAGGAAAAAAGCTAACTCTAGCCTGTCTTAATTTCCTAGGATATGGTATAATTGAAGGACTTATTTTCAAAGAATAATGGGGCGTTTAGCTATGACAAAGACAAAGAAAAAAGTAATGATTGGATTAAGTGGTGGAGTCGACTCTTCGGTCGCAGCACATCTTCTTATAGAAGCAGGGTATCTTGTTGAAGGTCTTTTCATGCGTAATTGGGACAGTGCGACAAACAATGACTTCCTGGGGAATAAAACGATTGATGATCACATTTGCCCGCAAGAAGTAGATTATGCGGATGCTGTTAAAGTTGCAGATCAGCTTGGAATTCTGCTCCATCGAGTGGATTTTGTTCAAGAATATTGGGATCGAGTTTTTACGTACTTTCTAGATGAATACAAAGCGGGTAGAACGCCGAATCCTGATATTATGTGTAACAAAGAGATCAAGTTTAAGGCGTTTCTTGATTACGCACTCGGCTTGGGCGCGGATATGATTGCAACCGGACACTATGCACAGGTTGACCATAATGGAGAAATTCGTATGTTGCGAGGGGTCGATAATAACAAAGATCAAAGCTATTTCCTTTCCCAACTGACCCGCAAACAACTTGAAAAAACACTATTTCCTTTAGGTCACTTAGAAAAATCAAAAGTCCGTAACATTGCAGAAAAACTTAATTTAGCAACAGCTAAGAAAAAGGATTCAACCGGCATCTGTTTTATTGGCGAGCGCAAATTTACCGACTTTTTACAAAACTACCTGCCAGCCAGGCGAGGCAAAATGCAGACACTTGACGGGAAAGTCGTGGGTGAGCACATTGGTTTGATGTATTATACCATTGGACAGCGAAAAGGCTTGGGAATTGGCGGTGCAGGTGATGCGTGGTTTGTCATGGGAAAAAAAGTTGCAGAGAATGTTTTGATCGTTGGGCAAGGATTTGAACATGATTATGTATATGCAAATGAAGCAATTGTGACTGATGTGAATTGGATACCAAGTGAAAAATTTGAAGGAACTCACTTATGTGTTGCAAAGTTTAGATATCGCCAAAAAGACATTCCTGTTCAAATTCACTGGCTTGATATGACGACTTTGAAAGTAAAATGCCTTGAGCCAACACGGGCTATTACTCCTGGGCAAGCTGCTGTTTTTTATGATGATGAAGTGTGCTTAGGTGGTGGATTTGTGAGTGAAGTATTTAATGATGATGAGAAACGGATGTATTAAAGTTGAATTGGAGTTGTAGTGGGTTTCGAAATCACAAACTTGAAATAGAAGCTTATTTATGGAAAGACATAAAAATTTAACCTTGAAATTTGTTTGGAATTTTGAAAAGAACGAGGCGCCTAAGATAGAAGCAGCCCTTGAGAAAAGGAATGCTGAATGCAAAATGGTTGTCATAAGAAATAAAAAGGATAAAGAGAGGTTGTTGAAAGAATGGGTAGGATAAGATAATGGAAGTTTTAATTGAAAATAATCGTGTGAAATTAGTGTTGACTGGGGAGCAAGAGTTAGCATTTGTTATGGCGGCTGAAGCAGCTGATGAAAATAGTGATTTTGTGAGTCAATGGTCTATAGATCAACATCGAGAAGCACTCGCTGATGAAGATGTGCGCCATCTAGTTGTTAAAAACATAAAGAATCAGTTAGTTGGTTATGTGATTATCCGTGGATTGATGAATCCCAATGAAAGTATCGAATTGATGCGCATTGTTGTAACTGAAAAAGGAAATGGCTATGGAACTGAAATCCTGAAATTAGTTAAGAAGTGGTGCTTTGAGATTCAAAGCGCTCATCGACTTTGGTTAGATGTTGTCGAATATAATGTGCGAGCTCAAAATCTTTATAAAAATCAAAATTTTGTTTGTGAAGGTGTCTTAAGAGAGTGTGATAAATACGGAGACACTTACAACTCACTAATCATTATGTCGATTTTAAAACAGGAATATCAGTCGCAATGATGGGAGGTATCTAATATGGAACAGATGTTTGTTGAAGGAATGTTGTTGCGAGAAATTTTCCGTAATGATGATAATGACTTTGCCATTTGTAGTTTGCTGCTCACTCATCATAATGCCAGCGAGGAGATTTTGAACTGGGCGACAAAACCGGTGTATGAGTCAGATATTCCTAATGGTTTTGAAGGAGATGATTATGGATCGGTGACGATTTCTGGCTATTTTCCGAAGCTTGATGATACCCGGTCGTATCATTTTACTGGGAAGTGGGTAGAGCACCAGCGCTATGGTTGGCAGTTTCAAGTGGCAAGTTTTAAGAGTAATCAAATTGCTGTTTCGTCGCAGTCATCGGTCGTTGCCTATTTAAGTAGTGATACATTCAAAGGGGTCGGAAAGAAAACTGCAACAGTTATTGTCGACGCTTTGGGCGCAGATGCTGTGAATATTATTTTGCAAGATCGCAATAAGCTTGAAGGAATTAAGGGGTTATCCAAGAAGCAAAAAGACACGATATTCGACACGCTGGAAGAACGGCAAGGTGATGAGCTGATACTAGGTCCCCTATATAGCTACGGGATATCTCCTAAGTTTGTCGTGAAAATTCTAAAAATTTATGAGAAGCAGGCACTTTCGATTATTCATGAGAATCCGTACCAGCTCATCGTTGATATTGAAGGGATTGGCTTTTTGAAGGCCGATGAGATTGCACGAACAATTGGGATTGGAATGGCTGATCCTCGTCGAATTAGGGCAGCGCTGATTCATGTGATGAACCGTGTTTCATCGCAAGAGGGGCACACTTATATATTGGAAAATCAACTCGTTGATACGGCGATGCAATTCTTGAATAAGGATGCGATGGTCCAGGTGGAGATGGTTGAGAAAGAGGTTTTGGAACTTATCCAGAATAAGCAGTTATCTGAAGATGAGGGGCGTTTATTTTTACCTGTTTTGATGAATGCCGAGGTTAGAATAGCAAGTACGGTACGTAGTTTGCAAGATGTGCCTGAAGTGGATGATGAGAAGATTGCTAAGGCGTTTGCTGATGTGAAGGAAAAGCTAGATATTGAGTATTCGGCGTTGCAAGAAGAGGCGATTTATACAAGCTTAAATTCGTCGGTGAGCATTATTACCGGTGGTCCTGGAACAGGAAAGACCACTGTTATGAATGGGATTTTGAAGGTATATAATAAGCTAAACAAGAATGCAAAGGTAAAATTAGCATCTCCAACCGGTCGTGCAGCAAAGCGAGTAGAGGAAGCGACTGGCCGCAAGGCTTCGACCATTCACCGCTTGCTCGGATATGATCGCGATGGTACATTTGCTGTGAATGAGGATTCACCGCTTGAGGCAGACCTTGTCATCATCGACGAAGTCTCAATGCTGGATACCTATCTAGCATTTCAATTGTTTACCAGCTTGACGAAGGGTGTGCAGCTTATCCTAGTAGGAGATGACAACCAGCTCCCATCGGTCGGACCAGGACAGGTTTTAAAAGATTTAATCGAAAGTAAAACCATTCCGTTAACCCGCTTAACCGAGATCCACCGCCAAGCAGAAGGATCATCAGTTATTACATTGGCTCATGAAGTTAACAATGGACGACTTCCTGATGACCTAGTCGAGAAAAAATCAGACCGACTGTTTGTCCCAGCGCAGGTAGAAGATATTCTCAGATTGCTCGAGCAAGTGACCAAGGGTGCGATCATCAAGGGCTATACAGCAAAAGATGTGCAAGTATTAATCCCGATGTATCGCGGAACGCTCGGGATTGATTCAGTGAATGCGTCACTACAGCAACTCTTTAACCCGCAGGGGGATGACAAGGTTCAGATGGTTGTCGGGCAAAAAATATTTAGAGAAGGCGATAAGGTTTTGCAATTGGTCAACAATCCCGATGCAGGAGTGATGAATGGGGATGTTGGCGAGATTGTTCGAGTGATTGATGCGGGATCGAAGTCGGAGATTTTAGTCGATTTTGAAGACTTGGAAGTTGCGTACTCAAGGGAAGACTTATTATCGTTAACTCATGCTTATGCGATGAGTATCCATAAATCGCA
>Ga0123355_10016457_pt1 | contig 11653 bp, 5 predicted proteins | sample TergutEmb28metaG_3_FD_89872 | JGI IMG/M metagenome (GOLD analysis project Ga0123355, IMG submission 89872) | Embiratermes neotenicus P1 segment gut microbial communities from Petit-Saut dam, French Guiana - Emb289 P1 | ecosystem: Host-associated > Arthropoda: Insects > Digestive system > Gut ...
CCCAGGATAGAGACAGGTGGTGGACGCTTGTGAGTGCGGTAATGAACCTTCGGATTCCGTGAAATGCGGGGAATTTCTTGACTAGCTGCAAACCAGTTAGCTTCTCAAGAAGGACTCTGCACCGTGGAGTAAGTAAGTAATCTTTCAGTGTATGAGTATAATTCATTATTCAAAAACTACTTGTGAGGTGAAAACTTGTAAAACCAAAATTAATTTCCCTTTTTAATTTCCATGTTATAAATTCTAATTGTGTCCATTTGTCAAAAATTTCTTCCCAGCTATACAGACTTTAGCTTAATACAACTTAGAATAGTACTGGATTGTAAAGAATGACCTTATTCATTACCTTGTCCATAAAGAATAGTGAACACCATACAGATGTACAAAAAAATGCATCAACATCATGTACCATCTGTAATACAGACTGGACTGTAACACAAAGAGATGTCTGTTGCATATGAAGAGAGTGTCATTGCAAAAAAGTTCTGTGCATTTGAGATGATATGGAGACTGCCAGCAGATGATAGGAGGTGTCATGAACAAAAATTAGCTTGTGAGTGGAAGGAACTCATATAAGTGGAAGGTGGCTCATAAATTAAAAAATTGGGTCTGCTATTACTGAAAACTTATAAACCCGTTGCCCTTTACTGAGGAATTAATAGTTGAACAGTCTTATCATGATTTCAACAAGCAGTGGTTTCCGGTTTGAAGGCCTTGCAAAATTATAGCAAGCAGGGTTATGATGTTTGGAGTTTGTAGGTGGAGTGTGAATAACATAGGCATTGTTCTGAAACAAAGAAGCTACAAGAATAATAATTTATTCATATCGTGATGTAATGCGTCTTTACCAAACATTTAAAACTGCAATTGATTATGTGTTTATACATATATATTTTTATTTCAGAGATTAGTAACAACTCCATTGGGACAAGTCCCAATTGGGAACTCCTAGCTCCAAGGGGTTATCGCTTTTACATGCCTGGCAGTGTTGGTCCAGCATGGCATGATGTGTACACCACAGCTCATATACACAAATTTGAATTAGCAACTTCTACTGCAAGAAGCATGAAGGTACAGACAGCATTAAGGGTAGAGGTGAAAACAATTCAGTACTATCATGGTGAGAATATTCGTTGCCCATGCAAGTGAAAGAGGATAGTAGGCTATTTGATGAGTGAGTCAAAACTTGCTGCCTTGCATCCCAGTTACACGTAGGTAATGTAAATTTTTAATTCAGCTTTGAAATGTACTGAGCAACTATATGGTGAGGTGAAGTCAGTCAAAAAACACATCTATAAAATATGGCTAAATGATGGTGTTTATTAGCAAGGAAAAACTACATGTTTTGGCCTATAGCGGCCATCTTCAGGTTCTGACAATTTTCTGCTAAAAGTGTTTTATATAATATGCCTAAAATTCTTTTAGCAGAAAATTGTCAGAACCTGAAGATGGCTGCTGTAGGCTGAAACATATAGTTTTTCCTTGCTAATAAACACCATCATTTAGCCATATTTTATAGTTGTGTTTTTTGACTGAATTCACCTCACGATAGAGTTTAAACGCACAACGGGAATGGCACACCTCAGAAGTACTGAGCAAGTTGGCTTAAGCAGTAATGCTTTTCACTTGTATTCAGGAGGTACCTGGTTTGAATTTCAGCCAGTGCCCCAACTATCTTGTCTGAGGCTTTTCATACAGTGTGTCCCACTTGCTACCGAACCTGGCATTTCTTTAATAATTCTAACACCAATGAAGATATTGCAACAAAATTTGAACAGTAGTATGTGCGTTGTATGAGAAATGAAGAGGAATGTGTCGGTAGTGCGCCTAATTGTTGCGACACGGAGCAGCGGTCCGCCAGCCAGCCTGTTTCCTGCCTGACACGCCTCTCTGCTAATCTCTCTGTCATTTGGCTGAGGGTGCCTACACAATACAGTTGTTGTTCGTGAATGTTAGTGTACGGTATGTGTGAGTTCACACAAGGGTATAATATAATATAATTATAATAAATTATTAAAGAAATGCCGGGTTTGATAGCGAGTGGGACACTGTAGTTTTCTTTAGTGTCTCCTAGTAAATACCAGTACTTTTTTATTCACCCTAGAACAGGGCATGAAGGCCCAGATGGGGAGTAGGTGTATAATTTTACTCTCTCCTTAACCTTGGCTCTAGATGGGGGTGTAAAATACAAAGCAATGAAATGCAGTTTAGCGAATGGGTTAGCACGCTCAGTTTGTGAGTGGATGGTTATGGGGTTGTGTACTTGAGTCAGTACTTTATTTAGTGCATGAAGTTCTAAATATGTTGCATATGAGTTGTCATCATTCTTGTTGTTGCTGCTGCAGTGATCATTATTATAGTCTTTATCCTTTTCAGAAGACAACTTGATGCTGTCTTGTTAACTCACAGCACACATGTTGTTTCCCATGAGGGTACAGTGACAGTAGATGTCATAACTTATATTTCATGTCTTTACTAATCTGTGAACTACAGCACTTTGACATTCCATTCCTCTGAATATGTCTTTGTTCAGTGTGTTTGTTTCAATCCCAAAATTTTTCCGTTCTTGCAAATTCTTTTGTAATCATTTCTGTAGTGTATATTCTTCAGCAGTGGTTTGATTTGGGTGCAATGAATGCATTCTGTTCTGTTGTAGACACCAGAATACACCATGGAATGTGTAGCTCAACACTGCCCTATGCTTCTGAGACGAGGTGTGTGATAATACTGCATACAGAATATTTATCTTGATCTAGAAGAATGGAGGTAAAATCAGTTCATGTGATGTACCATATTCATGTCCGTGTCACAGAAAATGTTTAAATGAATGCCTTCTGCTTCAAGTGCACTACATTTACTACTTTCATGGTACACTTGTTACAGCAAGCACATAAAATTTTCTAAGACCCAAACAGTTATTTTTGTCAGATGGCTTTACAGCATGGACATAAGACCCTAATATACATGCCAAGTTTTAATAAACAGATGGATCATCTTTTGTGATCTTGCAAAGCAGGGCAATGAGGTTCTGTGCTAAAGTGAGGGGGAAGACTCTTCTTCATACTGATATCCATAATTGGTGATAGACAGGTGGATGGTACTAGCATTGATACGGAGGTCACATATACCAGTTTAATTTTGATGTTTTGCTGACAGTGCATCTCAGTCTAATCTCAGTAAGTGACCAACTTAATGCACAAATTCTTGTTTTATAATAAGTTTATTATATTCCTCTACATGTTTCAAGCACTATTGTGCTTATCATCAGGAGGTATACAACATCTGGTATCGTCACACCTGTAGGTGGTCGTCCGGTGAGCAGGTCCACTCTCAACCTGCGCACTGAATGGCCACCTACAGAGTGTGATGATACCAGATGCTGTATAATACAATTTGACCTCCTGATGATGAGTACAGTAGTGCTCGAAACATGTAGAGGAATATAATAAACTTATTATAAAACAAGAATTTGTGCATTAAGTTGGTCAGTTACTAAGTTGCGGTTGCTGCGGATATATTGCATTCTCAACAGTATTCTTTCCAGCTGTGTAGGTACGTTACTCAGCAGTGTGCTTCACTAGTTATTTGTGCAATATGTGGAACTGATACATCACTGTGGAATTTGTTAAGCCCATTTTTGAATACTTCCCAACATCTGTTTTAATGGAAAAATCAGAGTTGGATCATGAAGTGTGTACATTAATATATTTTATCATGTTTATGCATTTCAGGTGTGCTGGAGATGTTCCCAGGGATAGACGTTGGAGGTTCTGACCTTACAATTGTTACATTATCACAGAAGACAACTGCCAACCTAACTAACACAGGCCATGAGGTGGAAACTGAGCGAGAGAGAGTTACAAAATTTGTAAGAATTATAGCATTTACATATAATATGTTTATTGCTGTAAATTAAGTTATGTTTTTGTACAATGATTGGTGTAATCAGGTTTAAGTAACCTGATGTAGTTCTGAATTCACAGCGTTACCAATTTACATGTGTGGGCCAGAATAGTGCATTCGGTATAGGGACTGGCTATGGGCTGGACAGTCTGGAGATCGAATACCGGTGGGGGTGAGATTTTCCGCACCCGTCCAGACCAGCCCTGGGGCCTACCCAGCCTATATACAGTGGGTGCCTGGTCTTTCCTGGGGTAAGGCAGCTGGGGCATGGCATTGACCACCCACCCCCATCTAGCGCTGAGGTTAAAAAAAGGGTAGAGTTATACCTCTGCTCCCCTTATTGGCCTTTGTGGCCTGTTCTAGGGTGAACGTTTACCAATTTACATGTCTCTAAAATTACCACCTTATGAAGCCATTACACTAGTGTGCTATAAAACAACTTCTTGTATCTGAAGTGTATGTTGCTGTAAATCTTATTGTATTATTAGTTTGTTCTAGCAGCCCAAGAGGTTTGCATGAAGCTGAGACTTTCTGGCTACTGGGCAGACTTTATTAATCCCTTTTCTGGTCGACCGTTTCTTACTCCATTCCCATCAGCAGCATTCTGTGAAACAGATGGAAGACTGAACAGTTTGAATTTTCAGATAAATGATCGTGGCAACTGCAAAATTATAAGCGGCGAACGTGAAAATTCTCACAGTTTTGTGGGTGAGGCTTTTGAATAACAGTGTTATGTAGATTATGCTATATAATATGGGGCCACAGTGTGTAATCCAACATATTACACAATTAATTATAAATATTGGTTGTGCAATTTTTTTGGATAAAGTACTGTGTAATCAGACCATTGCACGGAATGTGGAGTGCACTAAGATGTGAGGTGTTTGAAAGCATAATTAAGTAAACCACATACGTGGAACAAGATTATGCAGACACTTAGCTGAACCAGATTTGCCATATACAGATTGATTCATTGATTTCATGTCTTGATACCTTATACTATAGTTTGACAGTGTCAGTCCACCCAACCCAAATGTCACATTCCCAAGTTGTAGTTCCACGTACTGCCACCAGATGGCAGGAGGCGCCATCCTTCACGTTTCCACGGTAACTGTGTAAATGGATGTGCATTGCCTGCATGGGTTGTGAGGTTTCTATGGTAACTACGTTAGTGAGTGTATCTAGCCTGCCTGATCGTGGGGCACCAGCAGACTAGTCAGGATTATATTCTTGAGGTTACTTGCACTCAGAAAAGTCACATTAACATAAGTGTGATTCTCAGGAGTTAAATGGAGCCGTTGATGTTGGCACAGTAATGTGTGAAACAGGATCAGCAAAGTTAACAGTCAGAAGTGATTACCTGTGGCACTGTGGATAACAGTTTTCAGCACTGATTCCTTATAAATGTGGTGCAGCATTTTTCAGCTGCTTGGTCCACATTTGGACTTGTTCATGACTGAGCATCTGCCAATTGTAGCCATTTAGTGACAATGTAACTTCATTATTATTTCCATGTTTGGTGGAATAGTCATGGTGTTCCACAGCATTGACCACCCAGATCACCAGACCTCAGACCTCTAGGTTTTTATTTTTGTCGGCACATGAACTATGTGGATATGCAACTTGGTCTCTTACAACAAGGGAAGAAGGGAGACAGACCAGTATTTGAGAACAGGGTTCTGAGAAAGATATTTGGGTCTAAGTGGAAGGCAGCAACAGGAAGCTGTAAAAAAACTCCATAATTAGGAGCATCAAGATTTTACTCCTTGCCAATTATCTGGGTGATGAAATCAATGAGTATGATGTAGGCAAGCCATGTGGCATGCACTGGGAGAGGAGAGGTGCATACTGGGGTCTGGTGGGTAAATTTGAGGGAAGGAGACTGCCTGAAACATTGGGGCAAAGAGAGGGGGCTATAAAATAGATCATAAAGAGTAAAATGGGAGGTCTGGACTGGATTTACCTGCTGATAATAGGGGCAAGTGTTAGGCTGCTGTGAATTTCGTAATAAACTTCTGGGTTCCATAACCTGTGGAGGAGTTCTTGACAAGCAATGGTCCAGTTAGCTTTTCAAGAAAGACAGTTAGTTGTTGATACATGAAAGATGTTTTGTACCCGCAAAGAGTGGATATGTAAGATGCATTGCTAGTTCACATTTTGGACTTCACAACCTTTATAAATGAAAGTGGTAATGAACAGATGCAGGTTACGCACTTGATCTCAAGATATAGTAGGATCTGTGATCATTTTGAACATTCCCTGTGAATTCATCATTTAAAACTTTATGTATGCATGTGCTTGCTTATTCTTATTTTGTTAAGATAAACCCATAACTCTTAAGAAACAAACATTTGCTTATATGATATTTCTGACTGTGAATTACCTTTGGAATAAGATCCTGAAGGTAGGACATTAAATCACAAATCACCCTGTGTATGGCTAGACTTTGAAATCTTTCCATTTCTTTTATGTTGTAATGGCATTAAAAGAATTGTTCAGTATGCAGTGCAGTGAACTGATTGGCAGTAAAACATCCTGGAACACGCGAATCCTTATCTGTGTAGTTTACGATATGAAAGGAATACAAAACTGAGTGCAGAAGTAATGTGACTTGTGTCCAGAGGGTAACCCTTAGTAAATCTTGGCTGGAGCATCAAGTATAGTTTACAGAAGTGTTGTGGTTTTTCTCTGTCTTATTTGGTGCACACACTTCAGTATGGGGAGCTGGGATAGCGTAATTGGTATAGTGGGTAGGTTACAGCTGGACGGTCCAAGGTCCGAATCCTGACAGAGCCAAGAGATTTTTTTTTCTCTTCAAAACCATCCAGACCACCTCTGGCAGCCACCCAGCCTCCAATTCAGTGGGTGCTGGGTACCTTTCCTGGGGGTAATGCGGCCGGGGTTGTGAGTTTAACATCTCACTTCAATCTAGTTCTGATGTTGGGAATGCATGGAGCTGTACCTCCACTCTCCCGTGTGCCTTCATAGTTTTTAAAGGAGGAACTTTACATTTACCATGTCCAGTAAAGTGGAGAACTCTGTGTTTAAATAAGTTGTAGTCGTAAATAAATTGTAACAACTTCAAAATGATCATCTAACAGAATATCATCCTCGATTATGAATGCTTGGCTTCATGGAGATGGATTTATTTGAACATTGTTAAAGTGTTTCTCTTTTGAAATGTGAATGTACTGTTTATGGTTCTATTAATGTATTTACAGGGAGCCTATTCACCACAGCCCCAGCCAGTGCAGTTCTACTACAAGATATTCTAAATCAATATGAATAAATGTTGGAAAAGAATACTTCCATTGTACTTGTGTGAATTTACTGTAATTACTCAGTCCACTTATACAGCTTAGTTCTCCTGTTTTTATTTGTAATGATTGTAGGATTTGTGTATTCAGTGAAAACTGTAAGGAAATGAAATGCCTAAAAATTTTTAGTCATATGAAGTGTAATAAAGTGATCCTATTGGGCACTATGTCTATGTACGTGAATGTATTAAGATGTAAGGGAATTTTTGATTGTGTGTTGTGCTAGTATATCCAGATACTATGAATTTTTGGTGCTATGATGTACTTCAGTGTAACCAGATGCTATGAATTTGTGGCTGTGTGACATATGATCGTGGATCCAGATACTGTGAACTTGCGATGGCCTGATTTGTTTTGTGGAAACTAGGAATTTCTGCGTCCTCCTGAGTCATTTTACATAGTATAAGGGCCAGTCATTAGCCCAAGTGCATGACTTAAAAGTACGCATATGTCAGAGGTTGGGTTGCAGCAAATCTCACTGCAAATTTATTGTCCACTAGCAGTAAGAAGATGGAAAGTACTTTTCCATAATTTCTTAATTACATACACCATTACAGATATATTTTCAGGTTCTGTTTCAAAATGAAACTGATCGTTCTATTATCTTTCATACAGGCTTAACATGATCTGTGACAGTAATTTTACTAATGCCTCCACTTTTCTCTTGTATAGGTTTTTATAGTCATGGCAGCAGAGTTTCTTTGTAACCTCATGATATGTAATGTATGATTTTTCTTTTGTGCCTTTTAAGCCCTACAAAAACTAAATTTTCAGGGGTTCAGCTCAGTTTATAGTGGATCTTTATCCCAAAGCCCTTCAAAGTGCCAGAAATGGGACATACCAACAGATCATGAGGGTATGCCTTTTTTAGTGGTAATGTGAAGCTTTTTGCTAGTGTTGCTGCCATGATAGAAGAAATATCAAAATCGTTTGCATGTCATCATTTTATTGTGTTTCTAGTTGTCAGCTGATATCCTGTTGTAGAGTCACTGAAAATTTAAATTCTCATGAGTGACCAGTCAAATGTCATTTCTTGATGAACAAAGAAGGGGAATTGAACTTATGTGGCTGTTAGGCTGAGAAGATGATAAGTTGCAAAAAAATTAGTCTTGATAAACGCTATGATTAACATCTGAAGAACAGCCTTTAAGGTGCCATCATTATTTTATTTGGCGTCCTGGGTAAGCCCTGGAAGCTATATCACTGCCATTATGTGGCCAAGATTCGATGATAGCAATAGATAAGCTTCCATTCAATGATAGCAGTAGATAAGTCTCCATTGTAGCTGAAACAATGCAGGATCTTAATACAACAGTGTGAGCGTTGCCACTAATAATACACGATTAAAAAATGATATTGACTGAACTAGTAGTGAATTTTGTGGTACTTCTATTAGTCTCCGGATAACCAAATTAGAAACTGCACTCACTATCCTATAGTTGTGTGCAACTGCTGTGATCACAGTGATCAAAATCACTTAGTATCACTGTTTAAAGTCACAGTAATTAACATTTTATGGGTCCAAGTGAAGTCTGATGAGAAAAGTGTAATTCGGACCATGACACGTCATCCGAATAGCGATACTGTTAAAATATGGTCTGTCCGAGTAAGCTACCGAGATTGGCAATGTCTTTTCCGTGGAGTGATAGCAGCATGCAATTTCAAAAGTCATTTTGTTCTTGACCCAGTTTTTCCTTCGGGATATTTGATTATGCTACTCGAAGTCGAATAGTTTGATCCATTTCCCACCGAGAATCATCCTGCGCGCCTGGATGTGGCTCAGGGGTGCCAATGAACGCGACAATGTTATTTTTCCAGGAATATGAAGATGGCAGCAGAATCGACACGATTGAGGTACTCGTGGAAAATGGTGGTAAAGTAAGAAGGGAGAAAATGGCGAGGCGTCGTGTGTGGTTTATTAATTGAAATGAACCGGTGAATTAGTATCGTAACGTGTGTTGTGGTGTTCCGAATTATATTAGGTAATATATCGTCTGAGTTGGAGATCATTTTGGTTGCTGAAATACAGGTAAGTTTGAAACTTGTATACAAAGGAACGTCATCCCCATCTTTCGGGCAGAGTTACAGAATGTGTGAGGATAAGAAATGTATGAAGTCGGAAGTTATTTTGGACCGGTTCAGCCGTGTTGATTATTCAAGTTGTCTGTGATACCACTCCGTATTGGTTGGTAATTGTATTTAATCTTTCGGGGATATGGGTGCATCCGCAATTATGGTTTTCGAGCCGATATAGGCAGCAAAACGATGAACGTATTACCGATCGGTACGTCACCATACCCTAGAATATAAGAATCTTCGTCAAGGCTGCTGTTGGAATGTGTTTGTTTTTGTCGGGTTCTGTTTAATGAATTTTCTGTTTAGTGAGCTTTGTAAAGTTATGTGGACAATGTGTACTGAGGCAGATTTTTTGAAATGATAGATGCAGTGATCCAATCATGAGCAAACGTCGACGTACATCATCTGTTGCGAGTCGTGGCCAGGATGAAGAGTCTGGCGAAGCAGACACTGCACCAGAACCAGCTCGAAAGAAGAAGAAGCAGGATCCAGTGAGTACTGATATTTTACTGCAAGGAGTATTTTATTTCTTTGTTTGGCGGAACAGATTGTGTATAAGATAGTTGCTAAAATGTCAAAACCCAGGGAATAATTAGTTCTTTTACCTGGAAGAAGGAACATACCCACCTACCTGCCACAAACATTGTTTCACTCTCTGCTGATTGATTCAGTTAAACTCCTAGATTTCTCCTTTCACAGAAAGTGTTCATGTGATGAGGATAACATTTACGTACACATTGCATTTCTGCAGTACATATGTAGATGTATGAATATGCATAGTTAAAATTATTTTTTATGGCTGCAGAATTACCGGTTGATATCAATATAAAGTAAAAATATTAGTGTACAAACCACATTCCTTATCCACTTCCAGAGAAAGGTATTGTTCATTAAACTAAATCTGAACCCAACTGAGAACAGAATTGCTTTGGCTTTTTGTACTAAGTATCATGTTTAGGTAGTAACATTGTTGCTGTTTTGATATTTTCTCCTTTATTTCTTCTTGCAGAAATCCCTTGTATGCTGTGGTTTTGCCATTTTTAGTTCATGTCTGTAGTTTTTCATTTATGTATAGTTCTTCAAGCCATACATTTTGTGGGTATGAATCTGTGAATTGTAATTTGTGTACACAGTACAAAAATTTAAGGTTTTTGGGAAGGTGAAGTTGTGAGCTTGGTTGATTTGGTGTGGACTGACACATTATTGGACAGACAGCATGAATGTTAGAGATTATTCTGTATTGAGTTCTCCTTAAAATTTATGTACAGTATCTTGTGACATTATTTACAGTTGATCATATTATTTTATGATATAGTGTCTGAATCATCAAATATTTCATAATCCTCACACATTGTTCCAGAATAACCCTTGTAACACTTGCATGATGTTCAGACTCAGGTATGCATGAATAAGGAAATGTGACAATTGAAATATTCAAGTGTAAACATTTTAAGACAGGTGACTTTACATTTGATTTTTGCAGTTTATAATATTTGAACACTTGCAGGCAGAGTTGTGCCACCAGCTGTATGACACAATTCGCAACCACAAGAAGGAAGATGGGACCCTTCTTTGTGATGCATTCATACGTGTTCCAAAACGTCGTCAAGAACCAGGATATTATGAGGTAGATAATTGTCACTTATAAAACCTGTTAAGTGTATGTCATACACGTGTTAAATTTATGTAACATGTGAAATCATATTTATGTTTTACTTCTAAGATTCAGTTAAGTGTTGGGCTTTGATTTTGAATGGGGCTTCATGTTCAGGTCACAGTAGGTTATGTCTTGATTTTGAATTTTTGTAGCCTTTGCAGTGTGGAGTTGAAATTATGACCATATTTTGGTAACCTTATTCCATTGTGCTAGTTAGTCAGTAATGATTTGAAGCCACACAAACACAACATTTGAACATGACATATTCATTTATTTGCAAACTGATGTAACATCATCCCAGTTAATCAGTAACAATTTAAATTCACACAGACACAACATTTGAACACTGTACATTCATTTATTTACAGATTTGGGTAACATCATCTCATTGTGCTAGTTAATCAGTAGTGATATAAATCCGCACAAACACAGCATTTGAACACTGCTCGTTGATTTATTTACAGTTTAGATAACATCACCCTGTTGTGCAGGTTAATCAATTGTGATTTAAAGCCACACAAACACAGCATTAGAACACTGTTTGTGTATATGTTTGTACGTACGCATGTATGTGTGTACATACAGTGTTTAAATGACGTGTTTGTTCGGATTTAAACAGCTTATGACTATATGTGTGCTTAAGTTGGTTCTGATAGATAATTAATTGGCTGTGAGGCAGGTCTCTACACACACACACACA
>Ga0123355_10016458_pt1 | contig 11653 bp, 14 predicted proteins | sample TergutEmb28metaG_3_FD_89872 | JGI IMG/M metagenome (GOLD analysis project Ga0123355, IMG submission 89872) | Embiratermes neotenicus P1 segment gut microbial communities from Petit-Saut dam, French Guiana - Emb289 P1 | ecosystem: Host-associated > Arthropoda: Insects > Digestive system > Gut ...
AATAATTTCACATGAAAGCATCAATAACATATTGATTTGTCTTATAAATCTTAAATTCTAAATCTTAAATCTTAAATGCCTTGACCGAAAACACCGGTTATTGTATTCTTTCGGCACAAAGGAAAGGAAGCTTTTCGGAATGGATCCCCGGATATTTGCTCATACCGCGCTTTGCGCGATTTCGCAAATTCCGAGGATGACACATAAGGATGGAAATATATGAAAGTAATTGCATTTGCAAATCAAAAAGGCGGTGTTGGGAAAACCACGACCGCTATTAACATAGGCGCATCTTTGGCCGCTATTAAACGTCGTGTGCTTTTAATTGATCTTGATCCACAGGGTAATGCGGGCACCGGTCTTGGTTTCGTGCGGAATCAACATGCGCAAAGCGTGCATGGCGTAATTATGGGCACGTCGGCGGCACAAGATAATATATTGGCCACGAATGTTGTTGGCATGCATATTATGCCGTCTTCGCCCGCTTTATCCGGCGCCGAAGTAGAGCTTTTGGATATGGAAAACCGGGAATATCGTCTTCGTGATGCTCTTGCCCCGGTGATGGATCATTATGATTATATATTGATTGATTGTCCGCCGGCGATGGGTTTTTTAACACTTAATGCGCTGACCGTGGCAACGGATGTAATTGTGCCGCTTCAATGCGAGTTTTATGCTCTGGAAGGCCTTCAACATTTAATGGGCAACGTAAGCGAAATACAAAAGAAATGGAATCCATCTTTGAATCTGATGGGGGTTTTGTTGACCATGTATGACAAGCGTAATAACCTTTCCAAGGCCGTAGAAGACGATGTTCGTGCGGCATTTGGAGATAGGGTCTTTAAAACGGTCGTGCCACGAAATGTCCGTATTTCAGAGGCGCCGTCGCACGGAAAACCCGCCCTATTCTATGATATGACATCGCCGGGCGCACAGGCATATTTACGTGTCGCAACCGAAATTGTTGACGCCTCAGGCGACGCCGAGGCACTAGGCATCAGGCACTAGGCGCTAGTAATTGGAGCAGACAATATGTTAGTAAAAGATTTGGAAGTTTTTAAAAAGGCCCATAGATTTACTTTGCAAATATATGGCATTACAAAACAGTTTCCGCGCGAAGAGTTGTTTGGTTTGGTATCGCAAATGCGCCGTTCTGCATACTCTATAAATTCAAACCTTATGGAGGGTGGAACCAAGGGGTTTGGCGCAGAATATGCAAGATTTGTTTTGATTTCCAGAGCTTCCGTGTCAGAGTTGGAATATCAATTAGAATTAGCAAAAGATTTAAAATATATAGATATAACAAGGTTTAATGAATTGATTGAAGAGTTAAATCAAATAGGAAAAATGTTATCCGCATTACATAAAAGCATAAAAAATACTAATGCCTAGTGCCCAGTGCCTAGTGCCTTTAACCAAAGGTTGTATAAATGTCAAAATTTGGACTTGGTCGGGGACTTGCCGACATTAAAACAGAAATGACTGGCACGTCGGAAATATCCGTTTTGGCCGGCGGTGAACGTGTTGTGGTTCGTAATATTCCGATTGCGAATATTATTCCAAATCCGGATCAGCCACGTAAGACTTTCACAGAAAGCGAATTAAAAGATTTAACAAATTCAATCGCTGAAAAAGGTGTTTTACAGCCGATTCTGGTGCGAAATTCATCAAAAACACCGGGAAATTATGAAATTATTGCCGGAGAGCGCCGCTGGCGGGCGTCTGGTGCGGCGGGACTTTCCGAAATTCCGGCCTTGGTAAAGACGGTGTCTGATGATAATGCGATGGAAATAGCCCTTATTGAAAATGTGCAACGTGAAAATCTTAACCCAATTGAAGAGGCGGCGGCATATAAAAATCTGTTGGATAATTGTGCTTATACTTTGGGTGATATTGTGCAATTGATTGGAAAAAGCGAGAGTTATATAAGGAATATTATGCGTCTTGGGAGTCTTCCAGAATCTGTAAAAGATATGGTGGAATCGGGCGAATTGTCTGCATCGCACGCCCGCACATTGATAAAGTCAGATGATGCAGAGCGCATGGCACGTGAAATATTGGCAAAAAAATTAACGGTTGAAGATACCGCCAAAATGGTAAAAGGTAAAGATGACGATGCCAATGCGGACAAGCGTAAATTGGAATCAGCATTGTCAGTTCCTGTGAAGATAAAGATTAAAAAGGGCGGGGCGGGCGAGATAATATTGTCTTTCCGAAACAAGTTCCAGATGGAACAATTAATAGAAAAATTGTGTCAGTGACAGTGTCCGTGTCAGTGGTTGTTTCATATGAAAAATTATATAACATATTGATTTTAGGCCCTGACACTGTCACTGCGAACAAGGTGAGCAAAAATGAAAGTTGGAATTATTGGTTCAGGCGGATGGGGAAGTGCGTTGGCTGTGGCCATAAAGCGGGCAGGGCACGATTGCGTGCTTTGGTCGCACAGTGGGACGCTGGGCGCAGAGGCCCGCAAGCAATGCAATATTGATGAAATAACAAATACGCCAATTACGACGAATTTTTCGGATTTAACAGATGCGGATGTTTGGTTGATGGTAACGCCGTCAGAGTTTTATTATGAAACCATGCAAAAAAGCCGGCCTTTTTGGAATAATCAGCCGATTATAATATGCGCCAAAGGCATCGGTCCACGTGGCGGATTAAAGTCCGCCGGTCTTTCTGAAATATTTGGCAGTGATGTAAATGTTGGTATGTTTTCAGGTCCACAATATGCGGCCGAGGTTTCGGATGGCAAATTAACCGGAAGTACCGTCGCAGGCGATGATAATATTATAAGAATTGGCCGGGAAATATTTCGGGAATTTGTATTGGAAGAAACTGATGATATTATTGGAACGCAGCTTGGCGGGGCGGGCGCCAACGTGGCCGCCGTATTGATGGGGTATTTAACCGAAAATGGTGCGGCTGAGAACGAGCGGGCACTGCGAATAACACAAATATGGGACGAGATCCGTGCCATCGGTCGTGCAATTGGCGCACGTGATGAGACATTTGCCGGACTTTCCGGTCTTGGCGAATTGATATTAAAATCCAACAGTAAAACATCCCGCAACTATGCAAGCGGTCGTGATGTTGCGGCCGGCCGGGCAATTATCGGTACCGTAGAGGGGGTTGTTGCCACAAAAGGATTTCTGGAATTGGCCAAAAAGGCCGGTGTTTCATGCCCAAATATTGAATATCTGGATGAAAAGATAAGGGGTTTGTAATGAAGTTGTTTAAAAATAAACTGGTAAGAGAATGGATTATCCCGGTTATTATAATACCGGTTGTATTGGGTGTTTTTACAGCGACTCGGATTCAAATAAGGGCCCAGGTTTCAGATTTCTGCGCACTTCGTCATGAAATATATACAGAAATGACAAGAGATGGTGCGCCAAAAGATCCTGTTATTGCAGAAGGCACAATGGGGGATTTGTTGGTCAGACTTCCCCAGACAGAGAGATTAAAACGGATTGCAAGTGCGGCCCCAAGCGCAAGATTCGTATCCATAAATAATCCAGAACAATATATAATCCCTGGATATTGTCTGTTGAATGCGATTCCTTTTCCAACAATAAGCGATAATAACGTGCGGTGTTTGTATCGTTTGTTTTGTGGTAATGCGTCCGATATGCATGGATATTATGCGGTTGAATTGTGCGGGGATACTATGACGTGCAGACATTGACGACGAAAAAATAAGAGGATTATATATGACTATAAGGCGTATTTTGCCGGCTTTTATGGCCATTTTTATAACATTTACTTTGTTTTTTGCATATATTGATTTGATGACGTCGCATCCACGTGCACTTACCGCAGATATGGCCGCCCGGCCAAATTCGGGTATTCGTAATATTATTTTAATGATACCGGATGGGACAAGTATAGGCGGAATAACTTTGGCCAGGTGGGTAAAATCGTATGATGCGGCCACAGGCACAGTTGACCCAACGGTTCAATTGAATATGGATAGCATGGCAAGTGGATTAATACGCACATGGTGGACGGATGGCGATATAATCGGCGCTGTTGTTGATTCTGCGCCGGCCGGCACCGCAATGGCTTCGGGCGTTAAAACAAACGATAATTATATTGGCATTGATGTAAACCGGAATCCTGTGGATAGCGTGCTGCACGCAGCAATTCGGTCTGGACGCTCAACGGGATTAATTGCGACCAGCAATATCCAGCATGCAACGCCTGCCGCATTTTCTGCGCATCATTATAACCGTCGTGCATATTATGATATTGCGGCGCAGCAAATATCAGCCGGTATAGACGTCCTTATGGGTGGCGGCCGACAATTTATAGATATTGACGATGCACGTGCCGCCGGATTTACGTATATAACAACACGGGAAGAGATGAAAAATCATCAAAAAGGCCGGCTTTTAGCAATGTTTGCAGATAATGCAATGCCTTATGATATAGATAAAGTGGACGAGCCATCTTTGGCAGAAATGACGCATAACGCCATTCGTATTTTGTCGCAAAATCGTCGTGGTTTCTTTTTAATGGTAGAAGGCTCTAAAATTGATTGGGCAGGGCACGCAAATGATCCGGTCGGATTGGTGTCAGATATATTGGCGTTTGATCGTGCGGTCGGCGTTGCTTTGGAATTTGCGAAAAATCGCCGTGATACTATGGTTATTGTTGCGCCAGATCATGGCACAGGCGGTATTACCATGGGTAATCGTGATACTTGCCGCAATTATTCCGAAATGTCGGTGAACCAATTTGTATCTCCATTGGCACGTGCCAGTATGACGGGCGAAGGGATTGTCCACAAATTTGATCAAGGTCGTACGAATCTGGTGCATGTGGTGTGCGAATATTATGGTATTTGTGATTTAACACCGGCGGAAATTGCACAAATTCGTGCCGCATCCGATAGGGACATGAACCGCACAGTTGGCCCAATGATGTCAAGGCGTGCATATATCGGATGGACAACACATGGGCACACGGGCGAAGACGTGCAATTATTCTCATATTTGCCGGGCGGAAGTCGCATAGTTGGAACAATTGAAAATACGGATATCGCACGGATAATTTCTGGTATTTGGCGGTTGCGCTTGAACCAATAAAAAACCAGTTTTTTATTGTGTGTTATACGCCTGCAAATATTGTACATGATTTCTTATGGCGGATTTAACGTTGTTAATTTCCTGTTCAAGCCCTGTATTATCTTCGTCCGGAATCCGAAAATTCCATCTGATTCTAAGGCGTTGCAGTTCCCATTTTTGTTCCCGCACGGCACCTTTATATGCGTCTTTTATCATTTCTTTTCTTGCCTTTGGGCTTTTGTTAAAAAGCGACAGTTTTTCTGCGCAATCATCACAAAGGCCAAGCGGGTTCTTTGTATCAAGATTCGTAGGGCTATAAGAAAAAAGACTTGCGTTCATAGTGCACTGTCCTGATATACAATGACCCAGGAAAAGTGGGTGCAAATGCAATATTTCATGCACTGTGACCCAATAAGATATATAATAAAGCACTTCTTGTTGGTTAAGATATTCAAAGGTATCAGAGCTTTTTTGACCTTTTTGTCTCCCTATTTGCCTTGGGTATATTGTAATAGACGGAGACCCTTGCAGGCGTGCAACGTGCCCCAAGGTGTGCTTTCCTTTTGGTGGTTTAAACCTGGATATAGAAATGACTATGTTATCAGGGTCAATTATTTGATGCATTTTATCGTCATGCCACAATGATGGAAACATTCTGGCCCATAGTGGTGGTGCATATTTGGATTTTCTGTATGAAAGGCCCCATTGTCTGTATGTCTTTGATATCACAGGCAAATCATTGCCGGTGAAAAAGCTCATGGTACAGGCTGCGCCATCTTTTACGCCACGCAATATATCCTTGCTTACGCACTTTGGCGCAATAATATTTGTCCCAGAAAAGTTATAAAGGGTTTTTATCATGATGTGGATATTTTTGCACATGAAAATAATTTGTCAAGCCGAAAAAAGAAAAGGTTTTTCATCGCACAAATTGTCCAATCCCTGTTAAGAATAGGGCGAGAGAGCTTTTTAGTAAATAGTAAATAGTAAATAGTAAATAGTAAGTAGTAAGTAGTAAGTAGTAAGTAGTAAATTATGTCGGCATCGCTGGTTTTTATAAAGATTTCTTTTTTGTGAATTTTGCAAATTCACGGATTGCGGCCGGCAATGGTAAGTTGCATCTTTTGCAATCTTTTGTGCAGTCAGTACATTCTGTCATGCCAAGCAGCGTGAATGTGATTTCTGGCTTTATATACGTATCAGCCACGACCGATTGGCCAAAGTGTTCAAATTGAACAACTTTTGGAATAGGTTTAATGTGTAATCGGCCGGAAACCATACCTTTTTTGTCGTCCCCGGTGCCAATTTTATCGGTTAATTCATTCGCAATAATAGAATATATAACCTTTTCCGGATGATCAGTCTCTGTTTTAAATGGGACTTTGATTGTATGCCGTGGAAGTTCAAAGCTTGTCTGTACTATCATTTCTTTTTCCATTCGTCTTTAAGTTTTTTTTCCAACCAAAGGTTGTCATAATCGCATGCCTGTATGTCCTCGTTCGCAAGCAAACGTTGTTGCAAAGGAATCGTTGTGTGTACGCCCTCTATGACATATTCATCCAGTGCACGTTGACTGCGACGTATGCATTCCGTACGAGTTGGTGCCCATACGATTAATTTCGCAACCATAGAGTCATAGTTTGGCGGTATGCGCCAGCCACTGTACGCCGCCGCATCAATGCGCACGCCAAGGCCGCCTGGGGTTTGGTATGCGGTGACGGTGCCAGCGCTTGGGACAAAGGTCTCTGGATCTTCGGCATTAATACGAAATTCAATGGCGTGTCCGTTGGACTTTAAATCTTTTTGTTTAAAGCGTAATTTCTCGCCCATAGCAACACGGATTTGTTCGCTGATTAAATCAACGTCGTAAATCATCTCTGTCGCTGGGTGTTCAACCTGGATACGTGTGTTCATTTCAAGGAAATAAAATTCGCCGTCTTGGTATAAAAACTCCAATGTGCCGGCATTTTGATAGCCCATTTTTTTAATGGATTCCCGGCAAACCTCTATCATATCATCACGTTGTTTGTCGGTTAAACAGACGGCCGGCGCTTCTTCTATGACTTTTTGGCGGTTGCGCTGGATTGAACAATCACGTTCGCCGAATATAACAACATCGCCGTATTGGTCGGCTAAAACCTGAAATTCAATATGGCGTGGATGCGTTAATAATTTTTCCATATACAGTTTGTCATCGCCAAAACCGTTCAGAGCCTCTCTTTTGGTGGCTGTGAATGCGTCTTCCATTTCGTCGGGTGAATATACGGGGCGAATACCTTTGCCTCCGCCGCCTGCAGCTGCTTTTAAAAGAACGGGATAGCCGCATTTTTCCGCAACATCCAAAGCATCTTCCAAAGTATCAACACTTCCGTCAGAGCCTGGGATAACCGGCAATCCACATTCTTTGGCCGTTAATTTTGCATTAACTTTATCACCCATGCGATCAACTTGCAGGGCGGTTGGGCCGATGAATATTAATTTATGCTCTTCAACCTTTTTAATAAAATCTGTGCGCTCTGATAAAAATCCATAGCCCGGATGTATGGCATCAGCATTGGTTAATAATGCCGCCGTCAAAATCGCCGCCTGGTCAAGATATGAATCTTTGGCGGGCGCAGGGCCAATACAAACCGATTCGTCCGCCAGTTTTACATGCAAAGAATCTTTGTCAGCGGTTGAATAAACCGCAACGGATTTAATCCCCATATCACGGCACGCACGAATAATGCGAAGCGCAATTTCACCACGATTGGCAATAAGGATTTTTTTGATTTCGTGAGTTTTAGTTTTTTTCATGTGCGTGAATCGTGAATCGTGAATCGTAAATCGCAAGGTGACATAAAAATCGTCTTACGATTTACGATTTACGATCCACGCCCTTATTCAATAACAACCAACGGCTGGTCAAATTCAACGGCTTGGGATTCGGAGATAAGAATTTCACGAACCACACCATCTTTTTCAGCCAAGACTTTGTTAAATGTTTTCATGGCCTCTATTAAACAAAGCGTATCGCCCGCTTTGACAGATTTGCCAACCTCTATGAATTTTGGTGCGCCGGGTTCGGCCGATAAATATACAACGCCGACCATTGGGGATTTAATCGCATTGGCTGCGTTCGCTGTGGGCGAAAGCACAGGTTCTGTTGAAATATGGGCAGGTGCCGCAACAGGTGCAGAAATCATAGGGCCAGCGACGATATTTTGTTTTTTGGAAAGTTCTATTTCACGGCGGAAAAGGCCGAAAAGAAGCGAAGTTTCAATCTTCATTTCTGTGATTCCAAGCTTGTCCATTTGTTCGGACATTTTGGAAATTTTGCAGTGTTTTAACACAAAGGTATCTCTTGTTTAATTAAACGGAACTTTTATTGTAGCACGGATAGGTATGATGTCAAATTAATTAGTGGCTAGTGCTAGTGGCTAGGGATTAGTGGTTTTTTATGATATAATACTAGCAATAACCACTAGCACTAGCCACTATATGAAAAAAACAGTTGTAAAATTAACCAAAGTTATCAAAGATTTCCCAGAGGAAATGGGCGGGTTTTTCCGTGCCCTGGATAGTGTATCATTTGAAATCAAAGCGGGCGAATTTGTTGCAATTATGGGGCCTTCTGGATCCGGTAAATCAACATGCATGAACATTGTCGGTGCGCTGGACGTGCCGACTGGCGGAAAATACGAATTAAACGGCCTGGACGTAAACCAAATGACGGCGGACGAATTGGCCGTCGCACGTAATGAACATATTGGCTTTGTTTTTCAAAACTTTAATCTTTTAACAAAGCGCAGCGTCTTGGACAATGTTATGTTGCCATTGATGTATCGTGGACTTTCCCGTGACGACCGATATAAACGTGGCCGCCGTATGTTAAAGGCGGTCGGACTTGAACGGTTTGAAAAATATCTGCCGACGCAATTATCCGGCGGTATGCGTCAACGTGTTGCGATTGCACGTGCCCTGGCCGGTGATCCAAAGATTATCCTGGCGGACGAGCCGACCGGTGCGCTGGATTCCAAGACCGGCAAAGAGATTATGGATATATTTAAAAAAATGAATCGGGAAACCGGCGCCACAATCATTATGATTACACACGAATTTGATGTGGCAAAACATGCTGACCGCCTTATACATATCCGCGACGGCAAAATAAACCATGATGGCAAAATGCCAAAAGACACAAAGGGGTTATAAAATGACACAAAAACCAACAGATACTTTCGCAGAAATGGCAAACACTCATGGAATTAATTATGCCAAAGGTGAAATGCCTATTTTTGAACAAGGGCAAAAAGAGATAGAGGCCACCAAACCAATAGCCGAACAAAAAAAGCATCAACTGTCGCCTGCGTCCATCGCAGAAGAAATAAAAAACAGGTACGGGCCAAATAAATAACCATAATTGCAGGTCAAGCCAAGGGGTTTATAAATGAAACTAATAATAAAAATAAATTCACTCACAGATCTTTATAATAAATATAAAGGCATGCCGGTCATAATGGATAGACGAAATCAGTCGGCACAAAGACTGGTTGATGATCTTAAAAAAATTGGAATTATTTTTACAAAATTCAGTGCCGATTATGGTTTGTCCAAAGGGGACAGAGAATTATTACACAGCATGGCAGAAATGCTTTGGGTTGTTGATAATCCAAATATTGCAATAAATAAAATAGAATTGTTTTCCAACAAAAAAGTAGAGATTTCCGATGATGTTATATCTGAACTATTAACACAAGAGAGCCGTGTACAAAAACAGGCGATGGACTTGATTAATAAAATCATAACAAAAAATCCATCTTTGGCCACGATACCTTTGGAGGGTACGGGCGAACAGATTGATTTTCTGAAAAGTGTTTTGCATGGATATTCGCCAGAAAACATTGCATTTTATATTAAAAACAAAAATAACAAAGAGTTTAACGATAAATACCGCAAGTTCAGACAAGAGATTTTGGATTTGACCGAGGTGTCTATTGGGAGTACCGTCTTGACAGACAAACAAAGAGAAAAGCTTTTAGAGGCGGCACAAAAATATCATCAACACAAGATTGACATGAAACGAATTGGTTCTGTGCAACAAAAGCCCGAAGCCCCACAATCGTTTGAAGAACTTGTGGCGATTTATGGATTTCAAAAGGCGAAAATAATGTTTGGCCAACAACAAAAAGAAGAAGGGGCAAAATCCGATTTACTGCCCGCCGGATTTTTGGGCGCACAGGGGGAACATCTGCGAAGATATGGGGATAATAGTAAATGACATTTTCAGACATAATGAAAGAATCTTGGTTGTCAATTTCCGGAAATAAAATCCGGTCGTTTTTGACTATCCTGGGCATCATAATCGGTGTTGCGGCGGTGGTTGTTATGGTTACCGTCGGCGAAACTGTGCAACGCCAAATTGATGAACAATTTTCTGCGCTGGGTACAAACACAATTATTATCCGTGCGGGTGCGGCGCAAATTGGCGGCGTACGTACGGCCGGCGGCGGTATGCGTTTAACCATCCAAGACGCCGAAGCGATTGCGACCCTTCCGGGCGTTGATATGGTCGGCCCAATGCGTTCTGCACAGGCACAAGTAATTGCGGGAAGTCGCAACTGGTCAACACAATTAATGGGAGTGTGGCCACAGCATCAACAAATCCAAAACATAGAAATGTCGCATGGTGTGTTTTTTGACCGAGCGGCATTACGAAACGCATCAACTCATGCGGTTATCGGAACACGTGTTGCACGTGAATTGGATCTTTTGCCAAACCCTGTCGGACAGGTGATAAGAATAGGCCAAGTTCCATTGGTTGTTGTCGGTATGACACGTGAAATGGGTGATGGAATGCAGTCAACGGATGATGCTATATTCGTGCCGCTTTCCACTATGCAGCAACGTATTCAATCATGGCGTTTTCATAATGCGGTGCCGACGATAATGTTGCGCCTTCACGATACGGCGGATAATAATTTCATGACCGAACAAATAACTGCATTGCTTCGTGATAGGCACCGACTTCGTGATACAGACCGTGATACATTCCAAATCACAGACATGCGCCAAGTTATGGAGACTATGAACACGGTTGCGGGCATTATGAATATGCTTCTTATATCAATTGCGGCGGTATCATTATTGGTTGGTTCAATCGGTATTATGAATATGATGCTTGTATCTGTATCCGAACGCACACGTGAAATCGGAATTCGCAAAGCCATCGGCGCCAAAGAATCAAATATAATTGTTCAATTTATGAGCGAATCAGTCGTTATATCATTTATCGGCTCTATGATAGGATTATTAATCGGAATAGGGGGCGCAATGTTTGTTGTGCCGGCATTATTGGAATCCTCTGCACAAATATCATATTGGGCGGTTATAATATCGTTTGTTGTGGCAATTGTTGTGGGATTGGCGTCCGGTGTATTCCCCGCCATAAAGGCCGCAAAGCTGAACCCTATTGATTCACTTCGCCATGAGTAGGAAAATCAATTGATGCGGGTGCCTGCTTGTTATTCTCGCCGGTCATGTACTTATATGTACACTCCCTTGCGAATAACGGCGCAATCACCACGCCTGAATTGATTTTG
>Ga0123355_10016459_pt1 | contig 11653 bp, 3 predicted proteins | sample TergutEmb28metaG_3_FD_89872 | JGI IMG/M metagenome (GOLD analysis project Ga0123355, IMG submission 89872) | Embiratermes neotenicus P1 segment gut microbial communities from Petit-Saut dam, French Guiana - Emb289 P1 | ecosystem: Host-associated > Arthropoda: Insects > Digestive system > Gut ...
AAAAAAACAACAAAAAAAAACAAGATTATACCTAGATTAATATTTACTACGCTGGAAATTTAAATCTTTGAGAACCCATGGGAGCAAACCACGTGGTTTTAAAAACAATGACTCAATTGGCGTGTGAAGTAATTAAACAAATGTGTTGTATTTGAAAAAGGTTATAACAACTGCTATGTAGTATTTATGCGTTTCCTTTTATGTGCTTCCTTCTTTCGTTCTGTGTTCATATTTTCTTTCTGGTTTTATTTATATCCTTATTTTATCGTTGCCTTCTTTCTTCTTTGTCTAAGCATAATATTTCTGTGTTTCCAACTTACATTCTTTCTTTCTTTCTTTCTATCTTTCTTTCGTCATTACTTCCTCTCTTTCTCCTCGCGCTGTTATTCTGTGTTTCAATGACCGGTTGTGCTGTTATTCTGTGTTTCAATGACTGGTTGTGATGTGAGCCACTTACGCTCCAAGTTTCAGTAGCGGTCTGGTAAGGCAAGATAATTTCCTACGAGCATCATCACATTAGTCGGTTTGTTTATCTCTCCCCACAAGTTAATGAGGGCTTGTAGAAACTAATTTATATGTTTGTAAGCCACAGCGTATGTACTGCAAATATACTGATCTTTGATTCCTGCACCCACTACTGGAGCTTTGTTCAGGACGAAGCAATTACTATTTGACAAGCCAAATGTCCAGAGGCTGCCTGAGCTTTGTAATCAAGAATCAGTTGCATATCAGAGCTAGCAGTCAGGCTACGCAGTTGGTTTGCTCAAGACAGCAGACGCGGAACGTAAGTCAAGTGGGTACGTTCGAGTTTGATTTAGGTGAGACTGCTGCACACTTTGAGAATTACTGATAAGTATGAACATTCCCAAAACATTTGTCTACCAGTCACTTGAAAGGTTTTTGGCTCAGACGTAAGCACAGATGAAGACATAAGCTACATGTGAATGTCTCTACATCGGAATCGAGGGAAAAATTTTGTAACAGGTAGAGAGAAATTAAATTATTCGGAAATATTGCAAAGTTAAATAGTTCAGACGACAGTAATAAAGTACATGAGAAGAGAGGAGGATATTATTACAAAAGTTGAAGAATTCTACCTTCTCGTCCCCAGTAAAAGAAATCTGAAGCACACAGTAGACATAGATAAATATGCATTTTCTTTACAGGCCTGAAATTTGGTCGCATCCAATGGGAAGAACATACACTAAGGACGATGAAAACAAGTTGCTAATGAAAATACTTCGGGCTAAGGCACAGAAAGGAACAGGAGGCTGAGTACAACTATAAAATAAAGGCCTTATAATTTTTAATTTTTACAGAATATTAGGGCGATAAAATCACCGCGGATAAGACGGTGGGAGTGCATGAAGCACGCACAAGGAAAAGAAAAACGCAAAAAGAATTTTAGTCGGAGAATTTAAAGAAAAAAGAACATGTTAGAGACATAAGGGCAGGTACGGATAATATTAAAGAGTATCTTAAATAGGCAGGAGTAGAGCAGGTATAATAGATTCAACTTGTTCAAAAGGGCTGAGTAGCAATTTTTAGTTTATATAAAGAAATCTGTTCTTCATACGTGGCAATCATGTGGAAAATGAAGAAGTATTATATGGAGTCAAAGAAGAAAATAACATTCTACATACAATAAAACTAAATAAGGCTAACTTTATTGATCACATGTTTCGTAGGAACTGCCTTCTAGAACACGTCATTGAAGGAAAGATAGAAGAAACGATAAGTCGAGGAAGAAGTTGTAAGCAGCTACTGGATGACCCTAAGTACAAGAGAATAAACTGGAATTTGAATTTGAAAGAAGAAGCACTAGATCGCACAATCAGGATAATTCGCTTTAAAAGAAGACACTGGACCTGTCGCAAAACAGAGTAAACAATGTATAAATGACGTGGCGTAAATGTATTGGTCAGATATGCGACTGTTAGCAAAACATTTACCCACTCGTGAAGTTCCGTGTCTGAAATATTTCACTATACAGGATGATTAAAAAAGATTGACTCAATTGAACAGTAAACGGCGCCTCAACACACGCCAGACAGTTGGTTGTGGTATTCCAAGTTCTCTGCTCGCTCTACGGGTTCACTTGCGTGGGCTACGCTCAAAACTCTCTTCAATTCATCTCACGTTCTACCTCTAATACACGCAAAATTTCTTGTGTTGCATAGTAGCAATTTTGCTCTCAACTGACGTTGCTGCACGAATGAGCGCTAGACGAGCGTTGTAGCGGTGGCATTTGAAAACTTAAGACTTCCTCTTTCAAATGTTATGTAGATCATTCATATGCCATATGTAGTTCAGGAAATATAGACGTACGAAATTGAGTCCATCTTTTTGAATCACCTTGTATACTACAGAATGCTCTGTGAGCAACATACTTGTGTAATTTATGCTACGTTACGATTTGTTCCGATCTGCAACATAAATGTTTAGTAAAACTAAAAAAACCGAAAAAAACTAGAAACTTACATGTATATCATATTATGTATGTAATATCTTATATATATATATATATATCTGCAATAAAAGAACACCGGTATCATAAATACATAAACGTTAGAAGGCAAGTGTGAAGATCGCCTCTATTTGGGGACTCACGCCAGAAAGCCTGGTTGAAATTGCAGAGAATCCACCTTATCACGACGGTCATATAACCTAATGGTGGACGCAGCAGTATTCTCTGGATGCCGAAGCACTTCTATCAGACTACGCGGTATCACTTCGCTGAAGAGAGTAATTTTTGTAATAAACGCTGCGAAGAATTCAAGTCATACAAGAGGGAGGTAACATAATAAATATTGTCAACTGATTATATTGCACAATCCCTTTAACCACACAAAGTTCAGTGGCAACTACACTCTTAATTTTCTCTAATATAAAGAATTTATGTATTTTACCACGCAATGCAATTGTGTTTTATATGATTCTTATAATAAACATCGATTATTTCCCTACGCAGCATAAACTGATGCACCTTTGTAATGGAGACGAAATATGTATTTTATGAGTAAGAACCGAATTTCATTGTATAATGCAGGTGAACTTAAGTCTCTGAAGGGATATCCGGCGTAAAGGAATGTTGATCTAAAATTTCATATTGTTTCGTGCCGAAGTGCATTAAAATAATACAAATTAATATTTACGCAGTCAGTGAAACAAACTTACCAGCAGCTTCTAATAGTGCGCAACAGGTTTAGGCTCCATATTGCCGTATTCAGACGTAGTCGCAACGGCGAACTGTGTTTTTATGTTACACATTTTATCATAGTCAAATATGACGATATTCATCAGCTAGGTGGTCGAACTTCTTATAGATCCATTAGGAACCTCCTGTACTGACATATCGAATGTTTAACACATCATGTTTGTTACACGCATACCTATGTATTACATATAACACACTTTACTAGTACTTTGTATGCATATATATATATATATATATGGGGTCTACAGTTGGCGAAATGACGACAAAACCTGTAATAAAACACTGAATATTGTTATTGAAAACGGCCAGTTGAAAGACAATTGAAAATAATTTGGCACTTCATCTGTCATTCCAATCGTCCTGCTCTTTATCCCTTCCTATTCCTTTCCCTCTCCTAACTTCGATCTGTATTTAGTTAAAGCAGTGATTTATGTAACAATTTCATCCTTCAGACTATACCTTTTCGAAAATACAACTGACATTTGTGTAAGTACATGAAAGCTACATGTTTCCATGGAAACGTCATGTTTTACTCGTAACATATCTCATATTACGTACATGTTGATCTGTATTCATATACGTATAATAACCTTATATAAAGACTGCGCGTGTTAAACTGTCAAGGAGAAGCTTGTCACTGTCTCTTGGCGAGTAAATCCTAAATATTCGGGCATTTTATGTATATATTAGGACGTATGAATTAAGACTTACGGTTTTTAGGCGTGTTCGTAAAATTGCAAAAAGCGACAATTAACTTCGTCATGTGTGTCAGTGTCTGTCCGCATTGAACACTCGCTCCCACCAGAGGGATTTTCATAATATTTGGTACGTCAGTATTTTTATAAAATCTGTCGCGAAAATTCAATTTTCATTAAAATCTGACAACAATAACATGTACTTTACGTGAAGAGCTATGGACATTTACGTATACGTATGCTACCTCGCTCAGTTCGTCTTTGAATGAGAATTGTTTTGGACAAAAGTAGCAGAGAAATTGAAACACTTTTTGGTTCCATTTCTTTTTCTTTTTAGACACACCAGAGGACGCGCGGTCTAAGGCGTGCGTCTGCGGCCGCTTTCTTACTGGGATTGTGGGTTTGAATCTTGCTGGAGGAATTTGTGTCTGTTGTGAGTGACGTGTGTTGTCAGGTAGAGGTATTCGCGTCGGGCTTATCACTCGTCCAGAGGAGTCCCAACAAGTGTGGTGCGTTTGAGTGTGATCACGAAGTTTCGATAACGAGGCGGCCATGGTCCACTAGGGCTGTTGTACCATGAAAATAAAACTTTTTTTCAGATAATCGTGAGATAATGTGGAAAAATATGGTACAGCCTGAGAGGCCACAGATGAAAATACAATACGGCGCATGCGCATTGCATGCTAGATAACTAAGGCTACAGATACACACTAAGAATATTTAATTATTATTGCTTTTCCATGGTAACAATGGTTATGCCAGGGTGCCTCAGGGTTATACTCACAGTGCCTGTCTTGTTTGCTATGAAATCATACCGCTGGCTTCTCCCAGTAAGTGGGCCACAGGCTACATGGCATTGGTCTACAGAGTAGCAGATAATAGTTGTGGTAACTATGGACATACAATGACCATCAATGGAAGACACAAGGGGTTAGTCTCCGGTAGGTTACGTATTACCCAAATAACATAGGAGAGGTCATGAACACTGATCTGATTTATACCACATTTCGATGACGCTTGTCGTCTATCTATCAATAATAATGCTACATCCGTTCGCGGCATAAATTAAACTCTTGTCCAACTCCTGCACACAATGCACCCTCTTAACATCCAAACAGACTGAATAGTCAGTGAACCACAGAGCGCCCTCTCAGAGTTTCACGTCCAACGCGAAGCTTGATTAGCCTTGGGTGTGTGTCTATATAGTGGAGCATACTACCTGTACTGAAGGTACCTGTAATCCTGTGTGTGCAACCTGCATACATGACGAGCGACATAATCCTCTCTTAACCATAGGGAGAGTGCTACAACATAGTGGGCCAGAATGTTTCCTTCTACATTACTCCTGTTTCGTTTATTGTCATAAACTCAGCAGAAGTTACGCTGTCGTAAGAGAAGACAACAAACACACAAACAGAAAGACGATGTTCCTTTGGTATTTCTCCATTCAGAACCTATTACACAATTCGGTACCTTCTTTGAAAAGAGCACATAAAAATAGCACGTAGTTAGAAAGTTTAAGGAGCCGGCAACTGCAATAAATGTTCTGATTAGGTAAAGGGGTGGATAGCAAAAGAAATGGAGCTTGATCCTCGGCGAACACAGAGATTTGTCCTTGCCACCATCTGCAGACTGCCCTAGAACCCACCTCTACTACCAGCGATCCTTTCCTGGTGAGAAAGATGCCAGGAAGAGGGAAGCTGGCCAGACACTGCCTTTAAGAGCCCTAGTTCTCCCATATGTTTCATGGCGTGGTTCTTATTTACGGAGAGAACATCTTTACATGTAAGGGAGAGGTCTGTCCATCTGCTTGTTCGTGCATTCCATCTACGAAACCACTAAATCAATTCCGATTAAATTTTGAGTTGTATGCAATACAGTTGATAGAGGGAACTTTAGTTTGCAATTCCACACCCTATTTCACCAAGAAACATTCTGATTATTAAACTATCATGCGATACGACGCAGTGTCGTTGGGTGGCTGATTCGTACTACCCTTCGAAACGTCGGGAGACACTCATCCAAACACAGAGTCATATCGCAGAAGAACTGGAACTTCGGATATAAGGTTGTGAAAACTTAAAGTGTTCAATTTTGATCATTACTGTCCAAGTTAGGCTTAAATAACCAAAGTGGTGACGTCTCTTTAGAATTGTCAGTTCAGAGCTTGTGTGCGCCCACCCAACTTCTACGTATATGCATGCTGCATATTCAACGATCTCACCCCTTTGATTTAATTACCCCAGTGACAGATTGTTAGATAAAGACAACAAATTCAGACATAAGAATTTTCTTGATGCAAACTTCTCCACTCTTCTAATACGTCTTCTTTTTTAGGTTTCAATTGCAATTGGCCCACGACAAGGTCGGATAAGCTTTACAATAAATGGTGCCAGATTCACACCAAAAGTCAAATAATATGTTGTTACGAAATACTGCCTTCTGTTCTCGTTATTTACTACACTACGATGCCCGCTGCTGCTGCAGGTATTTGCAGTTATTAAATCATTCGAAGCGCTACACAAAAATAATAGAATCTTTGTGAGAAGACTTCCTACACTTGGCGTGGGAACCCGCTGTTCGAAGTAATAGAAGAGAACACAGACCTACAACCTCGTGATTTCTTGCAGCTATCTTTTCGTAGCTAGCCACACTTGCTGTTATTTTGTTTGGAAATGTGAAGTAAAAACATTATATTTTATGGAAATAATTGTGGAATTATGGAAGATTAAATTATGAAAAAACTTCAGAAGTTAAAACACACAAAGCCTGTCATCATCAGTGACAGCACATACACTCTGCACTCGCGCCAATGTTACACTCCGTGTCCAATTCTCGGAACCCTTGAGCTATCCAACTGCGATCCGATCAATGGGACTTCTCTCCGGGAGGTACTTATTAAATTCACTGGCCCCGCCACGGAGCGGCGAATCAGCTCCACCCCTCGGGTTTGCACTTCGAACACACAAAGCTGGCTGTAACGGAGTTATACGTCAGATCCTGATCTTTGTGTTTCAAGCCCTTCAGAGAAATTAACTCATTATGGCACAGCGGTAACTATACATAGCAGTTCCTGTTACATCGAGTCACAAAGTATTTTCTCCATATTTCACTAACAGATTCCGTTTGGTTCTCAGAATAAATAGCGTCTTTTCCTTGAGCATAATTAAACATACCAAGCTTCACGATGCAGCTGGAAACGACGAAAAAAAATTTAAAATATTATTTGAATAGTTTTTAATCTGTTAATAAATATTGCTATACTCGTCATCGTTATCCCACGATCTATTAATTTGATCCCATCCGAAGACTTGCAATTCAGTTCGCTTAGTTGCATGTTATTTCTCTAAGACCGACATATATAATCCTCTTTTCAGTTTGTACTCTTTTCACGTATTAATTTCATTAATGAAAAGTGGATCTAGGAGATGAAAGAGAATACATGTAAATAAAGAAGAGCTCTAAATCTTGCACTCTCCAATTAATAAATGGGTATTGGACCCATAAAATTCAAGAAAGATACAATGGAGTATACATAGGGGGGACATGTAATTAACAATATTAGTTAACGTATATCTAGTGAATGGACAATCTGAGAGAAATAGATATGGATGCAAGGACGAGGTTAAAGTGGGAATTAAAGAAATGTGATGTAGAATGTGAACCAAATTGAACAGACTTAGGACATGTAAAATCGGGATAACGTTCAGTGGCTAAATTCAGTTTCGTCTCCATAGATTTAGTTTTACAAGACGGTGCAGATTTTTAAAGTTGCGTAATTAAGATTACGTTATTGAAACACATACACAGTGATGCCTGCGGTAAATTAGTCGATCAAAATTAAACTTTCCCAAGAATTTTAATCTGGATTACCAGCATTAATATTAAACAAAGTTGGTTAAAACCTTGATGAGATTACACAGAAGACGATGATGATGCTCATAGTACTGTAGTTACATAATATACGAGGGTGAGTCACATGAAAACCTTAAATTGCATGTTGCAAGCGGGGCCGCCATCTTTACACTACTACTGCGCCGTCGTGTTGCACTCCTGCATCGTACTGCCACCTGTCGGCCAGTCTTCAAACCACGAGTATCACTGTTGTCAACCTACAGATAATCGAGTTGTGTTTCGAATTTTTATCGCACTTTAAAGGTTTTCATTTGACACTCCCTCGCATTAGACTCGCGTAGAGAGTGCACAGTAGTAATAACCTTTAATTACAAAAGAAAAGTATGTATCATTATGACAATGTCTCTTTGTTCAGTGTTCAGTGCGTCAATACAAATGTGCTGTCCGCTTCTTAGGGATCTTATGCAGTTATTTTTGAAAGCTTCACTCAAGATTAACCAAGATACACCGAATTTGGATATTGTGCGTCACGACAATTATCGGCCATTTACAAGAAACTTCCGAGACTTAAGCTCTATCGGAAGGCCACTTTCATTTTCCCGAATATTACATCACCATAACTGCCAAAGAAAATTCGATGTATTTCAGTAGGTAGCACTGACAGTTCTTGCGAAGGGTCTAATTAGGGCTTCTGTCAATTTAATCATTGACATAACCCCCAGTTTACATGGATTTTCTCAAAAATACTTTATAGCCAAGATGAATGATACTCGATATAAATTGTGGTCCCTGTAATTACCTACAAGGTTTGGTTCATACAAGTTTCAAAAGGGTGAATAATAAAGGTAAATATGTAACAAAACAAGTAATATTTTATGGCTCCATTCAGCGATATTTCTATTTCGATTGGCAATGCATCATTCAGTCTATATTTTCTATAGGGTGGGCCAAAAGTAGGTATAAAGACCATCAATACTATACTATATCCTACTGTATACCTACTTTTGGCCCATCCTGTATAAATGAATATCGTAGCCAAGAAGGTAAGTTAAATAGACAATAAAATTACTTGTGAAACATATGACAATGCATGTAATCTCTACTTCAGATTCAGCTAAGAGGGATTCGTTTACTCAGAAATGTGAAGTAAGAAATACAAGATTCCCTTCTTTGGTGTATGAATAAAGAGCAAATGAGCGATCAGAAATACGCAGTGTCGCCTAATCTTATTCTGCTGCTCAAGCTGATTAAATAAAGCAGTAGCTTTTGAATTCTGCTCATTAAGTAACTTATTTGAAGTGCCCATGAATCTATATGAATTATACAGACTACCAGACAAAAAGCTTTCTTAACTACCGATTCGCTGGACATTGTACGACGCCGTGGTCCGAGCTTAAATGATTCTTAATTTAATATGGCATTTGTCACTCCATTCAGTTTGCGATACCAACAGACACGAATTCGAATTTTCAGTCTAACACAACTACACAATTAATATGGCTTTCATATATATATATATATATAATATATAATATATATCGATTCATATTTGGAGTATCATCGGGCCATTTTATAAGAATTTTACAAATATCGGTAAAAAAATTACTTAAAAATACACACACACGGCTGTGTGCATTTAACAATATATGGCAAAGTCTGCTAATAACACTTACTTTGAGCACTATTTTTGTTACCCTGTTAATATCTTTGGCTGTTTGTTTGTTACATTGTTACCGACCGTATTTTTCTTACGTCATCGTGATATATTAAGTGTTGTGATTTTTTTTTTTTTTTTCAGAGAATCCATTCTGGTGAATTTGTAACTAAAGCTGAGATGTATTTATCACTCTGGCTACGTGTGCCAGTCTGTCTGTCTGTCTGTCCACTAGTAATAATTCATAACCAGCTGATAGGCTTTTCATAATATACGAGTATAACTGAGAATTTTAATAAACTTTACACAGTCCAACTATAATTAATATCAGAAAACGATAAAGCAGATTTTATATGAAAATCTACACGCATTTTTTCCACATCGCGAAAACGTCTAATAAATATTTTGCAAATCAAAACATGGTTAGCAGAACATTTGTAGACATAAACATTTTAGATTTAGCTCACTCATTTCGTAAGTCTTCCTTGCAATTCTCGATATAATTAAATCAAAGTGAATGAGTACGCCAAAATATTAATGTTACACCTACTATTTCTTAGTAATTTCCATACGATATTCTTCTGGTATGTCACACTATAGCCTGTTAATCGCAGACAGTTCCTTCCAATTCCTCTACAACACGTGCAGTAATTTTTTTAATCTCGTGTTTCCGTACATCATAATTCAATATTAATAAAAATCGAACTAGATGCAACAGTACGCAGATATTTATTTAGTGCACAGTCACTCTACATGTTTCGGGTGTCACCGCACCCATCATCAGGAGTATTAAAAACTGTAACCGCAGCCTCCGGTACAGGTCATAATATCGGTACAGCTACTTCCATCCAACGTGGCCAGATCGGGACTTCAGTCTCGATCTGGCACTTCAGTCCCGATCTGGCCACGTTGGAGGGAAGTAGCTGTACCGATAATATGATCTGTACCGGAGGCTGCGGTTACAGTTTTTAGTACTCCACAAGATGGGTGCGGTGACACCCGAAACATGTAGAGTGACTCTGCACTAAATAAATATCTGCGTACTGTTGCATCTAGTTGGATTTTTATTAATATTGAACGCGTGCAGTAGTTTTCTTATAAGTATTATAATTTGACGTTATTAACATAAATTATTTGGTCGTAGGCTTCTAAGTCAGCTTGTAAATAAAATTAGGTTATCATCACCATGATCACCATCATCATCACTATTGTAGGTCCTTTTTAAACTGACAGTAAATAGACAAAAACATGACTTGAATTATACTGTCATCTTTTCGTTGTTTTTTTGTTTATTTACGTGTTTTTATTTGGATCTTTGTTTTGTTTTTATAACTGGCCTTTGTGCTGTTAACCTAGCACGTAAATAGGCAAGAATGAAACTGAAAGGAACTGGCGTCACTTATTAGCTATTACTATTCGTACCATATCAGAGCCTCTTACGACAGTGTAAGCATTGACGTACATGTAGTTCAGTGTTCTGTTTCTCTTTTTAGTGAATGTAGTCTGCATAGAGTCCAAACTAGCTCGGTCGGTGTTGTAACTTTATGACTAAAATACCTGGAGCTACAACTCGACCCCAGACATGCATCTCCATTACCTGGAACTTAATTAAGGACAAGGACAGCCTTTACCATCACTGAATATCTTGACAAATTTTTTGCCTTTTCGCAGCATAAATTTGGTAATTATTTGACAGACATTAAGATATTCTAAACGGTCAAGAATTATTGATAATCGTTCAATGTTCCTAAAACTTTCAGAGGATTTTTATCATCGGCACGTCTCACTTTTGGTTTCATTTGAAACGCCAAATGGAATATGGCAACACAAAATCCCATGTGTATAAGCACACTGAACGAGAAATTAATATAATATTTTAAGGCGAAGATTTCGAATTTACGATTCTCTGTTTTAATTATAGTTTTGGATGTCTCCCAACCGATTTTACTCAATTTAAAATAGTCGTTTCGTAATGTCTGTATTTTGCTGAATTGTATTTACTTATGTATTTAAACACTTTATTATCCAACTAATGCACAATATATAATATGTACATACAATTACAATTATAAAATATTTAAAAGTACTCCAACATGTTTCGGATCACAGTACCTTCATATACAGTGAACTACACACACGCACAACGGGTCAGAATATGCTGCCATAACACCGACCTTGTCCATGTCAACGGACACGATAGAATCATTCTTGTAATTTTTAGCCAAGCACTGT
>Ga0123355_10016460_pt1 | contig 11653 bp, 12 predicted proteins | sample TergutEmb28metaG_3_FD_89872 | JGI IMG/M metagenome (GOLD analysis project Ga0123355, IMG submission 89872) | Embiratermes neotenicus P1 segment gut microbial communities from Petit-Saut dam, French Guiana - Emb289 P1 | ecosystem: Host-associated > Arthropoda: Insects > Digestive system > Gut ...
ATAACGTTGGTCGAGTCTAGCCTGCCCCCGATGCCGGTTTCGTAGATGGCGATATCAACGGTGGCTGCTGCAAAGTATAGGAAGGAAATTAAGGTAATGATATCGAATGATGTGTATTCAGAGGTTGAACAGGCAAGTGAACTTTTTAAAATATTGGCGTATTTGACTAAGTCAGCCTCACTTATAGGCATGTTATTAATAGACATTCGTTCGCCAAAGCAAACGATGTATGGAGATGTAAATGTTGCAACTGTGTAGCCTGCTTGCATGAATGCTTCGCAAATGTAGGCAACGGTTGAACCTTTGCCGTTTGTACCAGCAATGTGGACAGTTTTTAACTTTTTATGAGGGTCGCCAAGCTTTGATAGGATTTCATGCAGATGATCAAGATTGCGTTCACCTATACTAGTGCTGAAAGAATAAATCCAGTTGATGACTTCAGTTTCTGTTTTGAACATTTATCTCACCTCAACTCCTTTTGATATTTCGATGGTTAAATTCATACCTTCACTTATGGCAGTACCAGGTGGTATCGATTGACTGACGACTAGTGTTGGTGCCATGTCGTTAGAGTAGACGAATTCGAAATCAATTTCAATATGGTGATCTCTACCAAATTCTAGCACTTCATTCGATTCCCAGCCGTGCAAATTAGGAATTTGCCTATGAGTTGTTTGCCAGAAAAAATAGCCAATAGCAAAAACGATAAATAATGAAAAAAATAGTGAAAAGAATCGTGCTGTAATACGATTTTTCTTTTTTCTTGTTGGTTGTTGTTCTTGCATATTAATCACCTTAATCTTAATTATAGCGGAATTTGGCTTAGAAAGGAAGCCTTCTTTGAAGTAAAAATGCGAAAAAGAGATGAATTAGTCTACATTTGTAAAAGTAAACAGTTCATCTCTCTTTAAATGATATCCATCATCTTCATTAAATATTTAGCATTGGTTGTTGTCGAAACGCCCTCTTCCATCCTATAGTCAAAATGAATTTCTTTCTTTGTGTAGCGCTCTGAAAAACTATAATTTTTAATTCGTGAATAATCATTTGCAATATCACACAGTTCAAGATCATGGGTTGTAATGATTCCTATGACACCTAATTCATCCAATTTTTCTAAAACAGTTTTTGCCCCAACTAAACGATCAACAGAATTGGTTCCACGGAAGATTTCATCAATTAGAAACATCATTTGTGGCTCTTTCCTTGCCATTTCGATAATTCCTTTGATACGCTTAAGCTCAGCATAGAAAGTTGAAATTCCTTCGCTTAAATTATCAGCTATGCGCATTGAAGTCATAATATTTAACTGTGAGAACTTCATTTCTTTAGCGCAAACAAAGCTACCAGCACGTGCAAGGATTAAGTTAACGCCAACTGTTCGCATAAAGGTTGTTTTCCCAGACATATTTGATCCCGATATAATAAAAATATTATTTTGACAATCTACATCATTGCTGACTCGCTTTTCATTTGTGATTAGCGGATGGCCTAAATTTTTTGCACAAACCGTTTTGTTATCAACAAGGCTTGGAATACAGGTTTCATCACATACATTCGGCAGGTGCGAAAACGACAATAAACTTTCAAACTCACCTAAGCTAATAAACCAAGATTCAGCATGGTGAGCATATTTTTGCTTCCACGCTTCAAAGCGGATGGCAGTTGTTAAATCCCACAGCAAAGTGATATTCAATAGAAACCATGCAATAGTATTGCGTCTAAGATTAGCTCTACTTGAAATTCGACCCAATTCTTTAATCGCAAGTGCAGCAGATGCCTCTGAATTGATGAGTCTTTTTTGAATTTCTTTTAGTTTTTCCGATTTAAAATTACGATTTTGTAATTCGTGAACAACCTCGCTATACTCATCTAAATTGTAGGATAAATGAGAAACATCTTCTAAGTAGTTAGCCGTTTTAAAAAGTGATAACATCCATACGAGGAGTTGACAAATAACAAGAACTGCGACAACCGGATAGAGGAATGTGATGCCTGTTAGAAAGGTAAAACCTGCAAGAAATAGCACTGCTAATGGGGCGTAAATTATCAATAGCTTGAGCAAATGACCCTTCATAAATAGTGTCATGTTTTCCAACCGTTTGGCGATAAATTTGGCTCCTGCGTGAACACCGATTTGTGCGTATTTGTATTCGATGTAATTAGAAAAGAGGACGGCCTCGCTTAATTCAGTGATTGCTGCTTGGCGCTCTTTGATCTCGTCATCGGTATAATTTGGATTAAGTAAATCGTTAGCGAATTTTTGGCGACCATGCCATGTGTGAGTCGTGTTTAAAAATTGAAATATTGATTTTTTTCCAACAATGTCTAGATCGCTCGCATATGGGTGATCGTGGTTGACAAACTCAGAACCAATATCTGCAAACCCAGACCAATTGCCGGAAATGCGATCGAGATGACGCCAATTAATCTGGATCATTCCTTTTGAATACTTGATTTTTTCTTTCAACTTCTCATGGGAAATCCAGAATATGACTAAAGCACCAGCTATAACACCACTTGCTGAAAGTACAATTATATTTGTATTGTCCGCAAAAACTAAATAGATGAGGAGAGCAACAAAAAGGACGTGCCCTAATTTGATATAGCCGATCGCTTTGAATGTTTTATTTTGTTGTTGTAATAGTTCTTCGTATTTTTTTATTTGTTGTTCAAATTTTTCTTTTTTCATATTTATATGTCTCACTTCATACAACTAAGTATTTGACCCTTAAAACTTAAATCCACCGCGACCCTTCCCCTTACCTTTGCCGCGTCTTGCAGCTCGATTTCCACCAGGCATTCCAGGTATCCCCATTCCGCCTGCACCTGCGCCTCCACGCTGCATTTGTGCTGCCATTCTTTCCATTTTCTTTTCATCCATGCCTGCAAATTGTTTCATCATTTTTTTCATATCTGTAAATTGTTTAATGAGGGCGTTAACTTCATTTAATTTAACCCCCGCACCTTTTGCAATTCTATCTTTACGACTCTGATTAATAAGACCTGGTTCACGACGTTCTTTCTCCGTCATCGAATAAACAATTGCTTCTGTTCTAGATAGCTGTTTTGGGTCAACTTCTGGCATTTTTCCGCCACCAACACCAGGCAGCATTTTCATAATGGCACCTAGTCCACCCATGCGCTTCATCATTTTCATTTGCTGTAAGAAGTCGTTAAAGTCAAATGACCCAGACATCATTTTCTCAGCCATTTTCATATCTTCTTCTTCATCAAATGAATCCTGTGCACGCTCAATTAAAGACATGACGTCTCCCATTCCAAGGATACGTGATGCCATCCTTTCCGGGTGGAAGATTTCTAATGCATCAAGCTTTTCTCCAAGACCGATGAATTTAATTGGTACATCTGTCATTTTACGAATCGATAATGCCGCACCACCTCGCGTATCTCCATCAAGCTTCGTCAAAATAACCCCTGTTAAATCTAATTGCTTATGAAAGGTATCTGCAACGTTGACTGCATCTTGACCTGTCATGGCATCGACAACAAGTAAAATTTCCTTTGGATTTACAGCTTGCTTGACTTGTGCTAACTCGCCCATTAATTCTTCATCAATATGCAAACGACCTGCCGTATCAATAATCACCAAATCATGACCATTTTCAGTTGCATAGGAGAGAGCTTCTTTAGCAATCGTAACTGGTGATTCAGATACACCTTTTTCAAATACAGGAATATCTAATTGCTTACCTAATGTTTTTAACTGATCAACGGCAGCTGGACGATATACATCACAGGCTACTAATAACGGATTCTTCTTATCTTTCTTACGTAAAAAATTCGATAACTTTCCTGTTTGAGTCGTCTTCCCCGCACCTTGAAGACCAACCATCATTAAAACAGTCGGGCCAGCCGTAGCAAAATCAATCCCGACAGCTTCTTCACCCATTAACTTCGTTAACTCTTCATTAACAATCTTAACAACTTGCTGTGACGGTGTTAAACTCTTCATCACCTTATCGCCAATCGCTTGTTCTTTAACGTCCGCAATAAACTCTTTAATTATTTTAATATTAACATCTGCCTCGAGTAGTGCTAAGCGCACCTCGCGCAGCATCACATCAACATCTGCCTCCGACAATTTTCCTTTCTTTGTAATTCCACGAAGGGCACCTTGTAATTTATCCGATAATGTCTCAAAAGCCATAATCATTTCTCCTTAACCTATACTCAGTATAACTACTTTTAATCTCTATTCACATGCTAGCAACTGCTGGGCTAACTCCAAAACGGTCGCATCATTTGTGTATGCCTTTATTTTATCATAAATCATACGACCTTTTCTAGCTTTTTCATAAATTCCTAACTTTTCCTCATAACCAACCAGCAACTTCTCCGTTCGCCTAATATTATCATGCACCGCATTTCGGCTTACACCCACCTCATCCGCAATCTCAGATAACGATAAATCCTCATGATAATACAGCTCAATATACTCCCGCTGCTTATCTGTGAGCAATGTTTTATAAATATCATACAACTCATTAATCTGATTCATCTTCTCTAACATCGAACAAACACCAACCATCACCTTCAGATTTAGCTTTTTTCTTTTATCAACCCATAGGACAAAAAAATCTACAAAGAGCATTATACCACATTCTAGACAAAAAAACGAGTGCAGACTAACCTACATCCCGCTTATAACTCTTACAACTCCTGGCGTAATAGTTCAATAAATCTATTAAAATCATCAGTTATAGCTGAATGACCCAATCCTTCTAAAAGAGTAAAACTTGCCTTATCACCCATAGCTACATGTGATTCTTGTGCCCAAGCAAGTGGCACCACAGGATCATCGCTACCTTGGAGCATGACAATCGGGCATTTTATAAGTTCAAGACGATTGCTACCAGAGGCAGAAGAGGATGGGGCATTTGTCATATTAAATGTTAGTAATGAATAATTGGTATCTATTAAACAGCGCTGCTGTAGGATAGCATCGATGTATAATTCATAATCATCAGTAGGAGGTTTGACTTTTGAATAAAGGCTATTGTCAAGAATGAACCGTATAAAATCGCGATTTTTCTCTTCATAGGCCTTTAGTATAGGCAAAACCTGAACAGGGTCATTTGCAATTTCTTCTTTTGTTTTCACAAGTTCGGTTAAAATAGGTGCGCCATTCTCATCTTTTTTGAAGATAGGGTAGCCTGTGATCGGTACAGAACCTAAAGTAATAACCTTGCCAATCTTCTCAGGTCGTAGTGCAGCAAGTTCAAGTGCCACTCCGCCACCAGTAGACCAACCTACTACAGTTAGTTTATTAATACCAACTACATCAATAAACTCGCTTAAATCCTCAGCTAAGCATTTAAGCGAATTAAAAGGCGTATTGTAAGAACTATCACCAAAACCACGCATATCAGGAGCATAGACGGTGAAATCCTTCTCCAAATCCTCCATGGTCGTCTGCCAATGTACAGAAGATGACATATTTCCATGAATAAGTAGCACACAACTCTCAGCAGTACCACCCTTTCGATAGGCTATCATCTCACCTCTTGATAAATTTACAGTTTTTACATTGTATTGTTTCATATTGAATACCTCCTGACATTAAAAATAAAATAATTCCGTAATTTCCGCCCAACCATCATCAACCTCTTCTCTAGAAAAATGACACAACTCTAAATAGTCATCATTATATTGATTTAGTTTAAGATAAAAATCAAAAGCAACTCGCAAATAGTCACTATCGACATTCTCGTCATTTTCAACAACTTCAAAAAGCAAGTTTTCAGCTTCATTAATCTTTCCATCAGCAAGTAAATCCATTAATCGCCTATTAAGTTTGTTCGCTGCCTCATTTCGATAAGGATCAGTAACTTCATGAACAATTTGATCCTGTTTTAAAATCTTTGCCAAACCAAGGTGGATCAGTTGAATGTGTCGCATAATATAATCCATTAATAATCCCCACCTTCTGCATTTGCTAAAAAACGAGAACCACACACTGTTCTCGCCTTCATGATATTAAATAACTTCAATAATTTCTACTTCCGTTGCACCATCTGGCAAATTTACATGTCCAAAATCTCCCACACGTCGTCCTAATATCGCCATTGCGACTGGCGATTCGTTTGAGATTTTACCAGTAAACGGATCAGCCTCAGCACTACCAACGATTTTAAAGCTTTGCTCTTTACCATCAGTTTTTAAAATGAAGCGAACTGTTGATCCAATTTGAACAACATCTCCACCTTCTGATTCAATCACAACAGCATTTTTCAAAATATATTGTAATTCTTGAATACGTTCAAACGTAATTGCCTGCTCTTCACGTGCTGCATCATACTCCGCATTCTCTGATAAATCACCTTGTGCTCGTGCTTCTTGTAACTTCTCTTTAATTTCTTCCATCTTGACTTTTGATAAAAAGTCTAACTCTTCCTGAAACTTCTGAATTCCTTCTTGTGTTAAATGCTGACTATTCTCTGCCATCGCTCATTCACTCCCTAAAAACAAAACTCAATCTTAGTATTATACCTTAAATCCACTAAATTATCAAGCTACTCGTTTTTTTGATGAGTTACAGCCTCTGATTTTAACTGTGAAATTGTAGTAAGATCAAGTCCTGTTATCTCCTTAATAAATGCTTCACTTGCGCCTTCTTTAAGTGCATTCTTGGCAATTTCGATTTTTTGCTGTTCTACACCCTCGGTAATTCCTTGTTTATAACCACTCTCAATTCCTTGTTTATAACCACTCTCAATTCCCTGTTTGTAACCACTCTCAATTCCCTGTTTGTAGCCACTTTCAATTCCTTGTTCATAGCGCGCCCGATATTCATTCATCCAAGCCATCTGTGCATCTTCACGTGCTTGAGCAATTTCACGTGCTTCTTCATCTGCACTTAAGTTCAACAATTTCTCACCAGCTTCTTTCATCACTTCTGATTCATTCATCAACACTCTAAGCTCCTCCTCAGTCTGCATCTTAAACAAAGCTCCCCATTTGTGTTTGGTTTCTGTTATCTCCTCAGGAAGTTTCGTTAAGTCAATTATATAGAATTGTTGCGCTTTTGTAAAGATTTTTCTATTCTTTCGACGAAAAAGAATATGTTCAGAAAAATCATTTGCATCATCAAAAAATTTAAAATCTACAATTACCAGCGTGATAGATTCCTTCAATTGAGTGTAACTTTCTCCTCTCTTTAGTTGTGAAGCATAGTTTCTTGCATTATAAGAAACTACTCGTTCGATAAAATTGGCATGATTTTGAATTTGCATTTCTATGATGACCTTATGACCTGTAACTGATGTAAGATGAATATCAACGATAAAGTCCTTATCACCGACATTCTCCTTCGTTAATTTGGAATTGCGTATTTCAATTTTCACAAGATCATCGTCAGTGAGATGAGTGACTGCTTTTAAGAATTCTCGCAATAATGGTCGATTTTCTTCTTTGGTAAAGAAGAGCTGGAGGACCGCATCATTTCTCAAAGATAATAATTGATTTTTTTCTTGATATCGTTCTGTAACTTGTGTCATATGTAAGACCTCTTTTCATAAGTAGTAGGGTCTAGATATTTGCCTATAAAATACCCTCTATCTTATAAGTACGCAAAAAAAAGAAAAATCCCTTCCATAGAAAACGCTTACGTACCAAGAAAACGTTTTCCTAAGAAGGGGTTCTCTAAAAAACGAAATAGTAAGCCACAACCAACAGGCGACAAGCCTATTATTTTAGTTAATAAAAATTAATCATCCCTACCCTAAATTATACCTTCTCCTCTTTAACGCATATAACATTTCCTCTGCAATATTTGTTACATGATCGCCTGCTCGCTCAAGATGCTTATTAATCAAAATCGCATGAGCTGTTCCAAATACTTTACCATCTACAATCCGAATATGTTGAATTAATGACTCCATCACCTCATGGTACAAAGTATCAACTTGACTATCCATCTCTGCAGCTTCTTTAATTTTCGACTTATTTTCTTCCAATAACCCTTCAATAACTAACTTCAACATTGCGATCACAATTTCAATCATACGAATAAACTTATCAACATTTTTCTCATAATGATCAAGTGACTCATTTTCTTTAATTAAAATAATATACTCAGCAATGTTTTCAGTATAATCCGCAATCCGCTCATATTCCCGTGCTAAGCGAATAATCATTAATATTTTGCGCAAATCACTTGCAACTGGCTGCTGACGAACAATCTGAACCGTCGCAAACTCAATTAACTCCTCCTCCATTGCATCAATTTCCGCATCAGACTTAATAATCCGAAGCGCCCGCTCTGTATCAAGGGACTGTAACGTCTCAAGCGTTCTCTCATACATCCTAATCGTCGAATCAGATAACTCCTTTACCATCTCTAACAACTCACCATATACTGCATCAATTGACAACCCTGCTACCATTTTCAAAACCACCTTCTAATCTTAATTAATAAACCAAACTAAGCTGAACTTAATCCATAAACCCCAATGCCCTAAACAAACTTAGAAACCAAACTCAAACTGATCACCGAAAGGGCGCATCCTCACCAAAAAAGTACTATAAACAATAACCTACCCAAACCTACCTGTAATATAATCCTCAGTTTCCTTCTTCTCAGGATTCGTAAAAATCTTATCCGTATCCCCAAATTCAACAACCTCTCCCATCAAAAAGAACGCCGTCTTATCCGAAATACGCGCCGCCTGTTGCATCGAATGCGTCACAATAATAATCGTATACTTCTCTTTCAACTTATCCATCAACTGCTCAATCTTCTGCGTCGCAATGGGATCCAACGCAGAAGTCGGTTCATCCATCAAAATAACCTCCGGCTCCATAGCAATCGCCCGAGCAATACACAGCCTCTGTTGCTGCCCCCCTGACAAAGAAAGCCCCGACTTAGAGAGCTTATCTTTCACTTCATCCCAAAGCGCCGCCCCACGCAGAGCCTCCTCAACGATTTCCGCAAGCTGCTTCTTATCCTTCAACCCCTGACACCGCGGACCATAAGCCACATTATCAAAAATACTCATCGGAAACGGATTTGGCTTCTGAAACACCATTCCAACCCGCGTCCGCAATCCAATCACATCCATCTTCTGATAAATATCCTTCTGTCCATCCAACAAGATTTTTCCTGTTATCTCAACGTTATCGATCAAGTCATTCATCCGATTAAGGGTACGTAAAAATGTAGATTTCCCGCACCCCGATGGTCCAATCAAAGCTGTTACCTTATTTTCGTATAACTCAAGGTTAACGTTATGAAGGGCTTGAAAATCTCCATAAAATAAATTCAAATCTTCTACTTTAAACTTCGTTTTCATATTTGTTAACTCCCTTATGTTGCCTTTGAAAATTTCTTTGTGACGAATTTTGAGATCATATTAAGGGTGAATACAATCACTAAAATTACAATCCCAATCGCTGCTGCCATTTCAATATTACCATATTCTTGAACCTCAATAAATGCACGCAATGTCATGGTTGCACCAGCTTCGAAAATCGATAAATTTCCAGTAGCAGGGCTTTGTGGTAAACGTGCGAATGTTCCAAGTGTAAATAATAATGCAGCTGATTCCCCAACAATACGACCAATTGATAAGATAATCCCAACCGTAATTCCAGGCAACGCACTTGGCAAAATAATTTTCCTTATCGTTTGAATTTTATTCGCCCCAAGTCCGAAAGATGCTTCCCGATAACTAATTGGTACTGTTTTCAGTGCTTCTTCTGTTGCTCTAATCATAATTGGCATTAAAAGAATGGTCATAGTTAGGGCTCCAGTTAAGATCGATCTTCCCAATCCTAGCATTCCTGCAAAAAATAACATTCCAAATAATCCATGGACAACGGATGGTAATCCAGCTAAAATCTCAATGGCAAATCGAATCGTATTAACAATTCTACCCTGTTTTGCATATTCGACCATATAAATAGCTGCTAGAAGGCTGATAGGTGTCGCAATGATAAGCGTTGTAAAAATGAGCATCACTGTTGCAACGATCATCGGAAATATTCCTCCACCTAGCTGCCGAACACGGAGGGTAAAATCCGAATGACCCTCAAACAAAGATGCAATCTCTGTAAATGATGTGTTTCCATCAATTCTATCCGCGTTAATTCCTTCTAAAACCTGTCCACGGCGGACTGGAAATGCTTGATCAGCATTGTCAAGGGCATGGCGGCTTGGGGAATCGTTTGTTACGTTGTAAATCCTAATGCCATCATTTTCATCTAGTTCGAGGGTTAAGCCAGCACCATCAATCACTAATAAGTCGTCATCTAGTAATGTTGTTGCCACCCGTTCGCTTTCAAAATGGACGATGCGGAGTGTATCGTTAGCGTCGCGCGTTAGAAATTCAGCTGAAATCAATGACCAACCGTTTGAGAAAATGAATCCTACGATGATAAATAAAATTCCAGCAGTTCCCGCTGCGGCAAGCCAAATTAAGGCAGTCATAAAATGATCACTTATTCTTCTTTTTCGCATTATTCTTCAGCCGCCTTTTTTCTAATTTTTGTTAGCGTCAAATTGATGATTAAAATAAATGTGAATAAAACAATGACTGTCGAGAATAACATTTGTGCTTGAAGTCCCGTGGCATAGCCTTGCTCAAGTACGATGTTTGATGTTAATACACGCACGCGATCAAAAATTGACGAAGGGACGCCACTTTCAGGATTCCCAGCAACTAGGATAACGGCCATTGTTTCTCCTATTGCTCGACCAATGCCTAAAACAACTGCTGTTAAAATCCCAGACTTCGCACTTGGAATTAAAACTTTAAAAATCGTTTGAATGTGAGAAGATCCGAGGGCTAGGGCTCCTTCCTTATAATGTTTAGGAACCGCACGCAAGCTCGTTGTTGAGATGGCAACAATTGACGGAAGTACCATTATTGTTAAAACCAAGATAACTGCCAGCAATGAATGCCCTGTTGGGTTTGGTGAAATGTTCCCAACCATTGGGACAATAACTGCAACACCGAATACACCGTATAAAACAGATGGGATCGCCGCAAGTAGCTCTACGGTAGGTTGCATAATTTTTGCCAACCACTTTGGTGCTATTTCAGCGATAAATACTGCTGTAAGAATGCCAATAGGAACGCCGAGAAGGATTGCGCCAAACGTAGCAAAAAGCGAAGCAAAGATCATATACCCAACACCAAATTCATTAAAAGATGGACGCCAAGCTGTGCCTGTAATAAAGCTAAAGAAATTGTAGTTACCATACTCGTTTCCGGGAATAAATGGTCTTGACCCACGAGCAAAAATTAGAATAATAATGATGATCACACATACGACCGAAAAGAGAGCTCCTGCTAAAAACAGCCCCTGAAAGAACTTTTCCGAAAATGATCGCTTTTTGGTTAATTTAATATCTACTTCCATAACAAATCGACCTTCCTTAGTCTCTGATATCTCCCCAATCTGTGATTTCACCTAAATAAATGGATCTAAGTTGCGCAAGTGTTAATCCAGTAATTCCACTAGTTGGGTTAATAGCCACTACAAGACCATCGACAGAATATTGGATAACATTAATTCCAGTTTCAAGTTCCGTATCGCGAATTTCGCGAGATGCGAATCCAATTGCATATGTTCCATCAGCAGACCCTGAAATTCCTGCACCTGATCCTGTTGCACTATATTGGATGTC
>Ga0123355_10016461_pt1 | contig 11652 bp, 10 predicted proteins | sample TergutEmb28metaG_3_FD_89872 | JGI IMG/M metagenome (GOLD analysis project Ga0123355, IMG submission 89872) | Embiratermes neotenicus P1 segment gut microbial communities from Petit-Saut dam, French Guiana - Emb289 P1 | ecosystem: Host-associated > Arthropoda: Insects > Digestive system > Gut ...
CGAAGCGAAAAACACTAAAAACACCTCTTTTTACAGCTTTTTATCCGCTAACGCTAGATCCTTCGCTTCGCTCAGGATGACAGACCAACAATGTTTATCGTCAAAAATAGGGTTTCGTTACAACTCTAATGACGATTATTACAAATTGCGTTTTATTACAGCGTTAACACACAATTTGAACAAAGAGGGTGGATTTTTTACGGCAAGGAAATTTTAATGGTTTGACATTAGTCTTAAAAATTTCATACAAATAACTTAAAATCATTTGACTTGCAATGTTTTTTCGGTTAAAATAGGAGTATGGTCGGGTTTTAACCGAAAAAGGAGCGTATTATGTATATTAAACGGCACATAGAAGAAGTTTTATTGAGATATCTAAAACAATACCCTTGCGTATTAGTTACAGGACCTAGGCAAGTGGGTAAATCAACTTTAATTAAAAATCTACCTGATGCCGATACTCGTGAATATGTCACACTTGATGATACAGAGCTTAGGCATATGGCAAAGACAGACCCAAAAGGGTTTTTACAAATTCATAAACCGCCTATTTGCATAGACGAAATTCAGCTTGCGCCTGAATTGTTTTCTTATGTCAAAATATCAGTTGACCAAAACAAGAACCCCGGCGACTATATTTTCACAGGCTCACAAATGTATAAACTTATGCGTAATATAGATGAGAGTTTGGCAGGTCGTCTTGGTATTTTGAATATGCAAGGAATATCTCAAAGCGAAATATCCCTTCTCCCCAATCAATCATTTTTTCCCCAGTTTGATTCATTTGTTGACCGCAAGCTAAAGCCTATGCCGGATATCCCCAAAGTGTTTGAACGCATTTTTACTGGTAGTATGCCTGACATTGTGTCAGGTCGCATCCCTAAAACAACCGAGTATTATCCCTCATATCTATCGACATTCTTACAAAAGGACATATCTCAAATCACAAAAGGTATTGATGAGTTAAAGTTCCGCAGATTTCTTACCGCATGTGCTTGCAGGTCTGCTCAATTATTGAATGTAGCAGATATTGCAAGAGATGCCGAGATTGACCCTTCTACAGCAAGTGGTTGGTTAGACATTTTAGAAACCATAGGAATTGTTTTTTACTTACATCCTTATTCAAACAATTTATTAAAACGCACAGTAAAAAAGCCTAAGATGTATTTTTATGACACAGGACTCGTCTCCTATTTGTGCAAATGGCAATCGCCTCAAAGCCTTATGGTCGGCGCTCAGGCAGGTGCTATATTTGAAACATATGTGGTGTCTGAAATAATAAAGAGTTATTTTAATGCAGGCGCAGAGCCTTTTGTATATTATTACCGTGATATTGATGCTAAAGAGATTGATTTGATTTTAGAGCGAGATATGATGTTATTCCCTATTGAGATTAAAAAGAGTGCGAGTGCTGATTCTAGAGACACCAAGTCATTCTCTGTAATTTCTAAGTCCGGACTAAAACAAGGCACAGGGGCTGTAATATCTTTAAGAGATAATTTTTTGACAGCTGGAGAAAACTTATTATTTATTCCCGTTGCACTCATATAAAAAAGCCGTCGAGGTCTATTTTATCTGCTATTTGTAAAATTACTCCGACCGCCTTATCTCACTCTCTACTATTCCGAAGCCTACTTTGTCGCCTGTTACATTAAGCACTCTAATCCTCACCTTATCACCTAGGATATACCTATACTTCTTACCTGTGATACGGTAGACTTTGGCGTCTACTCTGTAGTTGTCTTTTGGTAGATCGTCTATTCTGACAAGTCCCTCGCAACTATTGCTAAGTTCTACAAAAATACCAAAATCGGTAACGCCGCTAATTATACCGTCAAATTCTTCGCCTAGATGTTGTCTCATAAACTCGGCTTTTTTGAGGTCGTGACTGCGTCTTTCGGCTTCTTCGGCACGGCGTTCTCTGGCGCTTGATATTTTAGATGCATCGGCGGCAAAAGCTCTGAATTTAGCGATTACGGCTTTTTTGCCGCTGCGTAAAAATTCTTTGAGTACCCTGTGGGTTACAAGGTCGGGATAACGGCGGATTGGTGAGGTAAAGTGGCAATAATAATCGGCGGCAAGTCCAAAATGCCCTGTATTGACAGGCTCGTAGCTAGCTTTGGACATTGACCTTAGTGCGACTTTTTCTACAAGTGCACTACTGCCTACGCCCTCATCACCATCACTATTCCCTACCTTCTGCTTATCCAAAAATCTTGCCCAATCCCTAGGGACAGCACCTATAATAGGACGACCGAATTTTAGCCCTAGCACATCTAAGAAATCCTCAAAGGCTTCGGCTTTTTCGGCGGGTGGCGGCATATGCGAACGGTAAATAATCGGAGCTTGGATATTAGACATTAGTTGTGCGACTGTTTCGTTGGCGGCAAGCATAAACTCCTCTATCAACCTGTGAGAGGATAGGCGTGGCTTATGCTCGATAGTCTTGACAAAACCCTCATCATCTAGCTCAATCTTACTTTCGGGCAGGTCAAACTCAATCATTCCTCTTGCTTTGCGTTTTTTGAATAGGATTGACATCAACTCTCTGGCAACCTTGAGCATATCAATAATGTCGGGGGTTATGGTTTGGGGTGTGCTGTCATTGCGAGGAGGCTTTGCCGACGAAGCAATCCCATGTAAAGAGTTCTTCTCGTGGGATTGCTTCGTCGGCAAAGCCTCCTCGCAATGACAGGTTGAGCCGATAATAGCTTCAACCTCATTATATGTCAACCTATGTCTTGTCCGTATGACACCCTCAACTATTTCCTCATTAATCCTCTTACCCTCTCTGTCAAAATCCATAATACACGACAACACAAGTCTATCAACATTAGGATTGAGTGAGCAAATTCCGTTGCTTAACTTCTTGGGGAGCATAGGCAAAACCGTATTAGGAAAATACACGCTCGTCCCTCGTTCGTACGCATCTTTGTCTAAGCTAGTGCCGACTTGCACATAATTTGCCACATCGGCAATATGCACGCTAAGACGGTAGCCAAAATCTGTCCGCTCTACCTCTACGGCATCGTCCAAATCCTTAGCGTCCTCGCCGTCTATCGTGACGACTTTGCCACCCCTAAAATCTCTGCGACCTTGTAGCTGTGTGCTTGTCACAACTTGACTGATATTGTCTGCTTCTTTGAGTGTCTTATCAGCAAATTGATAATCCAGTCCGTAAGCCCGTATCAAAGCATCAAGGTCAACCTTAGGGTCTCCCGTGATTGGGAAAAAAATCTTTTTGCGTACTTCTGCCGTGCGACCGCTAGAAGTACGACCGCTAGAGCCTACCTTTGCCCGTGAGTTTGTCGGTCTAGCAGAAGTCGGTCTAGTACTTGTGTTTCTAGAAGTAGTACGAGTTGTATTGGCTCTTGACTTAGTCCCTGTACGACCAGTCGGTTTGCTTTTTCTATTTTTGTTATTGTTTTTCATAATTATATAATATCGTCATTACCTATTCAGGCAGCCGAGGGTGTCTGCCCCTACCTGTGTTCAGGCGATACCTGTCTTAATAACGGTAGTTGATATTCCCATTCGTAGGGGCTGGCGTCGAAGACCAAGCGAAGCGTCTTGCTTGCCCGAACAACAATTATCCTATTTTTTATAATAAGGACAAATATTCGGGCGGTCGAGGGCGAACCGCCCCTACAATTGGATTACATAGTGCAAAGCATTTAACCCACAACTAATCACTAGCCACTAATCACTAACCACTAAATAAAAAGCCCCCTACGCTGAGGGGACTTTGTTATAATACATCTTTTTTTCTTATGACCACCAAAAGTCGAAGAACAACACAAAGAAAAGTATTGAAAGTACCGCAATTGCGATACTGATAATTACAGTTAAACGCTTTAATAACCCCTCAAGCGTTTTTGACTTGTTCTTTGCAAAAAAAGTATCTTGTCCTCCGCTTATAGCCCCCAATCCTTGAGAATTAGACGGTTGCAAAAGAACAATTATGATAAGAGCTATCGACAATAAGACGACTACTCCCAAAATTATTAACCTTAAATAATGTTGCCACATTTTAACTAATTTTAACCCCTTGATGTGCCTTTTAATCGGCGAAAATTAACTTTGACTTTAAGTCAAGTACACAATACTATACCACAAACAAAATCATTTTGCAAGCGTTTGGACAGGCAATTTTATTTTTTTGCCAGTAGTCTAGTAAGTTTTAGCTAGCCACCTAATAGCAAATTAGCCTACAAACAGCAAAATGATTGCGAGAGGATTTTGCTGTTACAGTCCACAATATGCTCCGAAATCGTACTAGCGGTACGATGAGTGGGCAGATTGAGGACTGTAACAGCAATAAGACTCCGCAAGCTTCTGCTGTTTGTAAGCTAATTTGCTATCATAGCAGGCCACGCTGTCATCAAGAAATAAAGGGTAACTTGCACCAAAATCGCCGCAAAGATTATTATAATACCGACAAGGTTAAGTCTCTTAAAAACAGGGCAAGACACCTTGTCCAAAAAGACTTTGAGCGTAGGGGCGACAAGGAGCATACACAATACATAAGTGGCGGCGATTCCGTATACTCCGCCTAAATCATTATTGCCAAAAGCCGAAACAAAAAAAGTTATTGTCGATACAAGCGTTAACACCGCCATAAGTGTAAGCATACCGACATTCATAATTCTGTAGTTTGTTTCGTTGACTACTTTAGGGGTTTCGCTTACTTCAACCGCACAATCACAAGCTTGCTTGTCCGCATCACGAGTTTTTCCGCATTTTTCACAATACATAAATAAAAAGTCCTCCGATACAACTATTATACCGTATATTGGAGAAATTAGCAAGAGAAATAAAGTAAGAAGTAAAAAGTAAAAGATAAAAAGTGTTGTCGAGGGTTGTTTCATTATAGGAAGCGAAGCGACCCCACGCCTTATGGATTCCTACTGTCATTGCGAGGAGTTTACGACGAAGCAATCCCATGTAAAGTGTTCTATTCATGGGATTGCTTCGTCGTAAACTCCTCGCAATGACAGTGAGTCCCAACGGGTCGCTTCGCTTCCTGTAAGGAAATCCCCCGTCCGCACTTTTTACTTGTTACCTTTTACTTCTTACTTTAATCTAGAAGTCTTTCCAACAGTCCCATATTTTTGAGCTGTGTCAAAAAACTAAATTTTTCTCTAATATCGGGTGCAAGGGCAAGGCACATATCAGTATCCGCTTGTGTGATATGGTGATTGAGACTGTAACCAAAATCACTATACATACGGCGTGCGTAATGACGCAACTTTTCGGCTTTTTGTTGGGCGGACGATGCCCACGCCAAAAGTTCGCTACGGCACTCTGTGAGTTTGTACATGGTGACATCAAGTATTCGTTGAGTATATAGCGGACTTATTTTATCCCCTGCCTGCATCCACGGCACACCAAAATATCCTGCTATCTTGTCCATTCTGACATTGTTATCAGGCGGTGGCATAAAACCACTCCTGATATTAAACTCTAGCTCGTGGATATAGAGATTGAGTGCATTGATTGTCGCCATACCTATATATTCGCCGTACAGTCGCCTCTCCCGTCTCTGACGGTTTAGCAACATAAGGTATGCGTGTGTCAGGTGCGTTTCGCCTCCGCAAGTTAGCCTAGAGTTGCCTATCATTTGAGAAATTGCCGAAAGCCTTAAACTACATTCAGCGGCATATCCCATCATTTCAAACGGCAAAACAACTGCGTCCTCGCCTAACTTTTCGATAAGCAGGTCAATACAATCGGTAGCGACATCGGCAAGAAAGGGGCAAAAAGGCTCGTTAGTCAAAAGACTTGCCATTCGCCAATCAAACAACGCTGTAAGCACTCCGGCGATTTCGCCAACGGCAGCGGCGGCGTGGGCTTGCGGAAGTGAGTCAAAAAAATCCGTATCGCATAGTACGGCGGCAGGCGGTTTGACTTTGAACACCTCAATAAAACCGCCCCTCATCAGCATTGCTGACGGAGTAAGGCACCCGATAAGCGTGGGCGAAGTGGCTACTATATAGCAGGGCAGTCCCCTTACGGTCGCTATGTATTTGGCGGCGTCAATCACGCTACCGCTACCTATGCCTAAGACAACTTTAGCATCTTCAGGGAAACCGTTACAAAACTCACCTTCTTCACCGTCACAAAATGCTTGTGCCAAAGCGACTTCGTGGAGGTCTGCCCCCTCATGGATTTGTTTGATTCGCTCATCGTCAGGGGTTTCGAAAACAGGGTGACCCTCAAAAACATCGTCGCATACGGATGTGTCCATAGGTGCAGTCAAAAAGCAATGGACTTCGCTCCGATATCCCGCCCGCTCTAGCCTGCGCAAAACCCCTCTGACAATATCCTCATAAAGCACTTTTTCGGTAATGACGGCAATCTTGCTCCCCGGCGGCACGACAGTCGCCATTGACGCACCGATACCCGCACTTGCCCCCGCTCCAAACAAAATTTGCCCCGTGTTCACCGTATGAACCCCGCGACATCTGCAATCAATTGCCTCTCCCGCCAATGCCCCCGGCGGTTGTGTACTTATCTTAAAAATATCCACAAAAAAAATACTGTAGTCAATATAGACTACAGTATTAAATATATCACATGAGATACCACAAATATTCGCAAATCTTGTCAAAACTTGTCTAGTTTGGTAAACTTTCTCAAAACTCACACCCTCAACTATCCACTAACCACTACCGTCTACGCCCAAACAATGCCGCAAGTTTAAGAAACAACCTCAAAAACTCCACATACAGCCACATAAGGGTGACCACAAGCCCGAAAGCACCCCACCACTCATAGTATTTGTCAAGTCCGTTATCCACCGCCTCTTTAATCAAAGACAAGTCGTACAAAATAAACAAACTCGCCACAACAATCATTACAACCGATATTCCGATAGACAACAGCGGCCATAGCGGATTATTAGTAAACATCGCCCTCATAGACGGCATTATCAAAATCATAAGCATATAGAGCAGCGAGAATATAAAGACAGAAATCAGCACCGCACGCATAACACTCCGGAATCTATGCCCGACTTTTACCACTCCCGTAAAAAACAACACGCTCATTACGGCAAAAACAGTAAAGGTGGCAAGTAGTGCCGCAAAGACAACTCCGGGGACATACAACTCGGCAAACCCGCTAAGCACTCCCATAACCGCACCCTGCCCTAGCGTGTAGATTGTTCCGAATATATGCACCTGTCTCCGTGCAAAAATCGTCCCTAACATTCCGATAAACCCTATAACCATACCGCCTATAAGAATACCCATAAGGATTCCCATCGCTCTGTTAAAATCGGCGGCGTCTACAGGCTCGCCCGTGCTGGTCGCCGTAAAAACAGGTGCGAGCAACACAAACAATGTAATCATAACGGTTATCGCCGAAAAGAGTGCAACCGCCGCAAAATACATAGTCTTAAGTGCAACCCCTCTATAGGTCGCCCCCTCTCCCATAACCTCTTGCCCGCTTGCATTTTTCATACTGCCCAAAGCAGGATTGTGACTCATTCTTATCATACACTAATTATACACTATTCCCCACCAAATTACAACTGTTTTTGAGGATAAAATTGTGATTTGGCGATTAGCGGCAATTATCTTTGAAAAACATCCCAACAACAACTCTCAAACAAAATAATGTCATCCATAATTATATCTCCTCACTAACCTCTTTGCCTTTGACCAGTGCGTCCACATTTTTTGGGGCGGGTTTGTGATGATTGATTACAACGCCGTTAATAACAAGTTCAAAAAGACACCCCAAAAAAGTCGCTGCGCTTTCGCACATAACCATACGGGACATATAAATCTGCAAGTATTCCATTGGCGCACTAGTTTCGTCCATACTGATACAAAGGCGGATTATCTTGTTTTTTGCGTCAACCGTCACACGATTATCCTTAATAGACAAATTAACCCTGTCATGAATATCTCCGCTACCAAGCCGCTTGCTATACTTTCTGACCCTCGTCTTATGCGCATCGGACTTGTCAGCGATAATCATAGCAGCACTTACAGGATTGACCGGAATCCCCGTCTGTTCCTCGTGATTACCAATCGCACCGATTATAGTAATAATCTCATGTATACTCATATCCAGCTTTTGGAGTACGGCAAAAACAATCGCCGCCCCCGTAGGTCCGTGATTGTAACGGTTGACGGCGTTGCCTATATCGTGCATCCACCCCGCCATAGCCCCGAGTTCCACCATCCGCTTGTCATATCCCAATTCTTCAAGCATATTGGCGGTCGTACAACTTACAAACCCCGTGTGCCTAAGACCATGCTCGGTATAACCCTTGTGCGCCAAGTTGTCGTTAGCCGCCGCAATCAGCGCCTTAATCTCTTCGCAGTTTTTGATTTGCTCTAATGTAATTTGTTTTGTCATTTTGTTTGTTTCCTTTCTTATCAATAGTATGTTTTATAGTTTTCAAACTTTAATATACATTAAGTCTAATTTGTTGGGTGTCCTTTCGACCGAAGCGTAAGCGGAGCGGAGAAATCTCCTCAAAATCAAACTTCATTAAATAGATTTCTCCGCTCCGCTTACGCTACGGTCGAAAGGACACCAATTACCAATCTTTGAGTATTCAATCAAATTATTCTCTTTGCTCTTAGTGAAATTAACTGTCAATGAAAATAAATTCGCCTTTTACTCGCTCTTGCGAATTTCACTGACCAACGGTCAATTTCACTACCCAGTAATTTCATTTGCCTCCTTGCGGGCAAATTTAATTGAGATAAAAACTAAAGATTTTTATCTCAACCCCCACCCTTTCGGAACAAACAACCTATTATATTCCCATATAGCATATGAGTCACTCATAGTACTGATATAATCACACACCTTTTGCTCTATACTACAGTTTAACGCTAATATTCCCTCGGGTAGTTTGTCGGGATTGTCCTTATAATACTTATATAATGCCCCTACCATTTCTATCGCTTTACCTTCCTCGACTTTTGCGTTACTCCCTGTATACACGGTATCAAACATAAATTTCCGTAAGCCGCTTATCAACTCCTCACATTTCTTAGAGGGCGCGACTTTGTTTTTGTTGATGCTGTTACCTACAATATCTATAACCATAGCATTAATCCGCCGTCCGTGTGTCTCCCCAAAAGCGTCCCGATATATTTTCGGCACATCCTCAGCGCTCAAAACCCCGCCCCTTATAGCGTCGTCAATATCGTGATTGATATACGCAACCCTGTCACTCCACTGCACGATTTGCCCCTCAAGAGTAATAGGATTCCCCTTGCTCGTATGATTGAGTATACCGTCCCTAACCTCAAAGGTTAAGTTCATTCCCACAAAGTCATATTCAAGCACATCAACCACTCTCCGTGATTGTTCATTGTGCAAAAACTTCGTATACGCCCCCAAAGCCCTCTCACCCGCATGCCCAAAAGGAGTATGCCCCAAATCATGCCCTAAAGCAATCGCCTCGGTCAAATCCTCATTAAGTCTAAGCGCCCTAGCAATAGTCCTTGCAATCTGCGCTACCTCCAGCGTATGCGTAAGCCTAGTCCTGTAATGGTCACCCTCCGGCGCCAAAAAAACCTGCGTCTTATGTTTGAGCCGTCTAAAAGCCTTGCAATGGATAATCCTGTCTCTATCCCGTGCGAATTCGGTACGCAAAGGACACGGTGCAATCGCCCTCTCCCGTCCTTTGCTGTCCTTACTCTTACAAGCAAAACGGGACAAAAACTTATCCTCTATCTCGTATGTTGTTTTTGCATAATCAGTCATTCTACATTTATCATACCACATTTCCCAAAAAAAGTCAAATGCTATAGGTCTTTTGCTAGCAAAAAACATTTTTTTGTGGTATAATAGTAACAATACATTATAGACTGTAAAATACGGTCTTAGGAGAAATTATGCCATTAGTTAATACCAAGGAAATGTTAGCCAAAGCCTATGCAGGCGGTTACGCCGTAGGAGCTTTTAATGTCAACAATATGGAGATAATCCAAGGCATCGTTGAAGCGGGCAAAGAAGAAAAAGCACCTCTTATACTTCAAGTAAGTGCGGGTGCCCGCAAGTACGCTAATTCGACTTATCTCAAAAAGCTAGTCGAGGCGGCTATTGAGGACAGCGGATTGCCTATCGCATTGCACCTTGACCACGGCGACAGCTACGAGCTTTGCAAGGCTTGTATAGATGACGGTTTTTCGTCTGTTATGATTGATGCAAGTCACCATTCCTTTGCGGAAAATATTAAAATAACCAAGCAAGTCGTACAATACGCTCACGCAAGAGGTGTTACTGTTGAGGCAGAGCTGGGTCGTCTTGCAGGTATCGAAGACGATGTTAATGTATCCGAAGAAGACAGCGCCTTTACTGACCCTGAGCAAGTTGAGGAATTTGTAGCTAAAACTGGCGTTGACAGTTTGGCTATCTCTATCGGAACTTCTCACGGTGCGTTTAAGTTTAAGGGCGAAGCCAAACTCCGCTTTGATATACTCGAAGAAATCGGCAAACGCTTACCAAAATTTCCTATCGTGCTACACGGCGCAAGTAGTGTACTCCAAGAACATGTGGCGTTAGTTAATCAATACGGCGGAAGTATGCCGGGAGCAAAAGGCGTCCCCGAAGAAATGCTCCGTCAAGCAGCAAGTATGAGCGTATGCAAAATCAACATAGACAGCGACCTCAGAATGGCTTTTACAGCGGCGGTCAGACAACATTTTGCCCAAAATCCTTCTCACTTTGACCCCCGTCAATATCTTAGCCCCGCCCGTGAAATGATTAAGCAAGTAGTCAAGCACAAACTTATCCATGTCCTAGGTTGCAGCGGCAAAGCTTTCGCCGAACCCACCAAAAAACCTGCGGCAAAAGCTAAGAAGTAAATATTGTAATGTAGACAAAAAGCTAGAGCGGTTCATTATTGCTCTAGCTTTTTTGGTATCTCTTATTTAGGTTTATTCAGCTTATTTACTCTTGCAACATAAGTGTTCCTACCATATCCAACTACCAGCTGGTCCAGCTACCATAGGTTGCGAATTTCTATGAACACCTTCCCTTCCAATTGAAGTGATGGATACATCAAGTCGGGTGTTTAACGGCAAATCGCCGGATTCAAAGAGATGACTGAAATCTACAAAAATCAAAGTTCCTATCACCTCATAAGGTGTAAGATAAGTGTAGAAAAATTCCGCTTCTAACAATTCATCCAAACTCTTATCCCATTCTTTTACATCATTTGTTCTTTCAACATAATTCATAAACCCTAATCTGAACCGTTCTGCCCCAGAATCTGCCCTAAAGTTTATTGTTGTCCCAATAACTTGCGGATTTTGGACAGGGTTTAATTGTGGCAATTCTTGTCCGCCTTGATTATTCGAATCATTGCCAGTGCCTGTGCTAGTGCCATTACCGTTACTTCCATTTACATTATCACAAGCCACAAAAGCAAAAAATGTCATTGCTAAAGCTATCGCCATAATAATTGTCAGTAATTTCTTTTTCATTGTCTTACTCCTTTTTGCAACAAAAAAAGCCGTCCCCGCTCTATGCGAAAACAGCCACTAAATATGATTTGCACTCAAAAAAATTAGCTAAAAACTTTTTGCTTGCTTGCTTGCTTGCTTGCTTGCTTGCTTGCTTGCTTGCTTGCTTGCTTGCTTGCTTGCTTGCTTGCTATGCTCATCTCTAAGTGTAATA
>Ga0123355_10016462_pt1 | contig 11652 bp, 7 predicted proteins | sample TergutEmb28metaG_3_FD_89872 | JGI IMG/M metagenome (GOLD analysis project Ga0123355, IMG submission 89872) | Embiratermes neotenicus P1 segment gut microbial communities from Petit-Saut dam, French Guiana - Emb289 P1 | ecosystem: Host-associated > Arthropoda: Insects > Digestive system > Gut ...
ATAGTGGTCGTACCGCACCGCTAACCTCTAAATGTTGCATTTTATATATTTATTCAACAAATATAGGTACTGAATATTTTAAACATGGTATATACTCTCCATTTTTTCCTCTTCAAAATGCAGATTGTTTCATAATTCTAACGTATTTGGTTCCTGTATTATTCACACTTTATATACAGGTGTGCTAAAATTTAAAAAATAATTCCGGCGCCAAAAGGTTAAAACATTCACTACATTACAATCCTCAAACCTCCGATTCAGTGATGTCTGAATATCATGAGCAATTCAACCACGTGAATTTTATACCAACTTACCAGTGCCTGAGCTACGAAGTATGGATGACAGAGCGCTGCTTGTGTGGCTGACGTGACCAAACAGGCGTTCCTGCATCAGCTGCCGGTTCCGAGCCTCCCACTCACGGCGGAGGTTCTGTGCTTCTTGAGCTAGGTCAGGCGGAAGAACAGATATCTGGGAATCCTCCATGTCTGTCAGGATCTAGAGAATAAAAAGAACTTCACAGTTCTGCCCACAAACTATAAATCTTAATTATAACACTCATGACATCCTGGAACTCATACTGACCTCTCTCAAATGTGGCAATCTTGTCACGAAATATACAAAAATTCATGGGTGAACTCAATGACCAGAGATAAATTAACACCTTTGCTCTTTTGTTTTATAAACCCTCTTTAAAACTGATTTTATACTGAATACTGATTTTTTGACAAAAATTGATCACAAAGAATTATATGGTTTTTAAGTAGGTAAATTTCTGTTCCACTTTCACAGCATCCTGGATTCAAATCTCACCCAAGCACCAAGCCCCAATGGGCAACCTGAATGAATCTCAATTGTTTTCCTGTCCCTCCAAGAAAATGTCAGGATACCTCCAACAAGGCTACAAGTGCATCCTTTCACAGTCTTCACCATTCACAAATCAGCAACCTTTATCCTACAGGTGCATACTTAAATTTTAGACCACGCTTTATATAAGACATGAATATTATTTGAACTAACATAAATAATTTACATAGGGCAATACGCACAAACAAATTGTGCAGCATGTCTTAAAAATGCAGTGAATACCCTTGTTGCCTAAATATATAGAATAAACTTCTAAGGGTGTTGTCTTAACATGTGTCACATTGCATGCACACTGGATAAAGGTTTGTTGCACTTCCATTCACTGCTGCATCATCACAGCTACTGACAACATCAAAAAAACGAACACTGTTCCCATACATGACAAATAGGTGTATGGGGTAATGGAGATAAAGCTTCACAGAGTCTTAATCTTGGCACTCAACAGACATGAGTGGTCAGTTTCATGCCCCAGCCACACCACCCCAGAAGAAGAGCCCCCTTACCTAGTGAGCAGCAGGCTAGGTGGGCTCCAGAGCCAGTCTCGACACTTTGGAAAAGACAAGTCTCTTTCCCCCAACACAAATTGAACCACAATACCTTGGCCGTCCAGTCCACAGCCCACTCACCATACTAAGTTTGCCACCCAACTGCCTCAATACAAAAAACCATAGATAAATGAGTACATACAATTCACCACTTCATGGGCACTGCAATAAGCAGTCACACACAGAACAATATGCATCCAATTATGAAAACTCTGAGATTCCCGGTCTGAAGTACCACATCTGTAAGTTCAGCCTGCATGACAATTAGTGTTTTCAGATGCCCAACAAGTACACAAAATTAAAACAAATTAAAAAACACAAGGCAAAATTTCCTACCTCTGCTACAAGATCTAAGCTGGAACTGCCATTACCTTTACAACAAACATGTTATTGTTAACATATTTTTCAGTACGGTCCTCAATAATAACATTGCAAGCAAGGAAAATATCAACGGTGCATTTCAACCAATTCCATGGCTATAGCTCAATATTAAAGATAGCTGACCCACTAGAAAAAAGTGGTTCTCTAGAATCATAACCCTTGATCATCTTCAGATGGACCAAAGCCTAGAAAATATCTCTGGAAATTGCCAGGCATGAGAGGGAAGGACTGCTGTGGGTGCAATGCACAAAAGGAAAAACAAGATCCAAAACAACACACAAGATATGTAAGAAGGGTCTACATTGGCCAGGACCAAACTGTACATAGTGCCTGCATCACCAGCTTGCAGGCAAAAAGAAAACAAATACACATGCTGCATAACCAAAAGATTACTGCCAATGAACAGAGACAGCAACTGTTAGTACTCTTCTTGCCTGCTACCTGTCCCACCCCTCAGCCCACTGTCATTTACTTCTAATTGATGTCCCACAGACAGTTTGTTTCTTTGGACCCCACAAGGTACGATGCGTGTATACTCCAAAGGTGAATGCATTACCACAGAATGTTATTTTTAGTATCAATCTGGTTACAGTTTGTTGCTTTTAGATGTGTGTGCTTCACTTACAGCCTGTCTCAACGAAGGCTGGAGGTTCTGGAAGAATGCTGCAGCATCTACTGGGTCATTTGGATTTGCGGCAGCGGCGGCTTGTCGCTGCTGTTCTAGTCTCTGCTGGGCCAGCACTTCCTCCTGGATTGCTGGTGGCAAAGCAGCTAAGAACTCAGGATTCACTTCTGTCACACTGGGAGGAGCACTGTCAGTAGACTGCTGCTGTGCTCTCTGTCGTAAACGCTGCAGCCTGCAACAATAGGACAGGACCGATTCAGCCACAGCTACAGACAACATTAAAATGACCTTCCCTTACCCTAACACACTAACTGCTGCTGTGAGAGTTACTTTTACAGTAACGCACAGTGAAATTTTATGTTCAAGAGTGGTAGTACAAGTAACTTAGAAGTTACTAGTGACCACAGATGACTCCAACATGTGCTTGACAAATACTACATGCTAAAGAACACATATCCATTATGCAAGGACTAGTGTTTTACCTCCCTCAACTAACTTTGACAAACAAGAAAATAAACTACTGTAAGACAGTCTTACCTAGTCACAGAACACAGCAACACTTTCTGACACTCAACAGCTGAAACAGGGCAAAATCCAATCTGGGACAAGACTTCAGACAAAGGTCTGCAGAGGTAAATGTCCACGTACTGACAAAATGTACAAAATTCCCCACAAACTATTAAGTAGTGTAATGAGAATGGAAATGTGGTCTAGTGGTCAGAGTCTCTGCCTACTAATCATAAGGTCCTGGGTTCGATTCCTGGTTCTACTGTGGGAATTTTCCCTGAAGGGGAGGATTCCTGCGGTGACCATGGTCTGGGTAGGTTAGTAGAATTTAGGTTTAAGGGCCTTCCTGGCACTACATCCTCCTATATCACCACTCACATCATCGGGACGACCTAACCGTGCCTCATGGGTGTCCCAAACTCAGAAGTTGGTTACACTTCTGCCATGCCCAGGAGGGAAGACCATGAAGTCCACAAGGACATGTGGGGCATTGGGGGAAATGAAAGAAAAAAAAAAAAGATATAAAGCATCTAGGCACATCATGTGCACTGGAGAAAGCTGCTTGGCCTGAAGTAAATGTCACCTGTGGCTAGCCACTTTGATTTTCCACAATATACTATCTCACTTGTGCCATACAAGGGACAAAAAAGTGAGGCCAAACAAAGTATAACATGTGTGATGTATGGCTATGCTATGAAGACAACACCAAATTCAGTCTGTGATATGGTATCAATGGTGGTTTTAAGATTTTCCTGGTATGACACTCTGCAAGCTTATGGCTCTGAATGTAGTCAGACCTACAATTAACAGACCACATTATGATAAGCTAGTTAAAGCCTCCCTTCCCTTCAAGGCTTAATTATTTTTTACTTGCTAAATCCTTAAGCAGTTAATCCACTCTACCTCAGCTGTTCTGCGATCACTTCCTCCCGCATTTCATCTGGTAAAGCAGCAAGGAAGGATGGATCAACACCCTCTGGGATCTCTGGGCTCAACCCACTGTTAGTAATTGCTGATTCTCCACCACTGCTCCCAGGCACTGGACATGTTTCACTGGCCTCGCTGTTCACACTGGAATTTCAATTACAGCACAAAACTTTGAATGAAAAAATTTGAACTGCAACAGTAAATTCACAACTTGAAGTAAGGAATGGTGTTTTACCTGTTCTCAAATGCAGAAGCAGGTCTGTGGTTTGAGTCATCTAGGGGCTGGTTTTCCTCAGAATGGGACATGAGATGGGAAGACTGCTCCTGTACATCACCTTCCCTCTCATTCTGGGACGCACGTGTTTCGACCTGAGACCTCAGCCAAGATGCAGCTGCTTCGAGGTCCAATGGCTCTGACCCATTCACCGGATGTTGGACTCCATTAGGGACTGCAGCCTGAACATCTTGCAACTCTCTCACCATTCCCAACCCTGACACATCAGATGCACCCTCCATTTCATTAATCAGCCTACCAGTGGATTCAAAAGCAAACATGTCCACAGCTTCCTGAAGATTTCGTGGTGCATGTCCTGTCCTACGAATGCTTTCAAGAAGTGTTTGTGAGGGACCCCGAAGGGAATATGTGTCGGGCACATCTTCATCTTCTTCTTCCTCCTCCTCCTCCTCATCATCATCTGCAGCTTCAGTTACGTCCATGTTCACAACCTCTTCAAGAGGAATCAAGGGCGGAGGAGGTCCACAAGCAGGGTTCAGATATGAGTTATCTGAATCATAACCTACCTCTCCATGCTCTCTTGTAACAGATACTGGACCCTGCAAAGGGCTCCTTGCTTCATCAACATCCTCTCCATCATCCCTGCTATAGGACGAGGTAGGAGCAGGTGTTACGGTGTTGCAACTCTGTGCAAGCATTGAGCCTAACTGAGTTGAGTCCACACTGCTTGTGCTGTTTGGATAGGAAGACTCGTATGATGCCTCTGGGCAAGATTCAGACTCTGTCCCCTGACTCACACCACTCAGTGCCATCTGTGCTGCTGTGACAGATGGAAGAATTTCGGATAGAGAACTCAACAGTCCAGTAGTCAATTCAGAGAAGTCTGGAGCTTCACTAACACCACCTCTAACCTCTACAGGCACATGCTCCATCTCCTGGTCTTCATTCGTCTGTGGCTGAGTCTGATCACCTTCCTCACTAGGATCAGATGATGGGACTGAGGTAGCAGAAGCACTTGTCAGGCTCCGGGCTGGCTGCAGAACAGAGTCAATGATGGTTTCGACCAAATTCTCAGTAGCTGTGATGACATCCGCCATTGCAGCAGCAATACCAGCATGTGAAATACTCGTCTCGGTATCTGCACCACCAGATGGCAAAGCTTCGCCACTGCTGACGACGACCTCCATTGCAGCATCTTCACAAACAAAAGAGAAAACCATCCTTACTTGGCACCTGGTCACGCAAGTATATCACTGTCTACAATTTATACATTATGATCAAATCAATGCAAACACTTGCAATGTATTGAAATCATATGAAAACTTAACATAAGGAAGACATACTTTTCTCAGTTGTAAGGATAGAGGTGATGAGAAAGACAACATAATTTGAACAACATTTCATTATCAAACCTGAGATTCTCACAATGGCAAGGATGGAGACACAAGTCTTTTGGGATGTGACACTGTGCCAGTGGGTGAGTAGTTCCTGACATTTCCAAGGACGATAGTGTCATACCCAGCTGAACTGACATGTGACTGATGATAGGCAAATTAGTAGGAACATCTTGTTAGCAGGAAGGAAAAAAAATGGGCCATTTAAAATTCCAGAATTTAGAAATATGCACAACAGATAAGTCATCCATCTTCATGGCAATGTCATGATTACAACAAAAACCAGCTGTTATGCTGAAAAATGACACAATTCAGTGACAGAGGAGAAAGTATTGACATGTGCTGTGGTACGACTAGTCATGCTAATGGATATAATTCAGAAGTCCACAATTCAACCATAATTCGTCACAAAGAATGTCATATTAATGTCAAGGTTTGCTGATACCATTACAAGACAGTGTCTGGAAGCAATATATATAAATTCCTTCATCTTGTTGCTAAAAAAAAAAGGAAAATTTACACTATGAGATTTCTATCCATGAAAATTTACTTCTAAGGTAACATTTTCATAAACATATATTAAATACAGATTCCTACAACCTCTCACCAATTTTAAAACAAATCCAACAACTGTGGCAGATCAACATCTGGTTGATAAAACATGATGGTTTCTAAATGTGTATATTGGAACATTGTGGTTATTGCATACTGGTTTCAATTGCAAAGTTGTCTTAGCATAACGTACAGTAACCACATCCTACATGGAGGCCAAAACTGCAGATAAGGTGTAGCTCCAAGGAAGATGTAACAGTAAGAATCAACTATGGAGTTACTGTTTGAACTAAGGCATAGGCAGACTGTCACTATTTCTTATTCCTTACTGATAGTGACATACCTTCACGATCATTTTTCTTTTCTTCTTGTTCTTCTTCTGACTTCTTTTTCTTAGCCTCCTCCTCCTCCTGTTGTTTTCTGCGCTTCTCTCTGCGTTCAGCAAGCTCAGCATCACGCAACTTTTCTAAATGTTCCACCAAGCTGTGCACCACAGCTGGAAACATGAAACCGATAATGAGCATAGATTATTGGCTTCTGTCTATTATTTGCACATTTTGGCAATAGTGCTTTCTGTGAGTACATCATCAGTGATATTTCAGTTTCACACTTCAAGGCAGAAATTAAAACTGAAGGGGGGGGGGGGTGGAGCAACTATAAACCATGTCATCAGCGGTGGTTTTGGTGACTCTTTGATGTTTTGAGAGGACACAAAATTTCAATTTATCAGCACAATTTCTTACGTCACTCTACTGCTGTTAGTGTTTAAAACTTGCCATCACTGTATCCAGTTGTACAGTGAATGGCACAGGAAAACAAGATCCACACTCGCTGAAAAAGATATTGTTCCAGTTTGTGTGGAGATGATGTGCGCAATTTCTGATGGGAATCTGCTACAAAATTAATAACTTCACCTTTCAATAAAAATACAATATCAAAGAGAATGTGTACCATTGCAGAATATTTGGCAGCAAAGGTCATCACCCAGTCACAACCTGAAACTAATTTGGTGGCACAACCTGATTACAGCGCCGATATTTCAAATTGTGCAATACTTCCAGTATATGTAACACAGATATCGCAAGAGAACTGCATGGACAATTTGCTGTGTTCTTTAGCTTTACATTGACAAACAAACGGATCAGCCACATTCACAGGAGTGGACAAATGAACAGCTGGACAATATAAATTCAACCAGGGTTATTACAAAGACTGAAGGAAGCAAACAATAATTCTGCTGTACAGAATCAAAGTTTAATGCCTTGCAAAGCAATGTTGCCAAAGGAGCCCTTTGATCTAAGCGGCTTCGGTGGTCTAGGGATATCGTTCTGCTTTTAAGTGCCCAAGTTCACGGGTTCAAACCCGGCTGAAGCCGTCAGTATCTTTCAGGGCAAAAAAATCCTCAGCATGCCTTCCTTTGGAGGGGAAGTAAAGCCGTCTGTCCCATGTCGTAGATTTGCAGCATGTAAAAGATCCCTGAAATGACGTGGAAGTCACAATTTCAGGCAAAATTACCGGCCAATTCTCACCCACACAGTTCCACCTTTCGCTACTAGGATCTCTTGCGTCGTTGCGGGCACCTGGTGGCAAACATGGGAATGTCCAAACGGGGGGGGGGTGAGTACAATAAGCCTTCCAGACTGCAGTACATCCGTGGCATTAGCCACAGGTCCTACTGACGAAGAAGCTTTTGATCTCCTGCAAGTACTGAAGGAATAAATAAAAATTGCTTATTTAACCTTTAAATGATGGGGCCGGTAATTACATTTGTGTGCACTGTTTACAAAAAACATAAGAGTATACAAAGATAAAATTATGAAATAAATGGCAGTTTGTGTAAAATAAAACACAGATAATGCAACTGGTCTTACTGTTTGAAATAATCAGTTCAAGACTGGAACTAGTCACACTGATTCACTGTACAATACTGAAGTTCACTGGTTGTCATGAGGAAAAGCAATAACAGGAATGGACGAAATTCAAATTCAGAGATGGGGTGGAGCTTAATTAGAGGCTGACTTCCCTGATGTCAATTAAACAATTAAAGATTGGCATATTCAACTGACAATTTTTCAGCCCTTAATGAAAGTAATTTGCAACTACAGCAAAACCACAATAACATATTTCAGAATGCAGAACATGACCAAGAATTTTGAGAAATATGAAGTTACGGTAAGCACGGCTCAAACCAACTGGCCAAGCTACTACACGCTGCCAACAGAGCTGCACAGTGTTATGACACAAAGGGCTTGAGACAAATCTGCTGCATTGTCTGAGAACTTTAGTCATCACTTTCCAAAAAAGAGTTCAGGAATAAGAGAGACTGTGTTCATGAAACAAACCTTTCCTTTACAAAATTCTTAAGTCATACAAAAAATTGAACTTGATGCCAGAAGAAAACAATAAACTGCTAAAATACCATAAGAATGATTATGACACATATAAGATTTTATACATGGAAAAGCATGTGTCATTCTTACTGCCATTCAGAGCAACAAATATAAACCAGAATTGTTTAAACTCACAAAAACACAGAAGTGTAAAGAGGAAACAACAGGGAACACAATAAGACATGTGTAGCAACATGCTGTGTCAGGGGCAAGATATGGAACCTCACCTCAATACATCTCTCCCCTCTTTCCTTTATGCCTCATTCCTTCTTTCCCCTCCCATCTCCCCTTGTTTCCCTTCCTACTATCTCTGAGTGGGTCTGCCCGCACCATCTCATTCTGTGACTAGCCCCCTGCATGATAACTTCTAAATTTTGTTTCGTTCTGCTGTTTCACTCAAAATTGTGTTCCAGTGCAGCTACAAAGTGGTCACTGGGTCCTTGGCAGTGCTGTGGCATTTGAATTTGTCTTCATTGCTTGCTACAGCACTGTCCAGTAAACAGTTACATTTTGGGATGTGGAGCCTTTCCTTGGAGCAGGGCATTTCAGTTACAAGGTCAAGTATGGAAACTGACTACTGTGCATTGTGTCTTGGTTATTTTCAAGCATATTCAAATGCCAATATTTTCTGTTCCTTGTGTTTGTTATACTAAACCTGTTTTGGTTTTACTTTATTGCTTTGACTGGTACGTTCATGCCACAAATGCATACAGCCACTGCCTTCCATGCATCCCATGACAGATAAGATGCATGGTAGTGGTGGTGGTGATGCAGCTTTGTCAATGTGTAGTACTAACAACAGGCATGTATTCGCAATGTAGTTGGAAAATAAATTTTTTTAAATAATTATTATACTTTGCATGCAAGGTAGTAAATTATTCAGAACCAAAAGCTTATATTTCTTTATCCCCATTTAACAATAATATATATTTCGCTTTTGGTCGTGGTAAAAAAAAAATTTCCTACATTGGGTTGCACTGTGAAAAGTTTGAAAACACTGTTCTACTGTACAAATTATATAATACAATCCAATTTCCCTTCTTTACTCTCAACTCTACATACAATCTCACAATGACAGCAATACATGGTCAGGATGTAAGAGAAATGCAAAATATGGACTTGTGACCATGTCCATCCACAGTAGGTTAAGGTTCCATGCCTTACCAGCTCAACACAGCCTCAAAAAATATCTTCTACCTAGTTTTTTGGCTTATTCAGCAATGCCTTACTAAATATGTGGCATTCAGTAACAGAATGATGAATGACAAATTCAGGAGGATACCAACTCCATAAAGTACAGTCTGTCTGGAGAAGCCAAGACGACCACAGCTAATCGACAAATTCTCCACACTTTCAGGAACCTGATGGTTCATGGCCATGTTCACAGCAGCCTGCCACCTGTGCATATCCTGAGCCAGTTCAATCCAGTCCATGCCCTCCCATCACACTGGATGCATTTTAATATTACCTCCATCAATGCCTAAGTCTTCCAAGCAGTCTTTTTCCTTCATAATCTGCCAAACCCTGTATGCATTTTTCTTCTATCCTGTACATCAGCCACCCCATCGATTGCTGGTGGGATTACAAATTGTGAAGTTCCGCACTATGCGAACTTCTCGTAACTCCTGTTACTTCCCTCTCTCAGATCAAAATTGCAGAAGCATACTGCTACATGTACACTATAGCATTCCAATGGGTGGATAAAGAGAATCAAGAAGCTTAAGAACAGTTGGAACAAGCCGAGATTAAAACTTGGTACCTCACCAAGAACTATGTGCAATGACACAGAGGCCATATTTTAAACTTCTTTTATATGTTTTGTCTCTCACTTCCTAATGAGTTTCAAAATAAGGTACACAGATTCAACATTCAACTCACATCAGATGGATATTTCTGCTGCACATCCAACAATCAGCAGGTACATTCAAAACTATGTGACTGCAGCATTATGTCAAAAGGTGCTATTTTACAGTGACTGTGTTGTACGTGCATACATACTGAGATGCAAATTTATAATGAAGTTGCATCATGGAAAGTGAAACATACCAGTTACACAATCAGGACTTGAATCTCCATCCAACAGTTTGCACTCCTCTGTCCACCAGTGGAGTGCGGTGGGGATATTGTTTAATGTGGCAGCTAAGCTTGGACCAAATAGGTAACCAGACTGATCCTGTAACAAAGTGAGCACAGCCATTCTCTTTTGAACATACAGTGAACAGTTCACAGTTATCTGTGCAAACATGTCCTACGAAATCAGTTACTCAAGGTACAGCGTTGAAAGAAATCTGCACAATTATTAATAATGGCATAACATTCCTAACTTCATTATGCTCAATGTCTACTGCAAGATGAGAACATGGCAGAAGAATGAACATCAATTACATGAGATGTGAAATTCTTACAGCACTGTTGGTAAAGTCTCAAATCTTCTGGGATATGATGCCATGTCGGCTGGTAGATATTTGGTCATTTCACACGAGCCCCACCTTCAGGGTCTAAACAGTTTCATAAGACTGCCCAGACCTTGAATATGGAGACAGAAAGCTGCTCTGAAAGTTTGATAACTATTAACAACTGACACCATGTCACATCTCAGAGGCTCAAACCTTCTGACATATATTCAATTAAACAAGTGTTGAATGGATGCAACACAGAATAATATAAAAATGCACACTTATAAAAATGGTACTCTGAATAAGAAATTTGGTTTTCTGAAGTCCAAATATAATGATTCTCGTACACAACACTTCCCAGCTTTGCAAGTCCACACTGTTACCAGCTATTTATCAACATGAAACATACGAGGGTAAGTCATTAAATAACAAGAATTTTATAATAACTTTTTTACAAGAGTACTTACAGAAATTGTTTGTGTCTTACTTTACGACATAGTCCCCCTGCTTCGCAACACACTTGGTCCACCTGTCCACAAGCTTGCGGATGCCCTCTAGAAAAAAGCTCGACCAGCTGTTTTACTGTCTCACTTGCCACAGTAACTGGTCTCCCACTCCGGTGTCCATCACTGACATTTTGTCGTCCGTTTTGAAAACTTTCCACCCATTCACACACTCTCCCCTGACTCAAACAACTGTCTCCATACTGAACATTCATTCTTCTGTAGATTTCAGAAGGTTTCACACCCTCTGACCACAAAAAACGAATAACGCTTCGTTGCTCTTCCACGGTGCAAGTTGACAGTGCAGCGGCCATGTTGTACGGCCTACTGCGC
>Ga0123355_10016463_pt1 | contig 11652 bp, 8 predicted proteins | sample TergutEmb28metaG_3_FD_89872 | JGI IMG/M metagenome (GOLD analysis project Ga0123355, IMG submission 89872) | Embiratermes neotenicus P1 segment gut microbial communities from Petit-Saut dam, French Guiana - Emb289 P1 | ecosystem: Host-associated > Arthropoda: Insects > Digestive system > Gut ...
CCGGCCTTTTCCAGTTCGTCAACGATCAGCGCCAGCTCGGCCCCGTCGGGACCGGCGACCGCGGCGCGGTACTGGGTGAGCTCGGCCGGCTCCAGGTGCCACCGTCCCGCGCCGGCCGACAGCCCGTCGGCGGAGAACTGCACGTAGCCGGTCCCGCCGATGATCGCGCCGATGTGGGTCTTGTACGGCGTCTTGTCCGCGCTGAAGCGGACGTCCCGGTAAGGCCGGAAGATCTTGTGCTCGCCAAGTTCGGGCGCGAGCTGCTCGACAAGCTCCTCCATCGGCCGGAGGACCTTCTCCTGGTAAACCGCCTTATGCGCGGTCCAGTACGTCTTGGAATTGTCCGCCTCAAGACCCTCGTAGAACGCCAGGGCCTCGGCACCCCAACCGCTAAACGCCATAGCGTCAAGCATACGTTCGATACCAAGCCCGAGTCCTGGATGACGTACTAGGCTCCCATGGGTGTCTGCGCTCACCCAAGAGGAAGCCAGGGTCAGGGCCGGTCTCATCACGGTCGAGTCTTACGACGTCGCACTCGACCTGACCGCGACACCGGTCCGGTCCCGCGTGGTCATCCGGTTCAGCTGCGCGGAGCTGGGCGCCGAGACATTCGCCGACCTGACTGCGGCTCCCGCTGACGCGGGCGCGGTGCTCAACGGGAAGCCGGCTGGCAATCCGGTCGACGGCCGGCTGAGGCTCGCCGGTCTGGCGGCCGAGAACCTGCTCGCCGTCGAGGCCGAAGTCCCGGAGCGCGCGCTGACCAGGTTCACAGACCCTTCGGACGGCAGCCAGTGCGTACTGGCATTCGCCTACCCGACGGGTGCGCCAGACATCTTCTGCTGCTTTGACCAGCTCGACATCCTCGCCCCGCTGACGCTGACGCTGACCGCTCCAGCCGGCTGGACCTGCGTCGCGAACGGCGCCGTCGCGGAGCGTCCCGCACCTGGCAAGGCAGGGACCTGGCAGTTCACGCCAGTCCGGATGAAGCCCCTGGAGCTGACGTTCAGCGCGGGGCCATTCCGCGCCGACCACATCCCACCGCCCGCGCCCGCCGCGCCAGGTGCTAGTCGCGGCGTGGCGGCTGACACTGCCGTGGCGCTGACCACCTACCGTCGCGCGACACTGAGCGAGACGGCGACCCGGCATTTCGAGCGGTACGCGGAACTCGCCCGCGACGCCCTGCACCGCTACGAACGCGTACTGGGGGTGGCCTGCCCGTACCCGAAGTACGACATCGTCGCGTTCCCCGATGTGCCCTTCCGTGCCGCGTCAGTGCCCGGGCTGATGGTGGTCGCGGAGGACCTGCTCGCCCGGCTCGCCGATCCCGGCGACGACTTCGCGGCGATGATCGCGGCGCACGAGGTCGCGCACCTGTGGTTCGGGTGCCTGATCGGCATGCGCTGGTGGGACGACCTGTGGCTGGAGGAGTCGCTCGCGACCTACCTGAGCTACCGCGACGACGCGGGCTGGGCCGCGTTCTCGCATGCCGAGAAGCCCCGCGCGCTGCGCGCCGACGAGCTTCCCACAACGGAGCCGGTGTCCTCCCCGGTCGCGACGATGGCACAGGCCACTGACCGGCCGAATGCCATCACCTATGTCAAGGGCACCGCCGTCGTCCGGCAGCTAGCCGCGCTCATCGGCCCGGGCGCGGTGACCAGAGGCCTGGCCGACTACCTGACCCGGTTCGCCGCCGACGGCACGGCAAGCCTCGACGACCTCATCAGCTGCTGGTCTGAGGCCTCCGGCCGCGACCTCAGGACGTGGGCGGATGAATGGCTGCGCACCACCGGGACCCCCGTTCTCGCCCCGGAGCTAACCGAGGCACCCGACGGCACGATCGCCGCCCTGACCGTTACCCAGAACATGCCCCGCGCCCACCGGGTCGAGGTCGCCCTGTATGACACCGGGGACGAAGGCCGGCTCGTGCTCCGTCGCACCGTGCCGGCCGAGTTGCGCGGGTCCAGCGAGGTGGTGCCCGGCGTCGCCGGGGAGCCATTGCCCGCCGCGGTCTTCGTCAACGCGGGCGACTGGGCGCTCGCCCACGTCACAATCGAGGGTCGCTCGCTCGCCGCGCTCGCCGCGGCCGCCTTCGACGTCGGCGACCCGCTCACCGAGGCCGCGTGCTGGAACGCCGCGTGGCATATGGTCCTGTCCGCCGAGCTGCCCCCAGCCGACTACGCCGCCTTGGCCGCGCGGCGGATCGCCGATGCTGTTGCCGGCGGCGCATTGCCGTCGTCGTCGGTGGAAGCACTGCTCGGCCGCGCCCTGACCTGCGCCGACAGGTACATTCGCGGGCTGGCCAGAACGGGAGTCCGCGAGCTCATCGCCGACAGTGCGCTCCGCTCCGCCAGGCGGCCAGCGGCGACCGCGGCGCTCCGGCGGGTGCTGGTTGCCGGATTCGCCGGGAGCGCGGAGACCGTCCCGCAGCTCTCCGAGGTCCGCGCGCTGGTCGCGGGCTCCGTCGGCGCCCGCGGCGTCGCCGGTGTCGCGGGCCCCGACGACGGGTCAGCGGACCTGACGCTCCGGGCCGCGCTGATCCGGGCGCTGGCCAGACGGGGGTTGGCGAGCCAGGCGGACCTCGACTCGCTGACCGTCGTCGATCCGGTGACCGGGGAGGCACTCCGCGCTACGTGCGCGGCGTCCGCGCCAGACGCAACAGCCAAGGAAGCAGCCTGGGGCGCCGCGCTCGACCGAGGGGCGAGCCAGCGGATGGCCAGGGCGCACGCGGAAGGCATCTGGGTGCCCGGACAGGAAGAACTGCTGAGCGGTTACCGGGACCGGTACTTCACCGAGGCGCTTCCCGCCCTCAACGCCAGGGATGCCAGCGACCCGCGGGGCGACCGGGCGGCCCGCCGCCTGGCCGGCTTGCTCTTTCCAGTCATCTTCACGGACGCGCGAACTTTCGCGGCCACCCGAGTCGCTCTCGACTCGTGCGACCTCACCCCTCGGATCCGCGCGGTCCTGCTGGAACAGGACGCCGAGCTTCGCACCGCCGCCGTGCTCAGCGCTGGAGAATGAGCCTCATGCGAGAGCTACCAGAAGTCCCGTCGCCATCGAGAGTGAGCGGAACGTGAGGCTCGACCTGGCTGCCGCGCGTGACGCGACCATCCCTGACGTGCTGCCCGCGCAGGGCGAGCCTTTCCGGGTGCTGTTCTGCGGCATCAACCCGGGACTGTACTCGGCGGCCACCGGCTGGCACTTCGCCCGGCCCGGCAACCGGTTCTGGCCCGCGCTGTACCTGTCCGGCTTCACCGGCCGGCAGCTGAAACCATCCGAACAGGCCGAACTCGCTCACCTCGGACTTGGCATCAGCAACATCGCGCCTCGCGCTACCGCGCAGGCCGCCGAGCTCACGGCGGCCGAACTCAAGGAAGGCGCGGACCGCCTGCTCACGCTGATCGGTGCCCGTCGGCCGCGCGTCGTCGCCATCGCGGGCGTCACCGCGTACCGCATCGCCTTCGCCCGCCCGCGCGCCGTCATCGGCCCGCAAGAAGACAGGCTGGGCAGCGCACGCCTCTGGATCCTGCCGAACCCCAGCGGCCTCAACGCCTCCTGGCCGCTGCCCCGCATTGCCGAGGCGTTCCGTGAGCTCCGCGAGGCAGTTGGTGATGTCTAACGGCAACAGGGTCAGCGCGGCGCGAGCCGCGTCCTTCTCCGCGCGCCGCCATGGCCTGCCAGCTGCCGCGCCGATCGCAGCCACCAGCTCATCCTGTGCCCGGAGGGTCGCCGCGTCCACCGCATGAACGACCCAGCCAAGCTGCCGCCCCGCGGACAGTACGGCCTCGCGGTAAAGGGCGCCTTCAGCGGCGTGCATCCACGCATGAGACCGCAGCACCGCATCGATGTCGGACGGGGCGGACACGGGTTTAACCAGCACGGCGATGCCGAGCACCGGACGGCCGTGCGCGGCTTCGGTCAGCGCGGCCACCGCGGCCCGCTCGGCGGCCTGCTCGACATCGCTGACCAGCCGGCCCGCGCGATGGGGCTCGGCCGCGGCAGCGTGAAATGGCTGATCCGGCATTCCGTCCGGGACAAGGGTGATCTCCCACCGCCCGGCGAACGACGGGCCGTCCGCGCCCGGACGCACCGCGAGGATGACCGCCGAACCGGTCCGCGTCACCGCGCCCAGCGCGATCGTCCCGGCCTGCATGCCCGCGACAGTAACCACACGCAGGCCGACGGGCAAGCAGTGCCCGTATCGTTGAGCCGTGACCGCGCAGCCGCTTTCCCGCCACCTGCTGCGGGCGCGAGACCTGGCTGACGCCCGCTACGCTGAGCCGCTCACCGTTGCCGACATGGCCCGGGCTGCCGGACTGTCGCCCGCGTATTTCAGCACCGAGTTCAAGCGCGCCTTCGGTGAGTCGCCGCACCAGTACCTGCTTACCCGGCGGCTGGAGCGCGCTGCTGCGCTGCTGCGGGTGACTGACTGGCCGGTGGCGGAGGTGTGCTTCGCGGTCGGCGCTGGCAGCGTTGGATCGTTTACCGCGAGCTTCAGCCGGGTCTTCGGCTGCTCGCCTACGGCTTACCGGCGTTCGTGGCCCCCGGCGGCGCGGCTGGTCCGGATTCCCCGGTGCGTGGCCATGGCCTACGCCCGGCCGCAGAACCGTAGTTTTCGAGAAGACACGGAGAATGCCAGTTCATAGGGTTCTTCCCGTAACACGATCGCATTCGGGAGGCCCGCGATGATCAAGATCGCCAGTTCACAATTCTGGGTCCATAACCAGGACGAGGCGCTTGCCTTCTACACCAAGACGCTCGGCTGGGAGGTCCGCGCCGACGTGATCATGCAGGGGTGGAATTTCCGCTGGCTTGAGGTGGGGCCCGTCGGCCAGCCGGACGCCGGGCTCGTGCTCATGCCGGTACCCGGTCCGCCGATGCTCGACCAGGAAAGCAGCGCGGCGCTTGCCGACCTGGTGGCCAAGGGAGCCGGCGGCACGCTTTTCCTCCAGACCGACGACTGCCAGGCCAGCTATGACGAACTGGCTGCCCGCGGCGTCACGTTCAACGACCCGCCGACCAAGCAGGCTTACGGCATCGACACGTCGTTCCGCGACCCATCGGGGAACAACATCCGGCTGACCCAGCTGCTCGAGTTCGACCCAGCCCGCGGCACCACATGATGGCCGCACGCTAGCCGTCGCGGGCGCGTCCCCGCCAGCCACACCGCGGGGTGAGCAGGAGCGCCGGGCTAGGCTCGGTGTATGACGATGACAGCACCGCGGCGGATTTGCGTGACAGGAGCGGCCGGAAAGGCAGGCCTCGCGGCGGTACTGGACCTGCGTGCGCACGGATACCACGTGGTGGCGACCGACGTCGCTGTTAGCAGCGAGGACGTGGCCAGCGGAGTGCTCCGCGCGGACCTGACGGATTACGGTCAGGCGTTCGAGGTGCTGCGCGGCATGGACGCGGTGGTCCACCTGGCGAACATCCCGGCGCCCGGCCGCGCGACGCCCGCGGTCACCTTCAACGCCAACGTCACGATGAACTTCAACGTGTTCCAGGCCGCCGCGGCGCTCAGCCTGCAGCGCGTGGTGTGGGCGTCCAGCGAGACCACGCTCGGGCTGCCGTTCGGCGGCGACGCCGAACAGCATCCCGGTGCGCCCGGCGAACTCCGGTACGCTCCGGTCGACGAGGGCCACTTCCCGTTCCCGGGAACGACTTACGCGCTGTCGAAGGTCGCCAGCGAGACGATCGCGGAACAGATCGCGCGGTGGTCAGACATCCCGTTTGTGGGGCTGCGCATCTCCAACATCATGGAGCCCCACGACTACCAGCGTTTCCCGGAGTACTGGCAGGACCCGCACCTGCGGAAATGGAACCTATGGGGCTACGTCGACGTGCGAGACGTCGCGCTCGCCTGCCGACTGGGCCTTGAAGCGGACATCACCGGCAGTCAGAACGTCATCATCGCCGCCGCCGACACGGTAATGAACCGTCCCTCCCGCGAGCTTCTCGCCGAGGTCTTTCCCGATGTCCCCGTCACCCGTGAGCTGGAAGAATTCGAGACCCTTCTCGGGATAGGCCAGGCCGCCAGGCTTCTCGGCTACCGCCCCGGCCATTCCTGGCGTGACGTGCTGCCCCAGATGGGCGGAAATACCTAGATTGGGCCGTTCGGCTACCTATATTGGCGTTCCTGCTAGCCAGTAGACCAGCGCAAACTCAATAATTAGTCCGGTATGCGGTAGATCTTCCGAGTTGCTCGATGCCTGGGTCGTGCCCTGTTGCGCCGGTAGCGGTTCGGTATGAAACTGCCGGGGGAGGGCTGGGGGGACAAATGGTGGCAGAGGTGGGGCATACGAGGCTGTCCGCGTACGGAAACGGACTGCTGGAGCGCCATGAGCAGCTGGCCATCTTGCGCCAGGCGCTATGCCGGGTCAGCGGAGGGTCGCGCGGCGGGGTTGTGCTGGTGCCAGGCGAGGCCGGCATCGGCAAGACGACACTGCTCCGGCACTTCTGTGTTGCTTCCGGTGCGCACGCGCGAGTGTTCACGACGGTATGCGACCCCCTGTTCACCCCGCGCCCGCTTGGCCCCTTTCTTGAACTGGCGGAGGCGATGGACTGGCCGGCCGCCGACGGCGCGCTAGCGGGCCAGCTCGCGGCCGTCGCGGAGCCCTTCGATGCCGCCTCGGCGCTGCTGCGTGAGTTCCGGCTGGCCGGTCCGGTCGTCGTGGTGATCGAGGACGTGCACTGGGCGGATCAGGCGACGCTCGACGTGATCCGGCTGCTCGCCCGCCGGTCCGGGCCGGTGCCCTTGCTGCTGATCTTGAGCTACCGTGACGACAGCCTCCAGCGAAGCCACCCGCTGCAGGTCGTCGTCGGCGAACTCGCCGAGGCCGGCCAGGTGCTCGCGCGGCTGTCCTTGCCAGGGTTGTCGGCGGCCGCCGTCGGCACGCTGGCTGCCGGTACCGGGCTCGACCCCGATTCGCTGCACGAGCGCACCAGCGGCAACCCGTTTTTCGTGACGGAAGTGATCGCTACACCGGCTGGGGGGATCCCCGCCTCCATCCGCGACGCGGTTCTCGCCCGGGCGGCCAGGCTCTCACCCAGCGCACGCGAACTGCTCGACGCGGCCGCCGTAGTGCCGCACCAGGCGGAGGACTGGCTGCTGGCGGAGCTCACGCCGGCCGGGATGGGTGCGCTGCAGGAGTGCGTCGGCTCGGGGATGCTCGCGGCGTCGGACGGGCGGGTCCGGTTCCGCCACGAGGTCGCCCGCCTCGCGATCGAGGAGTCACTGACCCCGCTGCAGCGCGTCACGCTGCACCGGCGGGCGCTGTCGGTGCTGGCGAAGGAAGACGATCCCGGCTATCAGGGACGGCTCGCGCAGCCCACAGCAGGCGCGAGTGGCGGCGGAGCCGTCCTGCGCGAAGCGCCGGCCGCCCGGCAGGCCGCCGCCAGCGGCAAGCCGCCGGTCCCGACCCGGCGCGCCGCCTCGCCCGGGGCCGGCGCGCGCGCTCTCCCACGGCAGCCAAGGCCTGCGACATCAGCCCACCCAGCGGGTCTGACCCCGCGCGAGGCAGACGTGCTCCCGCTGCTCACAGCGGGGCTCAGCAATGCGGAGATCGCGGCCCGGCTGTCGGTCTCGCCGCGAACCGTGGACCACCACGTGTCGGCGATCCTTGCCAAGCTCGGCGCGCGTGGCCGCAGTGATGCCGCGGCGATGGCGACCAGGCTCGGCCTGGTGCAGCCCTGACCCCTACCGCGGACGGCCCGGTACTCCTACGGGGTGGCGAACACGCCTGTCCGTGCGGCGTAGTCGTACCGGTAGACCTCACGGCCGCGCATGAACGCCAGCTCGGGTCGCGACATCACGTCAAACGGGTCCCCGGACCAGATCACCAGGTCCGCGTCTTTGCCGGGGGCGAGCGATCCGAGGCGGTCGGCCACGCCCAGGATCCGCGCCGGGTTGATCGTCACCGACCGCAGGGCGGTATCCCGGTCCAGCCCTTCCCGCACCGCGAGCGCCGCCTGAATGATCAGCAGGTGCACCGGGACTACCGGGTGGTCGGTGGCGATGGCGATGGTCACGCCGGCCGCGGCGAGGATGGCCGGGTTAGCCATCGTCCGGTTGCGCAGCTCGACCTTCGACCTGGCGGTGATCAACGGACCGCACACTACCGGTACCCCGGCGGCGGCGATCTTGTCCGCGATCAGGTACCCCTCGGTGCCGTGGTCGATCACCAGTTCGTAGCCGAATTCGCTGGCGAGCCGCAGCGCGGTCGCGATGTCGTCGGCGCGGTGACAGTGCTGGCGCCAGGGGAACTCATGGCGCAGGACGCTTGCCAGGGCCTCGAGTTTCAGGTCACGCGATAGGAGATGCTCGTTTTCTGAGGCTTCCTCAGATGCCTCGCGCTTGGCCAGGTAGTTGACGGCGTCAACCATGGCGGACCTGATTGCCGCGGCCGTGCCGAGGCGGCTCGACGGGTTGACCCGCCGCTCGCCAAGGACGCGCTTGGGATTCTCGCCGAGCGCCGACTTCATCCCGGCGGGGGAGCGGAGCACCATGTCGTCCACCGTCTGGCCCCAGCAGCGGATCGCGACGGTCTGACCGCCGATGGGGTTGCCCGATCCGGGGTTGACGCCGACGGCGAGGATGCCGCCGCCGATCGCGTCGCGGAAACCCTCGTCAGCCGGATTGATCGCGTCGAGCACCCGCACGTGCGGCTGGATGGGGCCGGATAGCTCGTTCGTGTCATGGCCCGCCCAGCCTTCGCCTTCCTCGCGGGCGCCCAGGTGGGTATGCGCGTCGATGAGGCCGGGCAGTACCCAGCGTCCGGCCGCGTCGATCACCGTTACGTCGGGCGGCAGCGCTGCGCCGGGACCGGAGACGGTGGCGATCCGGCCGTCGGTGACCAGGACGGTGCCCTCGTCGATGACCGGGCCCTCGATGGGGACGACGCGCCCGCCCGTGATCGCGAAACTGTTCCCGGCCACGCCACCGCCCTCTCGTCCGCCCCGTATCCGGTCTTTCTCATCTTTCACCACATGTCTCCGGGCGCCCATCACCACGCGACTCAGTGCGCGCGCAGGACCGCCTGCCCCTTGGCGGTGCGTACCGCCTCCGCCAGCCCGGCGAGGTCAAGAGGCCCGTAGTACCTGATGCCGTTGACGAAGAACGTCGGCGTGCCGGAGACGGTGGCCAGGTCAGCGGAGTCGACATCCTCGGCGACCGCGGCCGCACCCGCGTGCCTGCGCAGGTCCCGGGCGAACCGTTCGGTGTCAAGGCCGAGATCACGCGCGTATCCGATCAGGTCGGCGGGGGCCAGCGCGTCCTGGTGCGTTATCAGCACGTCGTGCATCTCCCAGAACTTCCCCTGAAGATGGGCGGCCTCGGCCGCCTCCGCGGCGACTTTGGCGCGCGGGTGCACGTCGGTCAGCGGCAGGTGCCGGAAGACGAACCGGAGCTCGCCGTGCTCGGCGATCAGCGTGCGGATGGCCGGCTCGGCCAGACCGCAGAACGGGCACTCGAAGTCGCCGTACTCGACCAGCGTCACCAGGGCGTCCTTCCGCGGCCCGCGGATGTGGTCACGGTCCGGATCGACCGGTACCGCGAGGTCGGTGATCGTCTTCGCGGTGCCCAGCAGGGCCCGCAACCGGAGCCGCGGCGACAACCGGTCCACGCCGCGGAAGATCAGCCAGGACAGCACCGTCGAGCCGATCGCGGCGGCCAGCATGCCGACCTTGGCCTCGTTCAGGTCGGTTCCGGTGAAGGCGAGCGAGTCGATCAGCAGCGACACGGTGAACCCGATCCCGGCCGCGGCGCCCGCCCCGGCGACCGCGCCCCAGCCAACCGTGGGCCGCAACCGGCCCCGAGTCACCCGGGTAGCCAGCCAGGCCATGCCGGCCGTGCCGATGGGCTTGCCGGCCAGGTAGCCGAGCATGACGCCGAGCGTGACCGGAGAGGTGAACGCGTGTGCGAGGAACCCGCCGGAGATGGGGATGTCGGCGTTGGCCAGCGCGAACAGCGGCACGATGACGTAACTGGCCCAGGGGTGGTAGCGCTCCTGCAGTTGCTCGTTGCGGGAGATCGCGGTGCCGACGACGTCGCGTGCTTCGCGCGCGAGCCGCGCGGTGGGCTGCTCGCGGAAGGTCCGGAACGCCTGGGTGGCTTCCCGCAGGTCCTCTCGTGCCGCCGGGTGCGCCGCGGTCAGCAGGCCGATGACCAGCCCGGCGACGATCGGGTCGACGCCGGACTTGACGAAGGCCACCCAGGTGGCGAGGAAGAGCAGCAGGTAGGCCGGGCCGCTGCGGACGCCGCGGGCGGCGAGGACGGCGTTGACCGCCAGCAGCGCCGCGCCGATGGCGAGCGGCAGCCAGGTGACGTTGTGGCTGTAGACGGTGGCGATGACCGCGAGGCTGACGAGGTCGTCCACCACCGCGAACGTCAGCAGGTAGGTGCGCACCCGGTCCGGAACCTGCTTGCCGCCGGCCAGCGCGAGCGCGCCGAACGCGAACGCGGTGTCGGTGGACATGGCAGCACCCCACCCGCCCGCCGAGGAGCGGCCCGCATTGAAGACCAGGAAGATCAGAACCGGGACGATGAGTCCGCCGACCCCGGCGAGGAAGGGCAGCGCGACCCGGCTTCGCGCCCGCAGTTCGCCCATGTCCCATTCGCGGCGCGCCTCGAGACCGACGACCAGGAAGAACAGCGACATCAGCCCGGAGTCCACGAACTCCCGCAGGCTCATCTCGATGGCGTGCCCGCCGACGTGCACCGACAGCTCGGATGCCCAGAAGCTCTCGTAGCTCGCCGAGTGCAGGTTCGACCAGACCAGCGCCACTACCGTGGCGACGGCGAGCATGGCCGCGGAGGCGGTCTCGGTGTGCAGGAACTTGCGGAGCGGGGTCTGCCGGCTTGACGGCCAGGCGGTGCTCATGCTGCTCGCATGGTCCGCGTTGTTCGTGGTGCTAGCAGGGCTCGCCGGCTGGGGCTCTGTCATGGGTTAATTGTCGATGCTTCACCAATCCGCCGCGATTAGGCCCCGGCCCAAGGTGCTGGCGCCGGACGGGTGGCCGCTGACCTGCGCGGCCCCGGCGTCCTAGGATCGCCGTATGGCGCACGATCAAGCTAACTCGACGGACGCGCGGGTCGCCGCCGCGGCCGCCCACTGGGGATACCGGTTCACCTCCAACGGCACGGACTACGGCGACTTCACCGCGACGCTGGCGCGGATCACCCGCTGGGACGACTGGTGCCGTGAGTGGGGGAACACGGCCGCGCATTACGAGCAGCTCGCCGAGGCGGCCGATGACGCGGGCCAGCGGGAGACCGCCGCCGGCGCCTGGCGGCGTGCCGCCCTGGCCTGGCACTGGGGCAAGTTCGTCTTCGTCGATGATCCCGTACAGCAGCGCGCCGCGCATGACCGGTCGGTCGCCTGCTACCGCAACGGCGCGCAGGCGCTGACCCCGCCCGCCGACCTCGTGCGGATCGGCTACGGGAGCACCAGCCTGCCGGCCTACCTGCGGGTCCCGTCGGCCGGTGCTGAGACGGGCGGGGAGGCGGCCAGCCGTCCGCCGGTGGTGATCATGGTTCCCGGCCTGGATTCCACGAAGGAGGAACTGCAGTCCACCGCTGACTACTTCCTCGCTCGCGGCCTGGCCACGCTCGCGATCGACGGTCCGGGTCAGGGCGAGTCCGAGTATGACCTGGTGATC
>Ga0123355_10016464_pt1 | contig 11651 bp, 9 predicted proteins | sample TergutEmb28metaG_3_FD_89872 | JGI IMG/M metagenome (GOLD analysis project Ga0123355, IMG submission 89872) | Embiratermes neotenicus P1 segment gut microbial communities from Petit-Saut dam, French Guiana - Emb289 P1 | ecosystem: Host-associated > Arthropoda: Insects > Digestive system > Gut ...
AAATAATTCATACCGATAATCACCTAATTCTTTATGAATTAAAGGTGAATAACTATGCGCTAATTTTTCTCCTAACAGACCATAATGTATCATTATAACACCTCAAGATAACTACCTAAATATTTAAATTCTTGACAAATTTCATCTAAGCTATCCATTAAAATTGCAAATTCATCTGAATAGACCGATGTTTCCAAATCGAAATAAAATTGAAACTGAAAATCCTTATTTGGTATTGGTCTACTTTCTAATTTTAGCAAGTTAATCCCTAAGGCATGAAACCTCGCAAGGACTTTATAAAGCGCACCAGGCTGATGAGGAAGAATAGCCATCACACTTGTCTTATCCGCGCCTGGATAGATCTCTAAATTTTTGGCAATGCAAATAAATCTTGTATAATTATTAGCTTGATCTTGAACGTCACTTGCTAAACAGTTAAGACCATATTGTGTCACTGAAATGTGAGAACAAATCGCAGCTAAATCATCTCTCTCTGCTGTGGCAACTAGCTTTGCAGCTAAAGCCGTGTTCTCGCAAGGCGTTATTTTGACCTCGTTTCCAAATTCTTCGATTAATTTAGAACATTGGGCAAGCGCTTGTGGATGGGAGATGATTTCTTTAATATCGGTTTTTTCCACACCAGCTCTCACTGCCAAATTATGATCTACTTTAAGACGCATACTCTTAACGATTTTAAAATCATGCACTTGCAATAATCGATACACCTCATTAACGGATCCTGCTGTTGAATTTTCGATTGGCAAAACCCCATATTCACAGAAACCATTGGCGATAGCAGAAAAAACAGCGCCAAAAGTGGTAAAATATTGTACATCTGGATGTTTAAATAATCTTTTAGTGGCAAGTCCAGAGTAGGCGCCGATGGTTCCTTGACAGGCAACAACAGGATCATCTTTCAGCATTTTAGGAGTGTTTTCGATGGCATGCTTGATTTCATTATAGAGTAGAGAATGGTCGGCTTTTTGTTGATGTTGATAATTCCGGCTAATTTCAAATAAAGTGTCGTAAAGTGGATAAATATAAGCACTTAACTCAGCAGGAAGTTTTTTCGCCAGCGCCAACATTTTTGCTTCTTCTCGATTTCGATCTAAGGTTGGTAAATTGTTATCCTTTTTATAATCAGAAACTTGTGTCACTACATCCATACGTTGTTTAAATAGGCTGATCAATTCATCGTCAATTCGATCAATTTCAATTCTTAATTTGTCTAAGCTCATCTTCAGACTCCTTTCAATGCATATTCCATCTCATTTTTTTCTACACCCTTAAATGAGATACTTCTCTCGTTTTCCGTTCTACAAAAACCATATTTTTCATAAAAGCGTTGTGCCCGTAAATTATCACTTAACACCCAAAGATGAATTTTAAGATATCCTAATTCTCTTAAATCATTGATCATAAAATCCAATAGTTGCCCCGATAATCCCTCACCCCAAACTTCAGGCAAAAAATAGATTGAAGTAATTTCACCCCACTCATCATCTTGGTAATCACGTGAAAACCCATAACCACCAGCTCCAACATCTTTGCCATTAAAACTAAGAATCGCAACTTTATATCTGTGAGTCTCATAATTACTCACAAAAGCTTCCACCCAAAAATCCAAAGTAATTTCCTCAAGTAACTTATCACTAAAGATATCTTTATAAGCATTTTTCCAACTTGTTGCATAGATACGACTTGCGCTGGTCGCATCATCTAAATTTTTAGCTATTCGGATCTGATACATCTAAATCCTCCCCTCCTCCAACATGACATCCAAAATACAAATCCCAGCTGCTGCAATAACACAAGGCACAGCCCTTGGGACAATACACGGATCATGGCGACCATGAACTTCCAACTCAGCATTTTCGCCTCTTACCATATCAATACTATGCTGCTTTCTCCCAATTGATGATGTAGGCTTAACCGCGACTTTAAAAATAAGCGGCATGCCTGTCGTAAGACCACCCAGAATCCCACCATGATAGTTAGTCTTCGTTCTAACCACATCACCATCATAATAATACGCATCATTATTCATCGACCCAGTCATCGTTGCCACATCAAAACCAGCACCAAATTCAATCCCCTTTACCGCTGGAATTGCAAACATCAAAGCAGATAATCGATTCTCCAACCCGTCGAACATAGGCGATCCTAACCCAACCGGCAAGCCAACAATGGCACACTCAATCGTCCCACCAATGGAATCGCCATCTTTTCTCATATCATCTACAATATTCTTCATTTTTTTACCAGCATCATCATTAATAACTGGAAATTCTTTTTCTGCAACATCTTGCATAAGGCTTTTCCCAACATTCACAGGGTCAAATACTTCATCAGCAATACCGCCAATCGAACCAATATGCGCACCGATAGCAATCCCATTTTCGGTGAGAATCTGCAAAGCAATCCCACCAGCAATACATAGAGGTGCTGTTAATCTCCCCGAAAAGTGCCCACCACCAGCAACATCCTGAAAACCACCATATTTAACATGAGCAGGAAAATCAGCATGACCTGGTCGTGGTATTTTTCTAAGATTTTCATAATCCGCCGAGCGGGTATTCTTATTATGGATTACTGCTGTTAATGGAGCACCACAAGTTCTGCTATTTACGAGTCCTGTTAGAAATTCTGGCTTATCATCTTCTTTTCGTGCAGTAGACCAAGGGTTTCGCCCAGGAGCACGGCGATTTAAAAATTGTTGTAGTTCTTCTAGATCAATGGGAATACCTGCCGGGATACCATCTAACGTCATCCCAATTGCAGGGGCGTGAGATTGACCGAAGATCGAAAGAGCTAGCTTATTTTTCCAAATACTACTCATGACTTTTTACCTCCTAGAAAATGTCCCAAAAAAGCCTTTTCCTTACTGGCGAGTGTCCCAAATACTGGAATTAAAACGCTTGCTGGGACACTGACTATCAGCTTGACTTCTCAATTTTCAAATTCTTCCCTACCTTCTCAAAATCTTCCCATAGCTTGGGATAAGATTTATTAACCGCCTGTGCACCCGTTAAAATGACTGGTTCACAGCAAGCAGTCGAAGCAACTGCCGCTGTCATCGCAATTCGATGGTCAATACAAGCATCAACAGTTCCACCTTTTAAAGACGGAACCCCTTCGATAATCAAGCCCTCTTCTTGCTCGGTTATTTTCGCACCAAGGGTGTTCAACACTTTCGCAGTCATCGCCAATCGATCAGATTCCTTAATCCGCAGCCGCCCGGCATTTGTAATCACACTTGTTCCTTTAGCAACTGATAAAATGGCACTAATAACAGGAATCAAGTCAGGAATAGCACCTGCGTCTATGTTGACAGCTTTACGCTCACATTCTTTTACAGTTACATGATCCCCATCCCAGCTTAAACTAGCACCAATCTGACTCACAATAGCAGCCATACGACGATCACCTTGCAAACTGTCAGGATTCATCCCTTTTAAGGTCACATCTCCCCCTGGCATCGCCCCACAAGCTAACCAAAAAGCACCATTAGACCAATCACCATCTGTAATAACATGCTCTGGGCTCTTATATTCCGCATTCCCTCGAATAATATAAGTCTGCTTTGAAAATTCATGCTCAATGCCAAATTCCCTTTGAACATCGCGAGTAATTGCAATATAATCACCCGACTGAATATCTTCAGTAATCGTAAGTGTGCTACTCTCCTTAAGAAGCGGCAGAGCCATTAATAAACCGCTAATATACTGTGAAGACACATTCCCAGGTAGCGTATACACACCTGGTTCAAGCTGACCTTCACAGCGTAATGTCGTCGGTGTCGATGAGCTTAATGTAATACCTTTACTCGTCAACTCTGTATCTAAAGGAGCAATCGGACGCTCTGGCAACCTACCTTCCATCTGAAAAATCCCTGTAACTCCTAATGAGCACACAACAGGAAGCATAAACCTAAACGTTGAGCCACTTTCCTTACAAGATAATACACAGGTTTTAGGTAAATTATCATAATCAATTGGTCTAACAACAAAGCCATCTGCTATTTTTGTAATTTTGGCGCCAAGTGCTTCTAAACAAGAAACCGTTGCCTTAATATCTTCAGCTCCAGTATGCTCACAACTAATCACTGTATAATTATCTGCCAATGCTGCACAAATTAGCAAACGATGCAAATGCGATTTCGACGGTATCGCAAAGACTTCTCCTTTTATAGAGCCTGGTTTCATCGTTACCTTCATATGCTCACTCCCTTTTCAATCCACTTATAAAATTCTTCCATCGAAATAATCTTCATTTCACATTTTCCTACTTCGCAAGGCACAATATTCGTAATTTGCTCACCTTCCCGCTTCTTATCACGGGTTGTGGCCTCATAGATTTCTTTTGCACTATAAGTCGTCGTACTCGGTAATTCATATTTTTTCAATAAATCAGAAAGCACAGTTACGCAACGCTCATCACACAGTCCAAGCTGCACTGCCGCTCGAGTATCTATCGCCATCCCGATTGCAACCGCCTTCCCATGACTAATCTGATAACCACTGATCTGCTCAATTGCATGCCCAACTGTATGTCCAAAATTAAGTAGCTTGCGCACCCCCTTATCAAACTCGTCAACAAGAACAATATCCCGCTTCATTCGCACACAAATCGCAATAATTTCATTTATATCCACCTGATCCTTGGCAAGATCGGCTAACAACTCAGGATTGCCCAACATTCCATATTTAATGATTTCGCTATAACCATCTTGCATAAAATCTACCGCTAACGTATCAAGTAAATCTATATCGCACGCAACGAGGGACGGCTGATAGAAAGCACCAACTAAATTCTTGCCCGCCGTCAGGTCGATGGCCGTCTTTCCACCGACAGAAGAATCCACCATAGCAAGTAAGGTTGATGGAATTTGAATATAAGGGATTCCTCGCAGATATGTGGCAGCAACAAAACCTGCTAAATCCCCGACGACGCCACCACCTAATGCGATGATAACATCTGCAGACGTAAGATTAATTTTAGCTAACCAATCTTGGAGCTTAATATAGTTATCACTGTTTTTTGAAGCCTCACCTGGGTGGATTGAATAATCAAAAACTTCAAGCCCAGCTGCAGAAATATATTTCTTTACCTCATCTAAGTACAATGCCTTGACGTTATCATCAGTAATAATAGCAACTTTCTTTGCTTTAGGCAGGAGCTGCGCGAGCCTCTTTCCGATTTGTTTTAATATCCCATTCCCGATCAACACATCATAAGGCTTTGCTGTCGGCACATTTATAGTTATCATGGGCCATCCACCTCACGCTTACATTGCCGCCCTTCTTCTAAAAGCCTGATGAGTTCCTCTTCATCACCAGCTTCAATCGCTGTTTTGTAAGCATTGATTGCCTTAATAAAGACATCTAACTCCTCCACAAGATGGGACTTATTTTCTAAAAATAGTTCTGCCCACATGGTTGGATTAAGCCAAGCAACTCGCGTTAAGTCGCGGTAACTACCAGCTGAATATCCCTTATGCCGTTTTGCAGTTTCGCTTTTGATAAACCCGTTAGAAATAATATGAGGCATCTGTGACGTAAAAGCAATGATTTCATCATGTTCCATTCCTGTTGTAAAAGAGATATCTGCAAAACCAATTGGTGCAAGCATCGTTTTTAAATTTTCAAATAATCTAATATCATCAAAGGTCGGTGGCACAATAACCATTTGGGAACCATCAAACAGATCGTAGCGACTATATTTAAACCCTGAATGATGTGTCCCTGCCATAGGATGACCCCCAACAAAGGTAAATCCATGCTCTTTAGCAATGGGAAATAAAGCTTCACAAATTTTTGCTTTTGTGCCGGAACAGTCAATAACAAGTGTTCCTTTTGGGATCATAGTTGCATTTGACTTCACCCAATCAATTACACCAGCTGGATAAGTAGCTAAAAAGATACAATCACATTCTTTCATATTCTCCTGGGTCAGCTTGCCATCAATCGCCTCTGCCATAATGGCAAAATCCATAATCCCACTATCTTTATCATATCCGAGAACAGTCATGCCGTCTACTCGTTTATATGCCTTTGCTACTGAGCCACCAATTAATCCTAAACCTACTATACCGATGATCATTGTTCGATCACCTCTCTTATTTTAAAGATTTGATCTGCTAACGTGTGGAATTCCTCTGGTGTTAAACACTGTGGGCCATCACTTAAGGCAGTTGCTGGATCATTATGAACCTCAATCATTATACCATCGGCTCCTGCAGCAGCAGCGGCTAATGCCATTGATGGTACTAAGTCAGCTTTTCCTGTTCCATGGGATGGATCAACTACAATTGGTAAATGGGTTAATTTTCTTAAGACTGGAACAGCTGATAAATCTAACGTATTTCTCGTATAATCAGACTCATAAGTTCTAATTCCACGTTCACATAAAATGACATTTTCATTCCCATTAGCCATGATATACTCAGCACTCATCAGTAATTCTTTGATTGTTCCGGCTAAACCACGTTTTAATAAAACAGGGGTGTTGGTTTTTCCAACCTCTTTTAGTAAATCGTAATTTTGTGTATTTCTTGCTCCAATTTGAATACAATCAATGTCTTCAAATAAATGAATTTGTTTCGCATCCATCAACTCTGTTACAATTGGCAAACCTGTTGCTGCTCTTGCTTCTTTAAGAAGCTCAAGTCCGTCAGCTTTCAACCCTTGGAAATCATAAGGTGACGTTCTTGGTTTAAACGCACCACCACGTAAAATCCCTGCACCTGCTTCTTTTACTTTTTCAGCTAAGTAACTAATCTGTTCTCTGCTTTCGACTGAGCAGGGTCCTGCCATAATATCAAAATGCCCACCACCAATTTTAATTTCTGCTGCACCAATGCTAATGATGCTATCATCTGGGTGCATTTTTCTGTTGGCTGCCTTAAATGGATCAGACATAAGGGATGCCGTCTCGACAATATCTAAACTTCGCAACATTTCTAAGTCTAACGTGTTCGTTGTTCCAATAATTCCTAAGACCAATTGATCTTCTCCGTGAAACTGCCTAACGATAAAATCTTTTTCTTGTAACCATGTAACTAAGTGCTCGATTTTTTCTTTTGGTGAATTTGCTTTAATCATAATAACCATGAATAATTCCTCCTAATTTATCTCTTGGTAACAAAAAAGCCGAGTAGCCTTTTACAGGATCTACTCGGCGGGCGTCTTTTACACTACTCAAAACAAACATGCTTATGAAGGTAGTGAAAAAGAACAGTGGCCAAGAGACCCTGCTTGATAATACCCGTAAAAATAAAATCGATTATTTTGAGCTAGATCAAGTTTTATCACCCTGACCACCCTTTCGTTTTTCGTCTTTTAAACAGTATACACGAATTTGTGAAAAAGTCAACACTTTTATTAATTTATTTATTATAATGAAGAAAATAATACGAATCTCATCTTAAAGATCAGTTAGAAAACCACCTTGTAAGCGGATAAAGACACAAAAATAATAACTAGCGCGGTATGGAACACGTCGAAAAATTAGGTTGAGGAGCGCACCTTTCGATATATTATGTTTTTTTACTGATAGGAAGTTAAACCCTCGTTCGGAGGTCGTCTCATAAAATAGCTAATTGGTAGTAAAATTGCCATCAGAGTCATAACCATTGAAATCGCAAAAAATAACACAACTGTTTCTTCCTCTAAGGACAGGTCATAATTTTCAATTGTAATCTCAATACTGTCATCCATATACCATTGTAATAAAGCGCCTGCTTCTGATCTGCCATAATCATCAAAATTAAAATCTTGACTTGCAATAAGATCACTAACTAACATTTCGTGTCCGATAAAATGGGCAACAGTATTACCTAAAAACAATGCAACTACAAGTCCTGATACAACAGGTAACAGCAATTCTATTATTAGCTGCTTGATCACTTTAATTTTCTTCTCACCCAATGCTAAATAAACACCTATTTCATGCTTTCGATCTCGCAAGTATAAGGTTACCGCCAGGCTTAAAGAAAGAAGCATTGCACCCATCACAAACCAAATTCCATGACTCCCAAACTGTCGAAACGGTGCCATAGATTCATCAAAACGTTGTACAGCGAGAGCAGAGTTAGAAAATGTGCCAATTTTGTAATAAGAAGGCAAAATATTCTCAGCTGCCTCAATAAACGCTGGTAAGTCAGCGGCATCATGAAGTAAAATAATATTTCTTTGCATCGCATCCTCAGCAAACATAAATTCTGAGTTTGATTCATGCTGCTGCTGAGCAACAAAATCCATAACTGAATGCACAACTGGTAGTGGTACTATGAATCCATTATTAATATGCTTCTCCATAAAAAGTAAATCTAATTCGCCTCTTACTCCGCCAAAATCGGGAATAACAATGGGTTCGAAAATACCAATAATTTCCAAAGTATATAGTTCATAGTCAACAATATGTTCATCAGGATACTGATCCCCGTATTGCCAATACTCTGTTAAATAGTGTTTGTAAAAATTATTTTCGAAAACTACTGTGTCGCCGACATTTAGACCGTTCAAATCTGCGAAGCTTCTTGAAATCATTGTAACAGATTCTTGAGGATTAGCTGGCGTCATTTCACTTTCGGTAAATGAGCGCCCTTCCACTAAATCATATACCCCTGTTTCAATTCTCATTACATTAGGATTCGTTATGCCATCTAATTCGATCATTACAACTGGGTAATTCTCAAGCGAAAGTTGATCCCATTCATTATCAATTGTCACTCGTTCTAATTCGCGACTATAGATCGGTGTACCATTAAAAATATCGAAATTACTAACATAAGGCAAGTTAACGACTGGTGCAAGGAAATCAGCTGTCAATAGCTCTCTCTCTCCTCTGAAGTCTCCTTCAATATTGAAATCAACGACAACGATGGGAGGAAATTGACGCCATAAGTTATCACTCATTTGATTTATAGATTGATTTAAGACAAGCATACTTGCCATTAAAGTTCCTAATCCAACAATCAACAGAAAGAACAAGATATTCTTTACTTTATTTCTTAAAACACTAACGATTGCTCGCTTAAATTCATTCATCAACTCATCCTCTCACATTAGAAAAAAGTAAGAATTAAAATAAAAATTCTCACTTTTTAAATTTTATCATTAATTTCTTAGCCATTTCGCCATGCACCAGCAGTAGTGAATGCACCAGTCCTTGAAACTTGTGATCTAAACTGTGCTCTAATAGATGTTCCACTTGAAGTATGTGATACATGATCCCGTGTAGTTCGCTGACTTGCAGTATGTGCTCTCCAAGGAGTAGATGCTCCAGGGCTAAGGTTTGTCCCTAAAATAATTCTACTCTCTACATTAAAAGCTGGTAAAATCACGAGGACGGCCTGAGTCGAACCTAATGAGTTTCTTGCAGATGATGCCCAGGTATTATGGTTAGCAGGTATTGTAATAGTAATATTTTGCCAAAACACAGAGTGCACAGGCTGTGTACTGACTACAACAGGTAAAACAAACATCATCGCTATCATAAGAAAAATGAATTTATTTTTGTTCTTTTTCATAAAAAACCTCCGTATTGAAATTTGATTATATAACCAGTTTTTTGTCGACCGATTAATCTTAACAAATTAAAAGTAAAAAAACAAGCTATTTTTTTTTTTTTTTATGCTAAATCATTGAATAATTTTCCTATATTCTTAATTTGCTGCCTAATTTTATAAGCTTAAAATCGTATATTCAATACTTAAAATAAAACCCTATCACTGATTGAATTGGTAGAATCAGGAAGGTTGTTCTTTACTTATCAAACGTTCAACTTTTTTAATTCTTTTTCTTTGATCCAATAGTTAATCCTGAAACTAGCAAGACTGATCCGCCTATAGCTGATAATCCTACAATTGCTCCTGTTTGTGGTAATGATGGTCGAGCTGTTGAAGGCTGTGTTGGAGAAGCGGTTCCGGTTGATGGGCGTATTAGAGCAGCGGTTCCGGCTGATGGGCGTGTAGGAGAAGCGATTCCAGTTGATAGACATGTCGGTGTAGTGGTTTCGCTTGATGGGCGTGTTGGTGCAGCGGTTTCGGTTGATGGGCGTGTTGGGGTAGCGGTTCCGGTTGAGGGACATGTTGGAGAAGCAGTTCCAGTTGATGGACATGTTGGAGCAGCGGTTCCGGTTGATGGGCGTGTCGGGGTAGTGGTTCCGGTTGATGGACATGTTGGGGCAGCGGTTCCGGTTGATGGGCATGTTGGTGCAGCGGTTCCGGTTGAGGGACATGTTGGTGCAGCGGTTCCGGTTGATGGGCGTGTCGGGGTAGTGGTTCCGGTTGATGGGCGTGTCGGGGTAGTGGTTCCGGTTGATGGACATGTTGGGGCAGCGGTTCCGGTTGATGGGCGTGTCGGGGTAGTGGTTCCGGTTGATGGACATGTTGGAGCGGTTTTCTCTATTGGATCAGTTATCTCTATTGAGGCAGTTGTCTCTGTTGGAGCCGTTGTCCTTATTGGGTCGGTTTTCTCTATTGGGACCGTTGTCTCTGTTGGAGCAGTTCTCATTGTGGGTGCCGTAGGTGCGGTTGTAGATTTTGTCGACTCGATTGTTGCCCCTGTTGGAGCAGTTGTCTTTGGAACTGTTGTTGGTTCCGTTGGAGCGGTTGTTTCTGTTGGAGCCGTTGTCTTTGTTGGTGACGTTGTCTTTGTTGGTGACGTTGTCTCTGTTGGGGCGGTTGTCTCTGTTGGGGCGGTTGTCTCTGTTGGAGCAGTTGTCTTTGGAACTGTTGTTGGTTCCGTTGGGGCGGTTGTTTTTGGAGCTGTTGTTGATTCTGTTGGTTCGGTTGTTGGCTCTTTTGGTGCTGTTGTTCCATTTGGTGCTGTTGTTCCGTTTGGTGACGTTGTTTCTGTTGGAGCCGTTGTCTTTGTTGGAGCCGTTGTTCCGTTTGGTGCTGTTGTTTCTGTTGGGGCGGTTGTTTTTGGAGCTGTTGTTGATTCTGTCGGTTCGGTTGTTGGCTCTTTTGGTGCTGTTGTTCCATTTGGCGCTGTTGTTCCGTTTGGTGACGTTGTTTCTGTTGGTGACGTTGTTTCTGTTGGTGACGTTGTCTTTGTTGGTGACATTGTTTCTGTTGGGGCGGTTGTTTTTGGTGCGGTTGTTGGTTCTGTCGGCTCAGTTGTTGGCTCTGTCGGCTCGGTTGTTGGCTCTTTTGGCGCTGTTGTTCCATTTGGCGCTGTTGTTCCGTTTGGTGACGTTGTTCCGTTTGGTGATGTTGTTCCGTTTGGTGACGTTGTTCCGTTTGGTGACGTTGTCTTTGTTGGTGACGTTGTTTCTGTTGGGGCGGTTGTCTTTGTTGGGGCGGTTGTCTTTGGGGCGGTTGTTGGTTCTGTCGGCTCGGTTGTTGGCTCTGTCGGAGCTGTTGTTCCGTTTGGTACGGTTGTTCCATCTGGCGCTGTTGTTCCATTTGGCACTGTTGTTCCATTTGGTGCCGTTGTTCCATTTGGTACGGTTGTTCCATTTGGCACTGTTGTTCCATTTGGCACTGTTGTTCCATTTGGTGCCGTTGTTCCATTTGGCACTGTTGTTCCATTTGGTGCTGTTGTTCCATTTGGCACTGTTGTTCCATTTGGTGCCGTTGTTCCATTTGGCACTGTTGTTCCATTTGGTGCTGTTGTTCCATTTGGCACTGTTGTTCCATTTGG
>Ga0123355_10016465_pt1 | contig 11651 bp, 8 predicted proteins | sample TergutEmb28metaG_3_FD_89872 | JGI IMG/M metagenome (GOLD analysis project Ga0123355, IMG submission 89872) | Embiratermes neotenicus P1 segment gut microbial communities from Petit-Saut dam, French Guiana - Emb289 P1 | ecosystem: Host-associated > Arthropoda: Insects > Digestive system > Gut ...
TGCCCCCGCCGTTTACGTTGAAATGCCTGTTTGAGCCGCTACTCATTATTACATAGTTATTGCCAGTGGTACTGCGGATCCATATATCACGGTTGGCAATTACATCACGTGTTGCAGCATTGCCAGTCATAGTAATGTCTGCACCTATATATATAACGCGAGTGAATCCGGGATTTGCAACAGCAGAAATAGCAGCTTCTAAAGCTGGGCCATCCATAACTGGGGCACCAGCATTCCAATAGTCAAATGGCCCAGTGGGGGTATTTGTAAACCCAAAGGGCATAAATCCAAAAAACTGTGGGGCATCGCCAATGTAACCGCCGTAATTTTCGTCATATCCATCATTACCATAATTATAGTAGTTATATCCATCATAACCATATTCGTTATAGCCATATTCAGATGCCTCAAATTGGTCGTATGGCATATATCCATTATCATAAGCTTCTTGATAATCTCCATATGTAGGAGCAAAACCAACATATGCTTCTCCGTCATAATTGTGTTCATATTGATAATAATTATTGTCTGAGTAGTTGTAAGCATCATTATTATTATAGTCTTCTGTATATGTAGTTATAAACTCATCATAATCTATGATTCCGTATGAATCATAATCATCGCCATAAGCAAAAATTGCTATACCTACCAATACCAGTAAGCCTATGAGCATAGGAAACACACGCATCAAGGCTTTATTACGCATTTTTTTTGGCTTTGTTGGACCTCGGGAAGTATACCTAGCTTTTGTTGATGCGCGGTTTGTATTCATTTTACTGCTCCCTCCTTGTTCTCATCACGTTGCTTTAACAATTTGTTTATTGTGTTAGCCTCTTCTCGGATACGTGCCATATTTAAAAACAGAGCTGTCAAATTTATCAGAGCTGCCATTACTATCAACATCCATATAGGGACAATTCCATACCAATCAAATATCGTGCCAAAAACAACAAGGACAATAGTTGTATACAAAATGTCTAAAAAAACTTCTGCTGCAAAGAACTGACTTTCATACTTACGTGTTAACTGAAGACCTATGTGAATAACTATATTTGCACCAAAGGTTTGAAAAGCAACACTAGTAAAATAAAGATCGTAGCCTGGCAAGAAAATCCTCACAATTATCGCAAGGGCAACAACTGCAAGTCCAGTTGTTGCCAATATATTTATGATTACTCTCTTCACACTTTTCACACTTACATACCCTCCTGTAGTGCATTTTTTATGTTTTCTAGATATTTCCTTGTTACATGGAGTCTTTCTGCGTTTTTTAGTGTTGCTTCCATACGACTATTTAGTAGTGGGGTAATCGAATCAAGTATGTTAATGTTTAATACACAAGACTTACTAATTTGCACAAAACCCATATGCGAAAAGTCATTTACGATTTGGTATAACCTAAGTTCGGTTCTATACACATCTTGTTCGCAGTAAACAAATGTCATCTTATCTACACTTTCGAAATAATAAATATCAGAAACATTCACCAATTTTTCACTGCCATTGAGTGTGCATTTGATGCGGGTGCTAGTTGATTGCAAGATAGCCAAAATACGTTCGACATCGTCATTCATTTTGTTGTATCTAACTAGAATTTCGACATCATTTATAGATGGATCTTGTTGTGTTTTTATCGTCATTAGCATCACCCATTCATTATATGGATAAAAACAATCCTATTTCAATAGTGTTACAACCAAGTTACATAAAAGTAATACTAAGATGCAATATTTTACATATAAACATAGCAATCCCAAAGGATTGTTATAAATGTTTGTGCTTTGTGTTTTGTAACAAGACCTAGATATATAAGTACCTCCTAGCGAGCAAGAAGGCTAGCAGGAGGTATGAATATTATATCGTTATATAAATGATTACAAGATTGGGTGTGCTTATATAAATCAAGTTCTTATACTGCATCTCCTAAAAACATTTCTTCATATATATCACGTGCGATTGCAGCATTGGCTAAAGCTTTTGCATATGACCGTTTCTTTTTATAATGAGCTTCTAACATACGACATTGCGCTAATGCCATAAACTTTATTGTCCCTTCGCTAGACCTCAAATATGGTATCGCCACATCTTCAATATATTTTACAGAATCGTTATCATACAAGGTCATCTGATGAGAAATCATGTTAAATAGTATTGTATATGTCTTGTTCCCATTTGCATGAACCTTAACTTCTTCTAGTACCTCGCGGCATTTTTCATGTTTTTTCATCTTAACGAGCAGGCTCGCTTTATTTATTAATGCCGTAAGATGATGATTTTTATTGCTTGAATAACTTAGTGCTTGGTCATAATAATCAAGACTTCTTTTGAAATCGCCTGTTTTATCATTGAGTAAACCCATGTTTATAAGGACTGCACATGTAACATGTTCATCATTACAACTTTGGGCTTTTGCCAAGGATTTATTAAGCAAATCATTTGCTTTATGATATTCGCTTAAAGTTATATAGCATCTTGCTAGCCAATTATTGACACTAGGGCCTAGTCCATTGGATCTGTCTCCGTTAAACTCCCTTTGTGCAGTTTCTAAATATTTTATTGCATACAAAATCTTGCCTAAATTAAAATAGTCTATTCCAATGTTTAGATAGATTGCAGCATCGGGCTTGATATCTTCACATACAAGTTCAAGTGTCTTGAGATAGTGCTTTATAGCGTTTTGATTATCTCCACTTGCATCATAAAGTGAACCTAAATTACGGTGATAAAGATGTAATACTTCCGTACTGGTATCAGTTGGATTAATATTGTTCATAATTTTTTCTGCTGTTGCAAAATTTTTTAATTTGAGTAGAAGTCTTACTTCTGTCATGTGGTAAAGTGATAATAAATCATGTTCGAAATGTAGATCCAAGATAGGAGACAACTCGTTTTGCATAATCATTGCTTCTGTTTCTCTATTGGCTGTTATTAAATCATTCCAAACCCATATTCTGTTTCTATAGACAATCAGTTCATGCTCCAATAGCGGCGCATTTTCTATTCCGATACATTCTTTAATAGCCATAAGAATATCGAGGCTACATTCCATTACCCCTCGCTCTATACGGCTTATTGTCATACTTGTAGTGTCTGCTGCAACTGCTAGTGCATTTTGGTTTATTTTTTTGTTTACACGTATTTGTTTGATTTTCGTGCCTAGTGGTAATGGTGAGAAAATAGTTTTCATGGGCATCACTACTCCATTTATGTCATGTAAAATTAATACTCTATTTTGTACATATGCTATTTTTATTATTAACATTATATGGACTTTTTTAGTCCAATCAATAGTGTTACAACCAAGTTACAATTTCCACTCCCTAAGATGCAGCGTAAATACATAAACAATTATTACAAGTTTATAACATAGTACGTGTTTACTTCCTTGTGATAATGGTCTATTATTACCGATAATATTGTCGAAAGATTGTGCAATATTACACATTGCGAAGCGATCATTTGTACAAAATACACATTATGTGTAAATGAAATATAAAGGGGTATTTTTATGCAAAACGTTCTGAGACATCGGGGGATATTACATACCGTAACCATATTTTTAGTGGTTGTAGTGTTTTTTTTGACCCCAATTACTGTATATGCGGATGTGTTATTCCAACATAGAGAAACAACAAGTCCTCACCCTGGTATCACATATGAACACATATTAAGAATGACCGAACGTGGACTATTGGATATCCATGTTCTTATTATTCCACTTGACGACCCCTATCTATATATAGGCCCTGTTGCAAGCCAGTATCCTGGCCTTAGAGAAACAACAACAAGTCTACTTACAGGTACTGATGCAATAGCAGGTATAAATGCAGATTTTTTTGGGATGTCGGGGAATCATAGTGTGCATTTTGGTCCTATGATTATGGATGGCGAAATATTGGGACTTAATCCTCATACTAATCATAACCGCAATGAGTTTGCTACGTTATTTTTGGATATTGATAATAATCCATTTTTTGAGTATATGAGAGCCGATATTCGTTTTTATAACAATGGAGTACGTAATGTAGATGTTGCATCTTATAATGTAATCGGAAATGAACTTAACTTCCCCATCATTGTAGATAGTAACCTATTGGCAAGTACACAATATTTAAGGGATCGCTTTCGTGGTCTTACAATGATAGTTGTACGCAATTCATTAATTGTACAAATAACACAAGAAATTGTGGATGTGCCACTGGATGGTTATGTGCTTGTTATTCCGTCCAATATGCGTGACAGCCTCGTACCTCGTTTTAATGTAGGTGACAGTACCCGCTTTAGATTGGGAAATAATATTGGCATTGATTTTGATCGTATCCAGATGGCAATCGGCGGAGGTGGGCTTATATTATCAGAAGGACAGACTATTCATGATAGTGGTGTTGCGCCCAATGCCAGGCACCCTCGTTCTGCTGTCGGTATAACTAGAGATGGCAATACCATGATTCTTATGGTAGTAGATGGCAGAAATCATTCGATCGGTGCAACAAACCATGAAATGTCACGACTGTTGCGGGAGTTTGGAGCATGGGATGCTATGCATTTTGATGGCGGTGGATCGTCTACTATGGCTGTAAGGCAACCAGACGGCAGATATTCTGTAGTAAATGCACCCTCTGATGGCGCTCAGAGGAGGATCATAAATGCTTTGGGTGTATTTGATACAAGACCATTTGAACCTCAAGAAATAGAGATAAATGTACCGCCACTTGCAGAGCTTAATGCCAATCCTTCGTCTATTTCTTTGCATAGTGCAGGTCAAAGGGTTAATTTGAGATTTTCTGGAATTGCAGCTACTGGCAATCTTGTACCAACTGTACCCGCTTCAGCTATTACTGAGTTTAGGGTAGAACCACCCGAACTTGGTACTATAGAAAACGGTGTTTTTGTAGCAGGTCATGGATCAGGTTATATTATGGCATCCCACAATGGGATCAACACATATATCTCTGTGACCATTGGTGGCGCAACACAAGTGCGTGATATGCAAAGAGGTAGCAATTTTGTAGGATATCCTACTGCATATGTAAGTGGTCGCGTCTCAACTTCTGGCCCACATATACAGATGGATTATACTTTTTCTAGATTATCATCCACACAAGCTGCTCATGTAAATTTTTATCCTGTTATATCTTTGCCTACTGGTACGGTTGCTCTTAATTTAGAAGTCCGCGGAGATAACTCTGGTCATTGGCTTAGAGGTAGGATACGAGACGGAAATGGACGGCATCATATTGTAGATTTTGCAGCTAATATAAACTTTGACGGATGGGAAGCTGTAACGGCTTTACTGCCGGCCAATCTTCCTGGCCCCCTTTCACTTGATAGGATTTATACAGTGGCACTACAGTCATCAGCCATATCTAGTCATAGTCTTGTATTTAATCGACTTGAAACTATAGTGGCACCTCCAGTCCCAGCCAATATACCGCAAGGTCCAGTTTTTAGAGATTGGATTTGGGCAGATAGAGGTTTTGCTGGCCTTTCTACTGGTAGTAATTTTAGTTTTGCACTACCTTATTCTGGCAATGAAACTGATTATATGTCTGTTAGTGAAGGTCCGTTTTCTGTCACAACTATGACATTGTATGGTCGCAGACTCTGTGCCGATCAGTGGCGTTATTTCTTAGAAGACGCAGCGTCTACAAATCCAGATTATGTGGTAATACTGATGGATAATAATCCAATGCGTGGCTTTAGACATTCACAAGAATTTGATCTTTTTCATCATGCCTTGGGTACTTTGCGTGATCAAGGAAGAATGGTCTTTGTTGTATCAAACACTGGATCTCAAACAACTGCTTCTATACGAGACGATATCCGCTACATCAATGTGGCTGAAGGCCGAGATCAGATACATTTTCGTATTATAGGCGGCGAAATATGGTGGACTGATTAAGAACACAGCTTCTAACAAAAGCGAGAGAGGCCATAACAATGGAGTCACATGAATCGGTATACAAAAAAGATATAGACAAGGTAGATTCACAACCGGCGCGTACTGTCATTATCATGATGTCTATTATGATAATAGGGAAAGGGTTGGGACTCTTAAGAGATCGGATGCAAGCTGTGCATTTTGGTGCAGAAACTGCCCAGAGTATCGCTTTAGTACAAGCAAATGCTTTGCCAAGAAATTTCCTTGACATTATGTTTGCGGCAGCACTGTCAGCTAGTTTTATACCAGTTTTTACTGCACGTTTAGAAACAAAAGGCAAAAGAGAGGCCTTTGAATTGGCCTCTCTTTTTATTAGCATTGCAATGATTTTTCTTGGGATTGTGACTGTAATTGCACTACTTTTTGCGGGGCCAATTTATGATTTTGTATATATAATTTTGCCAAGTGCTTTTGGTCGAGTAGATGCTTGTAGTGTAGTGGATGTACAAACCCGGTATCTTGGGATAAATCTGCTTAGATTCATGTTTCCGCTGATGATACTCAGTGGATTGGCTTTTTCTTTCACAGGAATTTTACAATCACTTGGAGAATTTCGTTTACCTGCGGCTATGAGTGTCGTGTCAAATGGAGTGATTTTGCTTTATTATTTTTTGTTCATAGATAGATTTGGGGTATATGGCCTTGCAATTGCGTTTTTGATAGGTTGGGCTATGCAAGCCATAATACAAATCCCCTGGTTGGTACGGCATAAATTTAGATTCAAATTTAAAATAGATCTAAAACAATCTGGTATAAGAGAAATTGGCGCATTGACTATACCAGTATTAGCGGCATCTTGGATGTTGCCTGTAAATTTTCAAGTAAACCTGATAGCAGCAGGAAATCTTTATGGTGGAGTGCTTGGAGTACCGTCATTACAATATGCATATACACTTTTTACCATTGTGAGTGGTGTTTTTATTTTGTCTGTTGCTAATCTAATTTTCCCAAAGTTGTCACGACAAGCAGCTGTCATGGACAATGATGGATTCAAATCAAGCCTATGTGAAACTTTGCGGACGCTATTCTTTTTCCTTTTACCGCTTACTATGGGGTTGATGGCCTTGAGCCAACCCTTGGTACGGCTTGTTTTTGGCGGAGGATTGTTTGATTATACAGCTATAGATATTACTGCGCGGGCGTTATACTTTTTTTCTATTGGTATTTTGGGATATGGCTTCCAAGTAATTTTGTGCCGAGCATGTTTTGCTCAAAAAGACGGGAAAACGCCTCTAATTGCAGCAGTGTGGGCTATTGGTATAAATGCCGTTTTGAGTTTTTCATTACTCAATTTAGAAATTGCTGGTCCTGCGCTTGCTAGTGCAATTGGCATAAGCGTAGGATCTATTATTATGGCAGTCATCTTAACCCGTAAGGGGTATTTGGTTTGGCCTATGTCTTTACTTATTAACGTTGCAAAAATGATAGTAATGGCAATTGTGATGTTTTTTGTTGTGAGATATGTATATGACTTGTTTGTAAGTAGTCATGTGATATTGCAAATAGTTGCACCTGGGTTGGCTGGTGCTTTTGTTTATATCGGCGGCTGTGCATTACTAAGAGTAGACATTGTTTGGAATTTCATCAATGGGAGGTTTAAATGAACGAAAGTCTTCGATTACATCTTAGGCGCATGACGGCGACATCCGTATTTTTGGCAATTGCTCTTATCTTGCGCACAACCGCATCGGGATATATTCCTTTGTTTGGGGCGCATGGTACCCGAGTTGGTATCCATGGTGTGTTTACCATTATACCTGCTATTTTGTTTGGGCCTTGGTATGGAGCGGTTGCTTCTGGACTTGGTGATTTGCTTGGTCATTTTATACGTCCGACTCCCGGCGCAGCTTGGTTATGGCAGATTACATTACTTATGACATTTGGTGGATTTGTAAGGGGCTTTGTCTGGCGATTACTTAGGGGGCGCAGTGTATCAGGCATCCGTACTGTTCTTATTACCATTACGTTGTTGTTTCTTTGTTTTGGATTTTTTAGCATGGTTCAACTACGACAAGAGGGAATAACTAGAGGATTTTATGATACTGTCGAAGATCCTTCGGCTGTCGATGTTTCCGAGATGAACTTTACTAGCCGCATGATAGTTTCTCGCACACAAAATACGAGATATCCTTACCGTACCATTGCAGATAGAATAGCCGAAACAGTCTATGCCCCCCTTGGCGCAGGAGCACTAGGTGTGTTGTTGTTGCTGCTTGATTTAGTTTTATCAAGAGGTTTACAAAGAAGCGAAAAGTTTAAAGATTATTGGTATACCCCACATGAATCGGATGAAAAAAGACGACTATTAGGCCCTTGGAATGGCAGTATCATGCCACTGGCACTGACAATAATTTTGGTAAGTCTACTAATAAATACCGGAAACTCACTTGTACTTTGGAGAGTGATTGCTGGATGGGATGGTTTTCCTTTTATGTACATTTGGTTGCCGCGTGCAGTTGTATCCCTTTTGAATAGTGTTATAAATGTGTTTATCGCAGCTATTTTGATTGGGATTTGTTATAAGCAACCTCATATGAAGGCTCTGGTTGAATAATCACAATCTTTGTCGCAAAGCTTCATATAATAATATCCCACCTGCAACCGAAGCATTGAGTGACTCCATGTCACGTGCCATGGGAAGACACACTTTTGCATCTGACAAAGCAATTGCTTGTGACGTAAGCCCATGTGACTCATTGCCTACGAGGTAGCAAAAGTTATTTCTTAAATCCAGGTTGTAAGGCAAAATATCTCCATCTACCACTGTTGCATATATGGAGTAATCTAACTGCCGCAAGCAGTCTATAGTTTTTTCTAAATCAGCATTTGTAACAACTGGCAACCGTAACACTGCCCCTGCTGAGGCTCGCAAAACTTTGGGATTATACATATCCCCGCTGTTTTTGCCAAGTATCATACCAGTTGCACCTGCAGCTGTGGCTGTACGTATCAATGTCCCTATATTTCCCGGGTCATTAAGACTTTCCCCATACAATATAAAGCCGCATTTAGACGTAATGTCATGCATCGCATAGTGTTTTTGCTTTACTACTGCCATTATCCCTTGTGGTGATTTTGTGTCTGACATCCCGCAAAATAGGCTGTCTCGGACTACTTCTACAGGAGCTTTGTTGTGGTATGGTGTCATACCACTTGTCGATGCATAATGTTGCGAAAAAATATATCTAATTATTTCCCAGTCTTCAGGAATTTCTGATACAAATTTTTCGCCTTCGATTATAAACAGGCCTGAATCATCACGGCCTTTTTTTGTCTTCAAATGTCTAAATTCGCGCACTTCACACCTCCATATGGTATTATACTCCTCGCGATTGTATAAACCAACACAAAAAAGCTGTATGTTTCATTTAAATAGGGGCTACCATACAATATAAGTATAGCAGTTCACCTTTAAATTTGCCTCGTCTGTCGCCGAAAACGCGTTGAAGCGTTCGCGATTTCCGGTTCGGACGGGACCGTTTAAAGGGGGGAGTTATTATCGTTGGAAGAAATGATAAATCAAGAAACAGGTGAATAATGAACACATTCAACAAAGAAGCAATCTTTAGCGACGAAACTAAGCAGTTTGTAATACCAAACAACCCAAAACCAAATGAACCAGTAAAAATACTAATTCGTGTAGATAAAAATGACGAGTTAATTCCACATTTAGTCGTTGATACAAACAAAGAACCTCTTTTGATGGAAATAGCCACTACAGATGATTTGTTCGATTATTATCAAGTGATAATAACTGCACCAGACAAAATGCTCCGCTACCATTTTATTTTTATATTGGAGAAAGAAACACTTTATTACAACAAATCTGGAATATGTACTACCAACAATCCTTTGTATGATTTTCGATTGATATCAAACATAAGCATACCAGAGTGGGCTCGTGGAGCGGTCATGTATCATATTTTTATTGACCGCTTTTGTAACGGAGACATCACCAATGATGTAGTCAATCATGAATATGTATATCTTGGTGTTACTGCAAAATCCATGTCATGGGATAGTGATGTTAAACCCTTTGATGTAGGCAATTTTAGGGGAGGGGATTTGCGCGGCATTATTAATAAGTTTGGGTATCTAAAATCTTTGGGAATACAAGTGTTGTTTTTATCTCCGGTTTTTGTTTCACCGAGCAACCATAAATATGATATTCAGGATTATGATTATATAGATCCACATATAGGTGTCATTGTTGATGATGGTGGAGATGCCTTGCAATTTGAAAAAGTTCATAATCGCAATGCTTCGAAATACCAGCATCGTACAGTAAATTCAAATAACCTAGAAGCAAGCAATATGTTGATGGCAGAACTCATACAAAAAGCGCATGAAAATGGTATGCGTGTAATCATGGATGGTGTTTTTAATCATTGCGGTTGTTTTAACAAATGGATGGACACACAGAGTTTTTACAAAAATGCTGGCTATCTACCTGGTGCATACCATGATCCAAATAGCCCATATAAGGATTATTTTTTATGGCATAAACAAAACAAAAATGATTGGCCAAAAAATGAATCATATGATGGATGGTGGGATAATCCCAACCACCCAAAGCTCAACTTCGAAGACTCAGATGAATTACGTGATTATATACTAGAAATCGCGAAAAAATGGGTGTCGCCACCATATAATGCAGACGGATGGCGGCTTGATGTTGCAGCTGACTTGGGGCGTAGTCGTAGTTTTAACCATGAGTTTTGGCAACGGTTTCGTGATGCAGTAAAGTCTGTTAATCCAGATGCTATTATTCTTGCAGAACATTATGGTGATCCTTCGTCTTGGCTTATGGGCAATGAATGGGACACAGTCATGAACTATGATGCGTTTATGGAGCCGATCACATGGTTTTTGACTGGTGTATGCAAACATAGTGAAGAGACTCGTTCATATCTAAAAAATAATGCCATCGAGTTTGAAAGTGCTATGCGAAACAACATGGCAAATCTAAATATACATGCGCTTCAAACAGCTATGAATCAATTGTCAAACCACGACCATTCTCGTTTTCTTACGCGTACAAATGGCGCAACTGGGCGGCTCCACACAGTGGGACCTCGCGCTGCGGAAGTTGGAACAAATATTAATATAATGATGGAAGCAATTGTGATACAAATGACATGGCCTGGCGCACCATGCATATATTATGGAGATGAAGCAGGCCTTATGGGTTGGACTGACCCAGACAGCCGCCGTACTTTCCCTTGGGGAAAAGAAAACAAAGTGTTAACAGAACTGCACCGTCATCTAATCGGGCTAAGACATATGTATCCGGTTTTAAAAACCGGCTCTCTAGAATTTTTGTGGACTCACCATGGCTTTTTGTCATATGCAAGATGGGATAACAAACAAAAAATAATCGTAGCAATAAACAACAATCCAAAACCAATGGATGTTGTTATACCTGTATGGAAACTGGGTATAGTAAACAAACAACTTTTACAACTCGTTTCTACATGTGACGGCAATTTCCAAAAAGATAGTGTATGGCATACCGCAGTACACAGCGAGCTTTGTATTACAGTGCCAGCACTGAGTGCTATGATTTTGGGATAAATTTTCGGTCGGGTAGGGGACTGGATTTTGAGGTTATTACTGCGGCAATTAAATACAGCTAATAACATACCGAACGGATTTATGCCGGAAGAAGGCGCGAACCTCCTCGGCGTAATAAGTTAAGCGATTCATAAAA